>ERZ791826.696-NODE-696-length-27204-cov-2.668607_pt1 | contig 27204 bp, 25 predicted proteins | sample MGYA00510297_ERZ791826 | MGnify/ENA primary metagenome ERZ791826 (study PRJEB30046, sample SAMN00792004) | human gut metagenome | study: EMG produced TPA metagenomics assembly of the A metagenome-wide association study of gut microbiota in type 2... | reverse complement strand
GCAGAACAGTTTGATATGAAAAATGATGTAACAATCGCAGGTCTGTCAAGATATCCTGAGGTTATAACAATGGAGGATATACCTGTTGATGAGGATGAGTTGTGGCATTTTATTGAAAAGGCTGTAAGACAGGCTTGTGAACAATTTGTCAATGCGAGAATTACAGAGGGAGAAAATTTAAAGAAAGATCTTCTTGACAAGCTTGATAATATGGCAGAGGTTGTTGCATTTATTGAAAACAGAAGCCCAAAGATAATGAAAGAATACAGAAACAAGCTTGAAAATAAAGTGGCTGAACTGCTTAATGATACTACAATTGATGAGAACAGAATAGCAACAGAGGTCATTATCTATGCAGATAAGATATGTGTAGATGAAGAAACTGTACGTTTAAAAAGTCATATAGACCATGCAAAGAAATGCCTCTCAGAGGATGGCGGAATTGGACGTAAGCTTGACTTTATTGCACAGGAGATGAATAGAGAAGCTAATACAATTCTTTCTAAGGCAAATGATATAGAAATCTCCAATAAGGCAATTGAACTAAAGACAGAGATTGAAAAGGTGAGAGAGCAGATACAGAATATTGAGTAATTAAAAAATAAGGTATCCGATTATATATTCTGATATTAGGAAAATAAGTGCTTGATTGTTTTTGAAAATATATGTATAATAAAGGGTACTATTAAATGTAAGATGTGAGTGTCTTATAAAATATTACATTTCCCGCAAGGGACAGCAGAGGTGTATTGCTATGAAAAATAAGGGATTACTGCTTGTGATTTCAGGATTTTCCGGTGCAGGAAAAGGTACAGTTATGAAAGAGATAATGAAAAAGTATGATGATTATGCTTTGTCAATATCTGCCACAACACGTTTACCAAGAGAGGGTGAAGTTGATGGAAGAGAATATTTTTTCAAGACTGTAGAACAATTTAAGCAGATGATTAATGAGAACAAGCTTATAGAGTATGCTAATTATGTAGGTAATTATTATGGAACACCTAAAGAATATGTAGAGAACCATCTTGAGGCTGGAAAGAATGTTATTCTGGAGATAGAGATTCAGGGGGCTCTTAATATTAAGAAGTTATATCCGGATGCAGTGCTTATGTTTATAATGCCACCGGATGCAAAGGAGCTTGAAAACAGATTAAGAGGCAGAGGTACAGAAGATGAGAAGACTGTCCAGGCTAGACTTATGAGAGCAGCAGAAGAGGCAGAAGGCGTTGAAGCGTATGACTACATAGTTGTTAATGATGATGTGACTAAGTGTGCTGAGAGAATTAATGACATTGTTATATGTGAGAAGAGTAAGGCTTCTAATAATTTAGATGTAATTAATAATATAAGAAGAGAATTAAAGGATTTGGAAGGAGATAATTAAATGATACATCCATCGTATGCAGAATTAATGGCAGTTGTCAACAGTGACGTTAAGGAAGGTGAAGAACCTATTGTAGAAAGCAGATATTCTATTGTTAAAGCAACAGCACAGAGAGCTAAGCAGATTATAGATTCAAGACATATTCAGGAAAAGATTGATAAGAGTCCGGATCCTGATGATATTAATTCTATTATAACAAGTGATGAAAAGAGACGTCTTAAGATAGGCGAACCAATGTTAGTTAATGTTGATAATGTTAAGCCATTATCAATCGCTGTAGAAGAGGTTAATGAAGGTCTTGTTAAGATTCTTCCTGCTGATAAGACAGCAGATGAGGAGTAGTGTGAAAATAAGCAGCAAAGATATTAGTGATTTGCAATAGGATTGTTTAGAGCTTAGGATTTATATTATAAGTATAAGATGAATTTTATAAGATGAATTTTATTTCTTAATAAATGTTTTATTAATGATAGCTGTAAGGTCTGTAGTCTGATTATGTTAGTTCTGTATCAGATTACAGACCTTTTATAGATGGTTATAAAATTCAATGCAGAATGGAGATTAATATGAGTGGCAAATTTAACGAAAAGGATAAATCAATATCATGTAGTGTCTGTCAAAGATGTGGTGCATGTGATTATATAAAAGTGCCTTATGAAAAAGAACTTGGCGAAAAGAAAAATTATGTAAATAAATTATTTAAGGGGATATGTACATTTGATAAGGTAAATGGAATGTACAGACCGGCATTTTACAGGAACAAGGTACATGCGGTTGTAGGACTCGACAGGGATAAGAATATTATAACAGGAACATATGAAGAGGGAACACATAATATCATTGCCGTTGATGAATGTATGATTGAGGATAGTAAAGCAGATGAGATTATGGCAACGTTAAGACAGTTGTTTAAATCTTTTAAATATGTTCCATTTAATGAGGATACAAAGAGAGGTTTTATAAGACATGTACTTATACGTCGTGGATTTTCAACAAAAGAGATAATGGTTGTGCTTGTGACTTCCGATATAATGTTTCCTTCTAAGAATAATTTTATTAAGGCATTAAGAAATCAGCATCCGGAGATTACAACAATTATACAGAATATAAATGGTATGTCTACAAGTATGGTGCTTGGTAAGAGAAGTAAGACCTTGTATGGCAAGGGATATATTGAGGATGTATTGTGTGGATGCCGTTTCAGACTCAGCGCAGAGTCATTTTACCAGATTAATCCAGTGCAGCCTGAGAAATTATACAAAGCGGCAATTAAGATGGGGAATATAACAAATAAGGATACTGTTATTGATGCATACTGCGGTATTGGAACGATTGGAATATCGGTGGCATCCCACGCAGGCAGGGTAATAGGCGTTGAACTTAACAGTCAGGCAGTAAAGGATGCACAGGTAAATGCCGGAATCAATAATATAAAAAACATTGAATTTATTAATAAGGATGCAGGAGAATTTCTTATAGAATATGCACAGGCAAAAGGAAAAGCTGATGTGGTTATAATGGATCCGCCAAGAAGTGGCTCAACTCCTGAATTTATCCGTTCTGTATTGAAAATGAAACCTAGAAAGGTAGTGTATATATCATGTGATCCGTCCACACAGGTAAGAGATGTAAGACTGTTTATGAGAGGTGGTTATAAGGTTGATAGTTGTGCGGGGTATGATTTATTTCCGCATACAAAACATGTGGAGACGGTAGTTGCACTACATCGGACCGATATGTAAAAATCCTTGAGTTTAGGCATTTTGAAAGGTTTTTTAGGTTTGACCAGAGTGACCGAAAAACATATAAAAAAGCAATTTCCGACGGAGTAAATGTGTCGGTTGTATTGGATAGCGTGTGTGGAAACACATCTAAACGGAAATAGATTGTTCAGAGCCAACCTCGAAAACACGAACAATATCACATTATCATTCAACTAAATAAAAGTAGCGTGAGAGACCGTTCATTTTCAAGAAAATTGAAAGTGAGCGGTCTTTCTTTTGGTTAAAGGAGTTAGGTTTCGTGAGTAATGATTATATGCGTTGATGAAAGGAACGATTGTATGGAAATGATTAAGAATGTATCTATCAGCGAGTTGCATAGTTTTAGGAATCACCCATTTAAGATGGAGACCAATACGGAATTATGCGAGCTGATGGGAAGTATTGAAAAGGAAGGTGTGCTTGTGCCGCTTCTGGTGAGGACGAATCCTTATGGAGATGGATTTGAGGTTATATCGGGACACCGAAGAAAGGAAGCAGCTCTATGGGCTGGGGAAACAGAGGTTCCTGTTGTCATAAGAGAGCTTGATGATGACCAGGCAGTTGTGGCGATGGTGGATTCGAATTTGCATCGGGAGAATTTAAAGCCCAGTGAGAAAGCATTTGCCTATCGAATGAAACTGGAGGCAATGAAGCATCAGGGGAAAAAGGTATTGGCAGATGATATAACTTTGGCTCAAGTTGAACCCAGGTCTGCCAAAAAGGAGCTGGGGAATGTTATTTACGGTGCTATGCGAAGTAACGAGTTGCTTGCAAAGCAGGTAGGGGAGAGCGTGGCTCAGATTAAAAGATATATTCGCCTTACAAATTTGATACCTAAGATTTTGAATATGGTGGACGAAGGAAAGATTGCTTTTACGGTGGCTGTGGAGCTTCCTTATCTAAAGGAAGAGGAGCAGTACGAGCTTCATGCCATTATGGATTTGGAACAGTGTACACCATCCTTATCACAGGCGTGTCGCTTGAAGGTAATGAGCCAGCACGGAACATTGGATATGGATGCGATTTGTATAGTTTTGGAGGAAGAAAAGTCAAATCAGCGGGAGCAGATAAAGCTTCGTGCAGATGTATTAGCAAAGTATTTTCCGGAGGATTATAAATCAAAGCAGAAGACGGATTTAATCGAACAGCTTCTGAAGGAGTGGTATGAAAAGCAGGAATACAGCATGCAGGAAAGCATTGGCAGCTGTCGTGGCAGAGCAAGATAATGGAATGGAGGTAGTAGCGATGAGCAGAGAATTATCAATTTATTAAGCAATGGGTGGTACTTATACAGAGGTGGATGGAGTGTTTTATCCGAATATTGTGGTTTCAGAGGAAGCAGATGTGTGGATTGGAAAATATGGTCTGTTATGGATAGATTATATGAAATCCAATCATGCAGAAAGGTACAGGCACAGAGAGATAGCTTTAAGCAGTATCTGACCAGAGAAAGATATGCTTCACTGAAATACAAGAAGGTGGACTATCTGATTGAAATTGTGGATTGCACAGTCATGCCACAGGGTTATGCGGCTGTTGCGGAGAATTTGAAGGATTTCAAAGGAATGAACCTGTTGGTAGATATTGTCAACGGTACTATGAATGTAATGTATCTGAATAACGGCAGATCGATTGAAAGTAAGTCATGGACAGAAAAACTGGGTGTGAATCAATGCTTTATCCGTATTCAGAATCGAATAATGGATAGGACCGGAACAAAATTACCAGATGAAATTATCAATGATTTCTTAAGATATGGCGATGTGGATGTAAGTGAGTCATATTTATCAGCGATGAAGCAGGTTGCTGAACAGTATGTACAGGAATTGTTTCAGAAGCTTTGGGATTATGAGTATAACGAGGATTTGATGAAGCTGTATGTTATGGGTGGCGGTGCCAAGATGGTTGAGATGTTTGGAAAGTACAATCAGGACAGGACAATCTTTAACCATGATATCTGTGCAAATGCCAAGGGGTATGAATACTTCTGTTATATGATGCTTCGTTAGAAGATGCGAAAGTAGGTGATTACAGGGGATGGTGCCTGTACAACAACAGATGCCAATGCCACAAATGGTAGCAGGAATGCAGATGTAAGGTCAGGTATCTGCAGCCGTACAAGAGTCGAAGCAAGGGCAAGAGACTATGGTTGATGGAGATGGATGTAAAAAAAGAGATTACACTGAGGAAGATGAGAAAAAGTATCAGATAGAACCTGATATTAACGAGTTCCTTGATTTTAGTTTTTGTGGTGAATGATAGCAGATGGCTACAAAGCTTTTGTAAATAAAAGCGATGTAGCATCAGTTGTGAAAGAATATGTAGCCATAATTGCAGTAGGAATAAGTGGTGTCGGAAACGGCAAATTATGTAGCCAATTAAATACAGCTATTAGCTTTGATGAAGCCATATATCTTTTCGAAGGTATGTGGCTTTTTCTGTATTTGCAAAAGATAGATTTTTTATCCACCCTCGTGCGTTTAAACGAGGGCTAAGCCTCGCAGAGCGAAATATACCCATCGCACAAAACTTCGTTTTGTACGCTGTGTATTTCGCGCTTGCATCGAGCTATTACGCCGGATACGGCAACGGGTTCGTAAACGGATACCTATGCATCCACTCACATTATGCAATAGAAGGGAGATGATTAGAATGCCAAGAAATTCATTTGTGCAAATGAATAAGCTATCAGGCAGAATTACTTATATATCAAGTAAGGCAAAGCAGGAAAATCTGTATGCTACTTATACTACGGTTTCGGAGCGGAGTTTTTGGAGAGAACTGGCGAAATATAACCAGGAAAGTTTTCGGTAGAGTGGGACAGAGGGAAAGTGTATTGAGGCAAGGGAACTGATTATAGCGTTGTCGGAATCCTTTGTGTATTATGAGCCGGAATATTTGCTTAGGCGATTTACAGACCATTTTAAGCAGAATTATAAGGTGGAATGTATCTCAGCACTGCATCATAACAAGCAAAAGACCAATTACCACATTCATCTGATATTTGCAGAGCGTCAGCTTCTTGATAAACCTATTGAGAAGATTGCCACCAGAAATATGTTTTATGACGAGAAAGGTAAGCATAGGCGTACCAAGAAGGAAATCTTGGATGAAGCAGGGAATATCCGTAAAAAGTGCAAGGTTATCAAGAAGGGGGAAGTGTATGAGCGGAATCTGTTTACTACGAAAAACGAGCTGTTTAAGGCTGATGGATTTCTGGACGAGGTAAAGCGTTTATACACGGACCTGATTAATGTCTGTGCCATAAATGAAGAAGATAAACTTCAGGTATTTGATAGGAATGGAATGTATCTTGCTACCAAGAAAATTGGTAAAAACAATCCTAAAGGAGCAGAGATAGAGGCTGACAATATGGAGCGTGTAAGATGGAATCAGACTGTGGACAGAGCATTATTGATTTCAGGTGTTGCCGAGGAGGATATCCTAGGCGTGAAGCGAGAAAAGATATCGGAGGAAGTCAAGCATTCTATTGAATTATATGGGAATAATCCGTCTTTCTTGGGGGATATTATCAGACTTGCAATTAAGGCATTGGAATTGCTTATATCAAAGGTATTACTTGCAGCAGCTAAAGTGGCTGAAAAGATTGTGGATGTGGTTCATGAGAAAGTTGTAGAGAAAGAAGTTCCAGTGTTGGTGGAAGAGCCAGAGCAGGCGGTTGAGATTTGGGAAAAGGTACAGCTTCCTAAGAAGCCAGAGGAACCGTTATTGCTGTCTAAGTATCCAGTGATTATGGAACTGGATGCAGAATTGAAGCGTTGGAATAAGGAAATCTTTGCGGTTGAACAGGAGCGGGGCAATCTGGAGATTGAACTGTCTGTATGTTCCGGAGTATTTAAACAAAAGAAGAGGAAGGAATTGCAGGAGAGGATTACTCTGTTGGATAAAAAGGTGGAGAAGATGAAGGCTGAGCTTTCACAGGTGCTTCGGGATGCCGGATATGCTAATGCTGCGGAATTCTTTACAGAGATTTTTGCGGTGCGTGAGGAGAAGCGGAAGTATGAGGAGGCTTGCAAGGTATGGCAGGAAGAATGCGTTAGGACAGAGATTGAAGCGACGAGGGATGGACAGTATTATGGGAATGTTCCGTCGATTTAAAGAGGAAGAACACATTAGTTTTTGGAGGATTACTAAGTTTGGTAATCCTCTGCTCTTTTATAGCAAAAATAACTGTAATAGTAAGAGAAAAAACAGAGGAAATAAGGTGGATAATATGCTATGATATATACGGTAGCTGCATTAGCTTTATCGAACCAAAGAATGGAGAAAACAATTATGAATATAGTAGTCTTTGCATCCCATGGTGGAAGTGATTTACAAGCGATTATGGATGGGTGTAAGAATAATCAAATTAATGCAAAGGTGGCAGTTGTTATTAGTAACAATGGAAGTTCAATGGCTTTACAAAGAGCTGCCGACGAAGGTATCCCCAACTATCACCTTAGTGCTAAGAAATCAGGAAGTGAAGAGAGTTTGGCAACAGAGATTTTAGATGTATTGTCAAAATATAATGTTGATATGATCTTTTTGGCAGGATATATGAGGATGTTACATATATCAGTTCTTGAAAGATATAACAATAAAATTTTTAATATTCATCCGGCATTACTACCTAAATTTGGCGGTAAAGGTATGTTTGGAATGAATGTGCATACGGCTGTTATTGAAGCAAAAGAAAGTGAAACAGGAGTAACAATTCATAGAGTAAATTCAGAATATGATAGCGGCGAAATCGTAGCTCAAACAACAGTACCCGTGTTGGAAGGAGACACACCGGAAACGTTAGCAGCGAGGGTGTTGGAGAGAGAACATGAATTTTTGGTGGAAGTAATAGCTGACATTGTGAACGGTAAAATTCCTTTAGGAGAATAATGGGACACTATATGGAGGAGCTATGAAAAAATTAGTTATACTTAGAGGTAATTCAGGTAGCGGAAAAACAACAGTAGCAAGAGTGTTACAAAGAAAAATAGGATTTAATACAATGCTTATTTCACAGGATGAAATTAGAAGAAATATGCTTTGGGTTAAAGATGGCATAGATACGAAAGCATTGCCGCTTATGATAGAACTTTTGAAATATGGAAATGAACATAGTGACATTGTTATTTTAGAAGGAATTATGTATGACGAGTGGTATAGTCCATTATTTAATCTGGCCAATGAATTATATGGTGCAAATGTGTATTCCTATTATTTTGATATACCATTTGAGGAAACAGTAAGACGTCACCAAACAAGAAGTAAAAGCCAAGAATTTGGGGAAGAACTAATGCGTCAGTGGTGGCGTGAAAAAGATTTTTCATCTGTTCTTAAGGAAGAAATTATTTCTTGTGAAATGGATGCAGATAGTATCGTTGAAAAGGTATATGCGGATTTGTTAGAGGAAGAATAGAAAATGAGACAGGATATTATTGAATATTTGCAAAGCGAAATAAAAAGAAGGTGTGAACTTCCGAGTAATTTCTTTGGAATGGGTTGCTTTTATCACATAAAAGCTGCGGTAGATAATGCAGTAATGCTTGCAAAACAATTTGGTGCTGACGAAGAGATTGTGATTATTGCAGCTTGGTTACACGATATAGCTTCCATAACAGACTATAATTTGTATGAAGAACATCACATACACGGCGCTGAAATGGCGAAGGAAATACTGGAAACGTACGATTATGATAAAGAGAAAATCGCACAAGTACAGTCATGTGTATTAAATCACAGAGGAAGTATATCGGGAGAACGATTATCGTTAGAAGAGTTGTGTGTGGCAGATGCAGATGCAATTTCACATTTTGATAGCGTTCCAAGTCTTCTTTATTTAGCTTATGTTGAAAGAAAAATGGATATTGGAGAAGGTATTTCTTTTGTTAAGCAAAAGTTAGAGAGAAGCTATAATAAGTTATCAGACAGAAAGAGATTTATAGAACAAAGTATCAACAGGCGATGAGTTTTCTAGATTAAGGAGGCCGATATGAAACACACGATGAAATTACGTCCTAATCCTTTTCGTATGATTTTATGTGGAGAAAAGACATATGAACTTAGATTATATGATGAAAAACGTCAATGTATTAAGATAGGTGATGAGATAGTATTTGTCAATACTAAGACTGACGAACCGCTTGTAGTAAGTGTTAAAAACATACATATATTTAAGAATTTTACTGAATTATATCAAGCATTACCATTGCTAAAATGTGGTTATACAGAGGAAAATCTTACAACTGCTAATCCAGCAGATATGGAAAATTATTATTCAAAAGAACAACAGATGCAGTATGGGGGTGTGGCGTTCGAAATAGAGAAAATAACAAAATGATAGTTTTTTAACTGAAGAATTAGATAGGCAGAATACGGATCCCGAGGAACTGTTGGAGTTTAAAAAGATTTATGATTTTGAAGAAGTTAATCGGTAAAAAATATATGATTTTGATACAGAGGAAAAGGTATGGATGTATTACTTGAATTATTAATTAAATTGTTGTTATTAACAGCGATAATGATATTTTTAATTGGTTTATTAATCGTTATGTTAATTTCAGTAGTATACATTGCGGGATATGTTTACGATAGTATATTTGGCAATTCATTTATAAGTCTGGGGCACTTTATAAGTGGAAAATATCCGAAAATCAAGAATATTCAGATAGTTGTAAAACTGTGGAGAAAAATACAACCAAAAGAATTATATTTGCGATATGAAACACCATTATTTACATATTGTTTTTCGTATACGGCAATTTCGTTGTTGGCATTAGTATTGCCGAATGAGAATGGTACAGATATTGTTGTAGCATCGGCTTTATATCTATTGCTTTACTTTGTCGGAATGGCTAGAAAATGTGGAAGAAATGAGCAATATTATGAAAAAATATTGGACAATAATATTGAATTTCTTAAATTATCGTTTTTACCATTAGGTTTTATTATCACAGTGTTGGGATTCTGTTTTACTATTACAGGGATGAAAGTGCAAGAACTTCCGCTGGATTTTGCAATAATAGAAAATACATACACGAGTTTAATGAATTATAACGACGAGACAAATACATTAATGCTCTTTCTGAAATTGCTTGTATCTGGGGGCCTTATATTGATTTTGTTTTATGTTATAAGTTTACCTATTCAAGTGATATCTTATTTTGTCATTTCAGTTATTAATTATTTCAGAAAACATAAAGCCGGATACATAGGACTATATAAGAAATTTATTGGTATTGTAGCTTATTTAAAAATATATGATAGGAAAAAGCGATAATGAAAACAGACAGATTATACGCATTAACTTTATATTTGCTTAATCACGGAAAATCTTCTGCATCAGAGCTGGCAAAGCATTTTGAAGTATCTGTGCGGACGATTCAGAGGGATATAGATGCTTTGTGTCAGGCAGGCATACCGATTTGTGCTCTTACCGGTACAAATGGTGGATATGAAATTTTAAGTGATTTCCAAATGAATAACCAACTTGCATCGAAAGATGAATATGCCTATATTGCAACTGCGATAAATGGATTAAAAACGGTTACGAATAATCCGGTGGCTGATGATATTTACGAGAAAATAACAGCCATATCAAAGAATAGTAATACAGGTATGATTTTGGATTTTTCCGTATTAAGAGAGGGCGATGAGAAATTACTTCAAATCTTGCAATCTGCGGTCAAGAATAAGCAAGTGGTTAGCTTTACATATACAAATAATGCTGGAGAAACAAGAGAACACTGTGTAGAACCGATAGCAGTTATTTATAAATGGTACGCTTGGTATATGTTGGCTTATAATACGGCAAAACAGGATTATAGAACCTATAAGTTGGTTAGGATGGAAGATGTTTGCATAACGGAAGATGAATTTTCCAAGGAGCACAAGTCGGCACAGGATATTTTAAATGATTGTGACAATTCCTATCAGGGAAAGGACATATCCACAAGAGTTCGGATGCGATGCCGTGGAAATGCGATACACAGAATAAAGGAATATTTAAATGGACAGCAAATAAAAAACTGTGATGACGGTAGTTCTATTATGGAGATTCATATTGTAGAGAAGGAACAATGGTGGATAGGTGTTGTTTTGTCACAGGGAAAAGAAGTCGAGATTATAGAACCGGAGCATATAAAAGAACGGATTATTAATTGCGCAAAAGATATTCTTTTTTTATACGATAAACTATGACATATAGATGTCGTAATTTGTGTGAGATAATGTAAATGAAATTATTTAATGTTTAACAAATTACGATATGGAGGTTGATAAGAAGATGGGTATTGATGTGTATGAACAAATTCCTGTTATGGAAAGTGAAAAGTTTCTGCTGAGAGAAATTAAGAATGCAGATGCAGAGGATTTGCTTAGGGTATATTCCGATAAGGATGCAGTACCGCTTTTTAACAGTGATAATTGTGTGAATGGTTTTTACTATACTTCAATTGAAGAAATGAAGGATACTATTGCTTTTTGGAAGAGAGAATATCAAAACAGATATTATGCACGGTGGGCTATTGTTGACAAAAATGTTAACTGTGCAATTGGTACGATAGAGCTGTTTAACCGAAAGGCAAAGGATTATTTCAATAACTGCGGATTGCTTAGACTGGATTTGAGAAGTGATTATGAAAAACAAGATACGATAGAAGATATTCTTGGGATTATTATTCCTGAAATGAGAGATATGTTTGCTTGTGAAATGATTGCCACTAAGGCAGTTTCAATTGCCCAAGAGCGTATACAGGCTTTAGAACATATGGGATTTTGTTTGTCGGATGAAGCTTTAATAGGACATGATGGAACGAAGTACAATTCATATTATGTTCGGGAGGTGTAAGGAATGGCTTTTGATTTCAAGAAAGAATACAAAGAATTTTATATGCCTAAGAATAAACCTGAAATAGTCAATGTTCCGACGGCTAAATATATTGCTGTCGGAGGGAAAGGTAATCCGAATACTCCGGATGGCGAGTACCAACAGGCAATAAGTGTATTGTATGCGGTTGCATATACTTTGAAGATGAGTTACAAATCAGATTACAAGATAAAAGGATTTTTTGAATATGTAGTTCCACCCTTGGAAGGTTTCTGGTGGCAAGACAATGTAAGAGGCGCAGACTATGGAAACAAGGATTCTTTTAACTGGATTTCTGTGATTCGATTACCTGACTTTGTTACAGAGAATGATTTTGATTGGGCGGTAGATACTGCGACCAAAAAGAAAAAGTTAGACTGCAGCAAAGCAGAATTTTTGACGATAGACGAAGGATTATGTGTTCAGATGATGCATATAGGCCCATTTGATAATGAGCCGGAGTCTGTGAAGATTATGGATGCGTTCTTAGAAGAAAATGGATATGTAAATGATATAAATGAAAAGCGTTTACATCATGAAATATATATGTCTGATGCAAGGAAGATTGCACCGGAGAAGTGGAAAACAGTAATTAGACATCCGATTAAGAAAATTAATCAGAATGCATAGGCTAAAAATTAGAGGTGTATTAAAAAGTTGAATATTTTTTCAAAAAGTTCGTCAAAGGTGATAGTTGATTGGCTATGAACAATATTATAGTCAGTCAACTAAATAAAAGTAGCGTGAGAGACCGTTCATTTTCAAAAAATTGAAAGTGAATGGTCTTTATACTATATATTAAGCTAACTTTTATTCTTGTTTAAGATCTTTCCTATAATCACTAGGAGAAATTCCATATCTTTTTTTAAATAGGGTACATAAATAGTTTCCGTTAGCGACACCTATTTTTTCAGCAATTTCACTTATAGACAATTGGCTTGTACCAAGTAATATCTGAGCATGTTGTAATCTGACATCGGTAAGATAATCTGTGTAGGACGAACCTGTAACACTTTTAAATAGTCTTGAAAAGTGAGAAGGTGATAGTGATACATATGATGCAACTTCTTCAATTGCGGAACCGTGTTCAAGATTGCTATCAATGTAAATTAGGGCATCATGAATACGCTTATCGAATCTCTTTATATATAAAGTATGTTCATCATTCTCTGAGGGAATATGGTTCTCATACATATAGAAAAATAGTTTATAGACCATACCCTGAAGGATAAGCTGTGAGTATGGAGAATTCTTTGTGTATTCGGTGAGCATTTCATCATACATACCTTGAATTATTTGCTGAGATTCTTTTGAAAAATGGAGATAGTTTGAGCAGAGAATGTTTAGCTCAGTTTCTCCAATTATATCAATAATAGGTTGAAAGGTTTCTATTCCAACTTTCAACACATATCTCTCATAGGGAGCATCTGACATTGAACAGTTGCGATGATATATATGTGGTTTGGCAATTCCACAATCTCCAGCATGTGAGGTTCGAATTGCTTCTGTTGAGATCCATCGTCTTTCTCCGGAAACAATATAACCGAGTGTATAATGATCCGGTGCAGCTTGCATAGTAGGCATAGAGTATCTTCCATACTTAATTTGATGATCAATATAAACATTTTCTCCGGGCTTCAATGGATATGGCATATAAAATAGTCCTTTCATTATGTAATTATGTAAATTTGAAAATGTGTAGCATTAAATTGTAGATTTTTATTCAAATTCGCTTTTAAAATTGATGAAATCACTCTTTTGAAATTATATAATAGTATACAGTAAAATGCAATTAGAAAGAGGAGAACTTGATGAAACAAAATACTTTGGTTAGAAAAATGATTTATAAATACATCTATTTATTTCTGTTGTCAACGCTGTTTTTATTTGTACTGTCGGAGCTGATTGTACAAGGTTCGGATTTTATATCTAATGCAATAAACCTAATGCTTGAGGGAGAAACAGTTGATGTTGTGAGTTTGATAACAAAAACAGGACTGATAATTATAATAGCTATGGTTGTATCTTTTTTTAGAAGCGTTTGTAATGAATGTTTTAGTATCAATATTCAGAAAGAATGCAAAAATATAACTATGGAATCACTAGGGAAGGCACAGTATTGTTTTTTTGAGAAAAATGCAGGTGCTATTATAAATAAGCTTACATCAGATATTAGTGATATGGGCAAGCTTTTGTCTGAAATATTACCCGATATTTTACAATATGCAGTTATGATTTTGGCATTTAGTATTGCTATTATCAAAATGAACTGGATGATATTTGGCGGTATATTAGTTATCTTTCCAATAGCTATATTTTTAAGCAACAAGATAGCTGAGAAAATAAATGAATTAGCTAAGGAGAGACGAGGAAAATACGATGAGCTTGCAGAGATAGCATTGGATAATATTGAGGGAATTGAAGTTGCAAAGGCATATGGTTTAGATGAGTTATTGAGTCATAGAGTTAAAATCAAATCCAATGAAATACTAAAAAATGAATATGCAAGAAACAGATATCAGGCATTGGCAAATGGGCTTGTATTGATTATAAAATGGATTCCAACTATTATATGTTCATTGCTTTCACTGTATCTTGTTTTAAAAAATGTTATAACACTTGGAGAACTTATGGCATTTTTAGTGTTATTCGGAAAGATTTCGGCACCGATAAGTGAGTTGCCATTTAGGATAATTGAAGCGAAAGAACTGATGATATCAGTAAAAAGAATTGAGAATTTGATAAATACACCGAAAGAAAAAAGCGGTAATTATGTAGGTAAAGACATAGAGCAACAGGATACTGTCATTGAAATGAAAAATGTATCATTTTCTTACAGGGAAGATAAAATGGAGGCTGAAGATACTAATATATTAAAAAATATAGAATTAACAATAAAAAGGGGAGAGGTTGTTGCAATTGTTGGGGCATCCGGAGCCGGAAAAACAACATTGCTAAAGCTTTTGTGTGGATTTGAACCAGTTGTATCAGGAGAGTACCTTTTTTATGGACAAAAGTTTTCTGATTGGAATATTAATAATGCAAGGCAACTGATATCATATGTTCCACAGGATTCATATTTGTTTCATGGGACAGTGATAGAAAATGTGGCATATGGTGATAAAAATATTAATCATTCAAAAGTTGAAGTTGCCTGCAAAAAAGCTGGTATTTATCAAACAATTATGGATTTGCCAGATAAGTTCGATTCCAAAGTCGGGGAACGAGGTGTTAACCTGTCCGGTGGTGAGTGCCAGAGACTATCTATTGCCAGAGCATTGTATAAAAATGCACCAGTAATTTTATTGGACGAACCGACATCTGCTTTGGATGAGAAAACTCAGAGGCTTGTTAGCAGGACGATTTATGAGGACAAGGATAAAACAGTAATTGTCATAGCACATAGACTTTCTACAATAAAAGAGGCTGATAGAATTTATTGTATGCAAAACGGTGAAATAGTTGAAGTAGGTACTCACGAGAAACTTATGAACCAAAATGGCGTGTATGCTGCACTTTATGGTAGGGAGGTGATTGAGTAATGAGTACACTTAAAAGTTTAATAAAGAGTCTCAAGCTTATGGAAAGAAGACTACCGCTATATCTTCTGGCAATATTTATGATGACTGCCTTAAATGCATTATTTGAAGTTGCAGGTTCGGAATTTATGAAAATAATATTTGACACTGCTAGTAAGTCATGTGATGTAAATAGTGGACAAGAAATAATAATTGCCATAGTTCTTGGTGTGATATCAATTATTTTTGCATCTGTTTTTATGTGTATTTATAACAATGAAGCCAAAAGAATGTCTCTGAAATTAAAAAACATAGTTTTTGAGAAATCAATGAAGTTTCCTTACGAATATTACGAAGAATATCATAGTGCAGAAATATTATCAAAAATGGTGTATGACACAGATGTTGCTTCCAATATTTATTCATCCAGATTGAGAAGAGTGGTGGCACCTATCATTTTTGTAGTAGTATTTGCCATAGCAATGGCAGTAATAAATCCATTTATGACCATTATATTGATTTTGTTCAATGCGTTATTGTTTGTAACTAATTCGCTAATATCTAAGCCAATGAAGATAGTTGGAAAGAAATTGTCACAGAAAAATTCTACAATGACTAATATTATATATAATATTATTGCTGGAATCGGGCTTGCAAAAATATATGATTTTAATCTTTTTGGGATAGAAAAATATAAGAAGGAAAACAATGAGTATACAAGGATTCAAAAAAGAAAAATGTGTTTATCTGCATTGCTGGAAATGCTAAATAATGGGTTTGATTTATTGTGTTCTTTGATGTTTATAGTTATCGGTATTATATTGATTCAGTATGAATTGGCAACTATAGGTGAATTGGCAGCTATTTATACCTTGTACACATCACTTAGTTTCAGATTCCTTCAACTTGGAAAAAATTTTCCTGAGTTAGTAAACTGTATAGCTTATGCTGAAAGAATTTTTGAATTTTTAGATTTGCCGGAAGAGGTGTTGCATAGTGAAAATGAAGAAAAAGAGTGTTTGTCTACTGTACCAGGCATAGAGAATGCTGTGAATTTTAATAATATATTATTTGGATATAAGGATAAAGAAAAGCTTTTCTTAGGTAATACATATTTTTTCCCACAAAATAAAATGATTGCTATTATAGGACATTCTGGTTGTGGTAAGAGCACGTTGGCAAAGCTGTTATTGGGTTTTTATGAATTACAGGGTGGAAGTATAAGTATTTTCGGAAGAGATAGTAAAGAGTTGGGGGTATCAGAATCAAGAAAGTATGTAGCATATGTTCCACAATCGCCATATATGTTTAATGAAAGTATTATGGAAAATATTAGATATGGAAATCCTAATGCATCGGATGGTGAGGTTATACAAGCTGCTAAGTTAGCAAATGCACACGATTTTATTGTAAAGTTGGAAAAAGGATATGATACGATTCTTAATAACAGAGGTAATAATTTATCTGGTGGAGAGCGACAAAGAGTTGCTATTGCCAGAGCAATACTTAAGAATTCTCCAATTATATTAATGGATGAGGCAACATCAGCACTGGATAATGAGTCAGAACAACTGATAGCAAACGCAATTGCTGGACTTAAAAATAAGAAGACAGTGATTATGATTGCACATAGGATGACAACCATACAGAATGCAGATGTAATAGTAGAAATTTAAAGAGATATCACTCTATAGGTGGTAGTTGTTGCATATTTCGTAACAACTGCCACCTATATTATTCAGACTTAGGAATTCTCGTTTTGCTTAACATTTTATAAATTGTAAATAGCAAGAAATCAACTACTTTTTATAACGCATAATTTTTTCCAAGTTCTCCGGGAAGCCCATTTTTTGGTAATTGCTCACGGGTAAGATGAGGGCATTGTTTGATGACCTTGTTGATAAGCTTAAATAAATTCATAGCAGCCCAAAAAGGAACATTTCCGTAGGTGTTTACGTGATGAAAAATATATGTATATTGGATTGGAAAAATATGGTGAAAAAATGTATCTGGAACTGCCAGAGAGAAAGTCCAAAAAGAAAAAAGAATAAATTGTGGGAAGGCTGAGGCGTATTCCAACATAAAGATAATTGTTAGTTGTAGAAGTATATATTTAGAGGAATATCTTGATGAGGAAAAAATAGGGGGAATGTTACAAGTTCCACATAGTGGTTTTGATGAAATGGAGGTTGAGGCTCTTGGCAGTTTCTGTGAGTATTATGGTGTGAATATTAATTATGATACTACATGTGTTCCAGAATTCATGAATCCACTTTTTCTTAAGATGCTTTGTGAAATTGCGATAGGAAAAGAAGATAAAACTGTTGTAGTAGAAGATATTCAGACATTAATGGGAGAATTTTTCGACGTAAAAAATAAAATAATATCTAAGTACTATGCGGAATATTTTTCTGTTAAAGATAAGGTGGTTTCATTAGCACTAAGTGCTGTAACCCAGTATATGGCTGAACAAGATCGATATAGTATGACATGGTTTGAACTTAGAACAGTTATAGCTAAGGTATTAGCTGAATTTGGAATACAAGAAAAAGCAGCAGGATTTATTAAGTTGTTAATATCTGAAAATTTGTTAAGAGAGGCGGATGAAAAAGGAGCAGAAATTACATTTGCATATCAAAAATTTTATGAATATTTGTATGCTCAAAAGTATTTGGATGTAGAGGTTGAAATAATTGTAGAGGCGGTTGAGAATAAAAAAATAACTCTGGGAACGTTTGAAATGATACAAATATTGTTTTTGCGAAATACAAAAGAAGAACTCATTGCTAAAATAGATGAAAGAATACATGGTGAAGTAGTTGAAACTTTCATGAGTGGATTATATTGGAGAAATGCAAATGAGATTAATGAGAAAACAATTGCTGAGATTGAAAAATTATTATCTTCATCAAATGAATCTGATATGAGACGAGTAATACTGGGCTTAATAGCCATCGCTACAAAGAAGGATTGTGCTATTAATGCGTATTATGTACATAAAAAGTTAAGTAACATGTCTTCGTATCGGAGAGACTTTATTTTAAGTTTATTTCTTTTAAAACAGTATGATCAAGTGAAAATTATATCGGATACATGTGAAAGAGCAATTGTGTTAAAGCATCCCACGTTTGCAGAGGATAGTATTTTGCTATGGAAAATAATATTGTGTTGGGGAATAGGGAGTAATGATATTAAGTTAAGAGATAAGGCTAGTAAAGGCTTGACAAATTTATTTAGATTGTATCCTTTGGATATGTTGACAGTCATTAATATGTTTAAAGATATTGATGATGATTATATTCATGAAAGAATATGGCAAGCAGTGTATTCGTCTCTTATTGTATTAGCAGAACAAAAATATGTCATGCCAATTTTAGAGTATATAAAAAATAGTATCATTTTGGTTGGTATTTGGCCAAAAAACGTTTTGCTACGTGATTATCTAAGGAATATTTTTGAATATGCTTATTACAAAGGTTGGTGTATTGAGAAAGAAGTAATTTTGGTTAGATCACCATATAGGAGTACTATGGTAAATTATTTGGGACAAGAGGAGGAACAAGATTTTCGACAAGAAAATCCAGCACCATGTTATTTGATTACGACAGCAAATGATTATACGGCTGAGAAAGATTCACCATTTTGCACTAATGAAGAAAGCTCATATATGTTCCCATCAAAGTTTTTAATGGAACAAATGAATTTAACGTGGGATGGTTCGTTTGGATATGCTGCAAATGGTAGTACAGTGATTGTTAATGGACAAAATAATGCTTTATTTATTAAGAAAAATTTCCTGCTTGAGTTTATAGAAGAAAATGAATTAGATGTTGTATGGACTGTGTTGGGAGGAAAGCAAAAAATAACTGGTGGGTTTGGTAGAGATTTCCCTGGAAGAGCTGAATTTAGTTACACATATTATATAAATGAAAAAGAAGAAGTAAGTCGAAATCACAAAGTGTATAACATTATGGAAGCAGGGAGATATTGATAAATAAATATTTTCGGCGGTTCAAATATGACCACCGAAAATATGATTATTTTTTATATCGCATAATGTTTTCCCAGTTCTCTGGGAATCCCATCTCCTTTAACAATTGTTGACGGGTAAGATGCGGGCATTGTTTGAGAACCTTATTGATGAGTTTAGTTAAACCAGATTTAAATGCTTTAAAATCTTCATCACTAATAAGATAGCGTAAGGCTATCACGACGGCAAATAAGTCCTGCTTCCCATATTGATAGCTTCTGTTTTTCTGGGGAATTTGGAACTTCTTATGTAATAGCGTATCTGGTATTGTTTCATGTATGCGAAATGAAAAGAGACGCTCTCCATGGGCACATACATTTCTACATCGTGCAATTATTGTAACAAATTGGTGCAACTGCTTTTCTGAAATATTGGTAAAATTCTTGCTTATTTTGGTTCTTAAGTCAGTAGTCGCATATTGATACATTTTGGAAATCTGTCCAAATGTAAGTGCATTGGTTGCTACCCATAGCGGTACATTATGGTGCATATTTGCGGAATGGTTTATATATGCATATTGGCTAGGTACCGAAATGGCCTTTTGCAAAGAGTGAACTAATCTTTGAACTTGCTGTTGGTTTTTCTTGTTGTAATTATAGCAGTTTACATTGAGATAATGACTTTGTTGTTCACCATATTTTTCGCAAAAGTGATATGAAAACATGGACTTCATATGACGTTCCACGTGAAGGATGTATTTTAAAAATAAAGTGCGAAGCTCTTCGTCAAAATAATAAAAGGAAACCAATTCATCAAAAGTTACGCCATGAGCATATTTGTTGGATGCATTGTGTTTAAACAAAGATTTATATCCGCCGATAAGGGAATAATAACTGATTTCTTCCAGCATTTTCTTGGCATAATCTGGGTCGGGAATTGCCAGTTGCTTGTCATGCTCAAGTATATGCAATTGTTGTTGGTATGTTAGAAATGTTTTTGCCAAATGTACCCCTTCTTCCTATGTTGTGGTAAAAAAAAAGTGGAGCCCACGCATGGAACTCCACCGGCTGCGGGCATCGCAAGTTTCCGCAGCACAACCACTAAATATAATATACCATAGAAGACAAAAGCTGTCAAATGGATTTTTAGTGGTATTGATAGTTTATGCGTTTTTACTTGTAGTTATTCTGTTTATATTAAAATACTTATCTCTGTACTCAATCGCCTTTTCCGGCTTCTTCCTCCGTGCATACAGATTATTCAAATATCTATAAGTAGTTTTCATATAGTCATTATCCGTACCAACAGCATTACCAATAATACTTTCTGCCGCAAGCAAGTTAACCTCAGCCGATTCCGTCGTTCCTTCCATCATATCAATGATGCCTTTGCTTAGCTTGCAGATACCATAATCAAGAGAGGTATCTGACAGATGCTCCAGCACTAATGATTCATACTGTTCCAATACAATCTTAGCATTGTCCACATCCTTTGCCAGCAACAGTATATTGATAAGGTTCATCATCTGTTGCAGGGAATCATGGGATTCGGTAAGTCCCAAGTGTGTATATTCCATACGGATATCAAAGGCTGTACGGAGTGCATTGGCTGCCTCATTTCCACGCTTCATCAGCAGATAAGTGTTGGAAAGGTTGTTGTACAGATTGGATAGCAGGTTTGCAGTTCGCATATCTGCATCTTTTGTATGCATCTTTTCCATGATGTTGATTGCTTTTTCTCGCTTCTTAACTGCATTTCCGTAATCTTTTTTCAACAGAAAACACTCTGCCTTATAATCCAGTAGCAATGCCCTGTCACACGGAGAATCCAGTTTGTATTCTTCCATAAGGTAGCTGATTCTATCAGTTAGTTTCGGCAGGTAATCCGATACAAGGTATTTGTCCAGATATGGGAACATATCCTGTAAAAACAGTAAGAAATATGCACCATCATCTACTATAATATGTTCTGATACACTGATAAGGGCAGCAATGATATTTTCCGGCCTGCGAGGTTCCAAGTCATGTGCCAGGCAGACAAGGTGGAGGCTATTAAGCAGAGTCCGGCAGGCAGTCACGGTTGGTATGGTTTCAATGGCAAACACTTCCTGTAACAGTGGATGCAGGCTGATTTTCTTGTTATTTGTATCTTCGTTAATAAATCCGTACTTGATAAGATGGTTTACATCCGCAAGGTTATCAAGTCTCATCCAGTTCTTGAAGCTATTCTTTAATATGCCGGCAACCGGTAGCAGAGACAGATTGCGAAGAATATCCAATTGCTGATTGGACAATTTGCCAAGTTGTAACAGTTTGCGTAAATGTTCGATCATCAGTCCGTTAGTAAAATCATCATCTTTATACAGTTCCACATCTTCTCCGGAGGCGATATTCAGTCCACAGGTTCTCAGTTCAGCAAGCAGTTCTTCCGGTTCCATGCCGCTGGCTGTCAGGGATAATGCAGACAGGCATACAGTAAGGGTGTGACAGCCCAACGTCTGGATAATGTCCTTTACTACATCTTCAGAACCCTTTGCAGAAGGGCAATGCTTATAAAACAGTTCTACAAACTCTGTATCTGCGTCCATTTCAGAAACTTTTACCATCTCAAACTGAGAGATATTGCACCGGCTGGTGACCAGTATCTTACAATTCAATTTTATAAATTCCTTAAAGAAAGCATCCTCTTTTGGCAGGACATTGAAGTTATCAATGATAATGAGACTGTCAGAGTGGAGCTTTTTTAATATTCTCATATGCCTGTCAAGGAGCATATCTTCGCTCACGTCCGCGGTATCATCGCTAATTTCCATCTGAGCAACACATTTCTTTAAATCACCATCGTAAAATAAGTGAATGATGTTGGTGTATTTCTTTTCATTCTTTTTGGCATAGGTCTTTGCCAGTTCACTTTTACCCATGCCGGCAGTGCTGGTGATAAATACAAGATTGTTTTCCTGCAAAGCTTTGCTAACGACCTTTAATTCTTCTTTTCTTCCGAGAAAATAGCGGTTTACAGAAGGAAGCTTGTTACTCAGAAGAATATCCGTCAAATCAGGAGATAACAGGGGGTGTCTGCTGTCATGGTCATTTAATATGGCGTAACGGACAAGAGCGGTAATAAACTCGGCATCATCTGTTATCAGGGCAAATTCATCAGCCTTTTTTGTACCAATTACATCCACACTGTCCATAACCAATTCTAAAAGCAGTTTTCTTGTAGCAGTCACATTGATAAGGTTTGGAATTACATTATCCTGAATATTATCTTGAATGCCGTCAAAGCCGCAATTGTGATAAAAGGATAATATTTCCTTGGGTATCGGGCGTTCTCCGGTACACCATCTGCTGTAGGTAACATTTTTCTCAAAATCCTCTTTTTCAAATAGATTCATGTTGTACAGGCAGTCGTAGAAGATGTCTACAATCATTTGGTACTGTGCATAAGTTTTCTTTTTATTTTCCAATAACACTCCAATTACGTTGGAGAAGGTAATGCGGTTCTGCAATTCATCACTTCCTAACTTTTTCGTTAACTTCCGGTCAACTTTCCGTCAATGATAATCCAAGACAAAATTTCGTATCATTAACCCATGAAAACGTAGCCACCATAAGCCATAAGAGAAATGGTTTGTCTACAAGAAGATTATAACACAAAAAGAACAAATGTTCTACTGAATCTTTTTTGTATTTTGAACCTTGATAAACAGTCCGGATACGGATTGATGAACTGTATGTTATGCCAACAGACCTTGCGAGGAGAACTGAGAAGTTAGGAAGAGCGAGGGAAGATACTTCTTTATTCACATAAAGAAGTATCCGGCGGATGGCAGAAACGCACAAGAATGCCGAGGCATTCTTGAATAAAGGTGGGAAAGGAACTCGAGCAGGAGTAGCCCGCAGGCAATGAGCTAAAGGTTAGCTGTAACGCTGACGGCATAGGATACGAATGGAAGCCAATATGTATTATACGAGGAACTACCACGAAGCCTTTGTTTCGGAAGAAATATGGAACAAGGCACTGGAGATTCGGGAAAGCCGGTATCATACTAATGAGAATGTATACTATGCGGCAAGAACCAAATTTGCAAGAAAGTATGCATTCAGCAGTATGTGCCAGTGCGGCTTTTGCGGTACGAATCTTACGAGGCGTTCCCATCATCAGGATACTCAGCATAAAAAGCCGGTATGGAAATGTAGGACAGCAGCTAATAAGGGAATTGAAAACTGTCACCACAGTAAGTCGATTGATGGGGTTATCATCGAGAATGCATTTTTAGAGATGTTTCAGTTATTGGCTGAGAATTTTGATGATGTACTGGAGTCTGTGCTTTCTTCCTTGGAGGATACGATTTCAAAGGATGACAGCACAGAGAAGCTGAAGCGTGTGGAGAAGGAGATTTCTGCTCTTGAAAAGAAGAGAAAGAAATTGACCGACATGTATCTGGATGATAAATACAGTGAACTGAATCACAGGTTAGAAAAGTGTGAGGAAGAAAGGCTGTTGTTTTCTGAGAATGCACTGTCTCAGAAGAATATCGCAAACCGTATGAAGACCATCAGAGAAAAACTCAAAAATGCTGAGATATGTGATGAATTTGACAGACTGGTATTTGAGAGTATTGTGGAGAAGGTGATTGTCGGTGAGAATGCAGAGGATGGTACGATTGATCCATACAAGCTTACCTTTGTATTAAAGGGTATGGATGATTGCAGTGTGCCGGATGCAAGAGTCAGGTACAAAAAGCTTCATAATCAGGCAGTATAAAACAACAAGGAGGAGCTTAAAATGAGCGATAATCACGACTTGTTGAATGATAATGAGATGTGTTCTTTTTCGGGACACGAGGAAGAGGATATGTGTTTCGATTATGGTGACCACACATATAGAAACAATCGTGGGTTTGTCACGAATAAAGTAAGGTATTTACTGGGGTGCAGAGATATTTATATGCTGAATAAAATAGAATTGCCACTCACAGAATTAAAAATATGTTGCAAAGTTTACAATTTAATTAATGGAATTTTATAACAAAAAAATAATTACATGTAGGAGATGTTTTGAAATGAAAGCTAATAGAATGTGGCTCTTTTCTGATGTTCTGGAGAAGAATAAAAGGGTATTTAAAGTACCAGTATATCAAAGAAATTATGATTGGACTAACATACAGTGTGAAAAATTGTTTCAGGATATTATGAAAGCTGGGGAGAGTAATTGTCAACATTTTACTGGTACAATTGTATACATTGAAGATGTTAATGGTGGTAGTGGACTAAACGAAGTTTTAATCATTGATGGGCAACAGAGAATTACAACAATGTATATTCTTCTTAAAGCTCTTTATGATGAGTCTAAAGGTGTGTCTGCGAGAATTGAGGACGAAGTTCAAGAAGTAATGTTTAACAGACATTGCGATGAAAAATACAAAGTAAAATTAAAACCAGTAAAAACAGATAATGAGCAATTGACGCTTCTTATAAAAGATAATGTGAATAAAATGGATAGAAGCTCGAATGTATATAAAAATTACATAATTTTTAAAAATCTTATAGAAGCAACAGTTAAAAATGGCCATGAACTTAATGATATTTTGGATGGAATAAAAAAACTTGAAATTGTAGAAATTATTTTGGATAAACTTCAAGGAGATGAACCTCAGAAAATATTTGAGTCAATAAATTCTACGGGCCTTGAACTTTCGCTTGCAGATTTGATAAGAAATTATCTATTGATGGATGATGAAAACCAGGAAGAACTCTATGAGGAGTACTGGCTTGAAATCGAGAAAAATGTTGGATACCGTAATCTGGGGGATTTCGTAATTAATTTTCTGAACTCTCAGATAACAGGTTCAGTCAACAGTAAGAATGCATACCGTTTGTTTAAAGAACATTGTTATAATAATGGTCTGAGTCATAAGGATGTACTGACAGCACTTAGAGGAACATCAAAATATTATGGCGCTTTTATTGGAGAAATTAGCTGTTATAGTGAAAGAGTGATAAAATATCTGAATGCATTTAATGTGATAAAACAGACTACTGTTTTACCATTGTTGTTTAAAATATTTGATGATTTTGAAGAAGAAAATATTAATGAGGATACATTATGCAATGTGTTAGAATATTTGCTCACCTATTTTATAAGAACGAATGCTTGTGAAATTAATAAGAATATGGCAAAATTCATGAAGTCACTTTATGATAGAGTGTTTGATGGAAATTATGAGCATTACTATGAACGATTTGTTATATTCCTTAATGATTTGCGTGCTAATAATAGAATGCCTACAGATAAGGAATTTAAGGAAGCGTTAATTTATAGACCATTGTACAAAAAGAATATATGTAAGTATCTTCTTTCTGTAATTGAAAATTCAACGAAAGAGCATATAGACATCAGTAATTTAACAATTGAACACATACTTCCTCAGAAGGAAAATGCAGTTGTATGGAAAAAAGAGATTGGAGCAGAATACGGTTATATTTATGAAAAATACCTACATACGCTTGGAAATTTGACAATTACAGGTCATAACAGTGAGCTTGGAACTAAGGCTTTTGAGGAAAAAAAGAAGATAATTAAACAAAATTCAAAGGCTAATATTCTCAATAAAGAAGTGTTGTCTGCTGATACGTGGACAGAAAAATCTATTTTACATAGAGCGGATGTACTAGCTAATATTATAATAGGAGAATTTAAGTATATTGAGATTCATTCGGATACAAACGAAAGTACAGAATTGACTTTCGATGTAAATAGTAATTTTGATTTTTCAAATACCAAACCAGATGAAATGATATTTATTGGAGAGCATACAAAAGTTTCTAGTTGGGCAGATTTATTGGCAAAGACGATGAAAACTGCATTTGAATTTGATTCTGAAACAATAAATGATCTTGCTGCAATGGATTATTCTATACCATATGCTACGCGAATTTATATTTCAAATGATGAGAGAAAAATTCGTAAACCAAAGCAGATAGATAATAGTGGCATTTATTTTGAAGCAAACTTGTCAGCTAATGGGATTATTTCTTTTATAAAAGATTTGTTATTAAGATTGCAGTTAGAATCTGATGATTTTAGTTTTTCTTTATCAGAGGTGCCATTTGATATTGACAACGAAGATACTTGGGTAGAAAGATTAATACCAGTGGCTAAAATATTTTATAATTTTTTAGAGAATTTGGTAAAAAAAGAATTAATTAATTCTGCTGAGTTAGAAAATCTTAAAACCAAAGATTATACTAAGAGTCTTTTTCAAACAATGGATTATCCAGCAATTGTAGATAGTAGAACCAATAATATTGGAAATCCTCTTCAAAATTTATATAGAGCCAAAGCTATTGATTTTAATGGTACTGAAATATATACATCAACACAGTTCTATGATTCTGATAGAGATGCGGTTATTTCCTGGTACAAAAGTCATTTGTTATCATAGAATTAAACAAACCAGAGTTAAACAATATAAACTTTTATCTGTTTTATTGTTTAGCTTTGGTTTTTTTTATAATAAAATTGTATTTTTTAAAGAAATCCCACTAATTTAGTATAAATTATATGAATTAATAGGGGACAATCTCGGAAAATGTTGTATTATTATATCATACTATTTAGATAGGAAGAATTAGAAAAAGGAGAAACGTATGAGATTCAATACAGCATTATTGCATGGCGATTTTAGAGGTGATGCAGCA
>ERZ791826.688-NODE-688-length-27362-cov-4.325631_pt1 | contig 27362 bp, 16 predicted proteins | sample MGYA00510297_ERZ791826 | MGnify/ENA primary metagenome ERZ791826 (study PRJEB30046, sample SAMN00792004) | human gut metagenome | study: EMG produced TPA metagenomics assembly of the A metagenome-wide association study of gut microbiota in type 2... | reverse complement strand
TAAATACAAACAATTAGCAAAAATTTTCTTTAATTAAATCGTTACTTGTAGAATTTGTTTTTAATTTTGCAGTCGGTTTTCATGGATTAAGAAAAAAGAGAAATATTTTATAAACCATTAAATTTCAAAAACAATGGCAACATTAGATTTAAGCAAGTATGGTATTAAGGATGTAAAAGAGATTTTACACAATCCTTCTTACGAAGTTCTGTTTGAGGAAGAAACCAAAGCAGGATTGGAAGGTTATGAAAGAGGTCAGGTGACTGAACTCGGTGCTGTGAATGTAATGACAGGTATTTATACCGGTCGTTCTCCTAAGGATAAATTCTTTGTGATGAATGAAGCCAGCAAAGATACTATCTGGTGGACTACCGATGAATATAAAAACGACAACAAACCTTGCTCGGAAGCAGCTTGGGCCGATTTGAAAGCCAAAGCCGTTAAAGAGCTTTCGGGAAAGAGATTGTTCGTAATGGATACTTTCTGCGGCGCTAACCCCGCTACTCGTTTGAAAGTTCGTTTCATCATGGAGGTTGCATGGCAAGCTCACTTCGTGAAGAACATGTTTATCCGTCCTACCGATGAAGAATTGGCTAACTACGGTGAACCCGATTTCGTGTCGTTCAACGCAGCCAAAGCGAAAGTAGACAACTACAAAGAGCTGGGTCTGAACTCTGAAACCGCTACCGTTTTCAACTTGAAGACTAACGAACAAGTTATCTTGAATACTTGGTACGGCGGTGAGATGAAGAAAGGTATCTTCTCAATCATGAACTATCTGAATCCTTTGAAAGGTATGGCTTCGATGCACTGCTCGGCCAACACCGATAAAGAAGGTAAGAGCACAGCTATCTTCTTCGGTCTTTCCGGAACGGGAAAAACTACTTTGTCTACCGACCCGAAACGTTTGCTTATCGGTGACGACGAACACGGTTGGGACAACGACGGTGTGTTCAACTACGAAGGCGGTTGCTATGCCAAAGTTATCAACTTGGATAAAGAAAGCGAACCCGATATTTACAATGCCATTACACGTGACGCTCTTCTCGAAAACGTTACGGTTGATGCCAACGGAAAGATCGATTTCGCAGATAAGAGCGTAACGGAAAATACTCGTGTATCTTATCCTATTTATCATATCAAGAATATCGTAGAACCGGTATCGAAAGGTCCTCACGCTAAACAAGTAATCTTCTTGTCGGCCGATGCATTCGGTGTTCTTCCTCCGGTTTCTATCTTGAACGCAGAACAAACCAAATACTATTTCTTGTCTGGTTTCACCGCTAAATTGGCCGGAACAGAACGCGGTATTACCGAACCGACTCCTACTTTCTCGGCTTGCTTCGGAGCTGCATTCTTGTCGTTGCATCCGACCAAATATGCCGAAGAGCTGGTTAAGAAAATGGAAATGGTAGGCGCTAAGGCTTATTTGGTGAACACCGGTTGGAACGGTACGGGCAAACGTATCTCTATCCGCGATACTCGTGGTATTATCGATGCTATTCTCGATGGCTCTATCGACAAAGCTCCGACAAAGGTTATTCCTTATTTCGACTTCGTTGTTCCTACTGAGTTGCCGGGTGTGGACAAAAATATCCTCGATCCTCGCGATACTTATGCTAATGCTGCCGATTGGGAAGTTAAAGCTAAGGATTTGGCCGCTCGTTTCATCAAGAACTTCTCTAAATTCGAAGGTAATGCCGCCGGTAAGGCTTTGGTTGCTGCCGGTCCGAAATTGTAATCGTACACGATTTGACTCTATACGCAACAGGCCGCTTCGTCGAAGCGGCCTGTTGTTTTTTTGTGATGGTCCGGTGGATTTTCAATAACGATGAAAGTATTGTCTTCTGCTGTGTCTCGTGGTGTTACAAGGTGGGTATAATAGTGTATAAAACTTTTTTTGGAAAATCGACGGGGCTGTTTCGATGAATTCCTTACTTCTCTATATTTTCCATGTGGAAAACAGACCATAGTGCTATGGGATATGGCAAGGGAAAGGTTGAGATGCTTATACTTATTTTGTTGAGGGCTATTTTGTTAGTCGGTTGGTAGTTTCCAACTTCTCCCCTGCTTCGATTTTCAATCGGAGATAGGGGACGCCGCAGGAGTGAATCCTACGGAGAGGGGTTAAATCTAAGAAGCTGTTTTAAATTTATAGAGAAATAATATTATCATTGCAAGCAGGTATGTTCCGGCCATATTGAGCCCCTGTCTCGCATCTTGAATCCCTTGATTTTTGTCAATAGCCCGCTATTGACTGCATCTCTCGGACTCCAATCAGCTTCAACATAGGTCTCAATCTGTCTCGGAATAAATTTAAAACAGCTTCTTAGATTTTGAGATTTTTTTTACAGGGAATTTAACCCCTTCGCCCTGCGGGCACTCCCCCTATATCGCTGCGCGACACAGAGGGAGAGGTTGCTGCTCCCTGTTATTTTTGTTGTTGCCGGTATTTTCTAACCCCTCCGTCCTACGGACACCTTTCCTATATGGCTGACGCCACACCCCGCAATGCTACGGGACACGGCAAGGGAGGAGGTTAAGAGTGTACAGGGGAGAGAAAAGGGAAAGAATACACACAAAGCACCGAAGGAGTAAAAACAGAGGAGGTTAAATATAGCTTGACTTTTCCATGTACTTCTTTCTGCTTTTATCGGTCGATGAAGATGCCGGTTTACAACTTCACTTTCTTTATCTTACCCTTACTTTCGTTGTGCATACGGTCTACTGCCGTCACTACATATACATACTGACGGGTTCCGTGTTTATAAGGGAGCAAAAATTTCGTGTCCCGAGTAATGGCTACGAGATGGGATGCATCACATAAACAAATGTCTTCGCTGGGTGCAAAACGATAGACACAGAAATAAATTTGCTTCTGCATCTCATCGTTGGTTTTCTTTCTTTTCCACTGCAATTCGTATCCCTCGGGAGTCCATTTTGCCTTCAAACCCTTCACCTCGTCGGGAGCCTTGCTGTCGATAAACGTATAGGCCGGGATAAGGGAGGGAACCGCATGGTAATACCCCTTCAAGTCGTCGGCTATGCCTTTATAATTTTCCAACAAGGAATAGCCCGGCCAGAAACAGTTTCCACCTACATGGTCGAGATAACGGCTCAACTGCATTTTATGGTTCAGTTGCGTGTATATGGGATTCACGTCGGTAGCATTCATCGTACGTGCCACGTCTTGACCGATGTAGAGATGACGTCCGTTGGCATGATTGTTCCACCAATAAATCAGTGTCTCGACACATGCGGCCTGATGACCTATCTCCCAATAAAGTTGCGGTAACATGTAATCGACCCAACCGTTGCGTGTCCACAGCAACACATCGGCATAGAGCTGGTCGTAGTTTTGCAACCCGTTCGTCGCACTGCCGTCCGGGTCGCTCTTTTGATTCCGGTAAATACCGAACGGGCTGATACCGAATCGCACCCACGGTTTACGCGATTTTATAATCTTGTGCAGTTCCTTAATCAATGCATTGACATTCTCCCGACGCCAATCGCCACGATCCATACCGTTACCGTACCGGGCATAACTGTTTTCATCGGGGAACTCGCTGCCTGCTATCGGATAAGGATAAAAATAGTCGTCCATGTGAATGGCATCTACATCGTATCGCGATACAATATCGTCGACTACCCGGCCGATGAAGCGGCGGCACTCCGGTAACCCCGGATCGAAATAGAGCTGTCGGCCATACCGAACGAACCATTCGGGGTGTTTATGATAGATGTGCGATGCGGCGAGCGGCTCATCGGCATTAGTTCCCACCCGATAAGGGTTGAGCCACGCATGCAACTCCATGTTGCGGGCATGACATTGCTCGATCATATACTGCAACGGGTCCCACAACGGTTCGGGAGCCACGCCTTGCTTCCCGGTCAGATACTTGCTCCACGGTTCAAGTTCCGAACGATAAAAGGCATCGGCCGTCGGGCGTACTTGGAAAATAACCGCATTGATACCGATATGCTGCAAACTATCCAACATTTGGTCGAAATAGTCTTGCATCGCATCCCGATTCATCTCCATGTAGCGACTCTGACCTACCGTGTGAATCCATGCGCCGCGAAATTCTCGTTTCGGGTGTTCTGCGCCCTGCGACACCATTCCGCTTAAAAAGGAAAACAATAATAGTGATAAATAAATTTTAAGTTTCATTGTATTGATTTTTGTTTTGTGAGACAAAAATAGTGCAAGGCAAGGAGATAACCAAATTTATTTGTTTCTGTGTTCGTTCATATTATCTTTGTCACTACGAATATAGGAAGCAAATCGAAAATGCAATTTCCGTTTGCCTCTGCACTTACCTTTCACTATATTTGTAGAATATAGGATACGGCTCGGCATAGTCAAAACTGAAATGAGATTTCCGTTTGCCTCTGCGCTCACCTTTCACTATCTTTGCAATATGCGAGAATAAGTCGGGCTGGGCACGAAAAAATGAGGTTGGTTTTATCCGACTCGCTTTTTACTCTGCATGCACAACGTGCAAAATATAGATATGATATGGATATTATATGGATTATTGTAGGAGCGATATGCTTGCTCGTCGGGTTAGCGGGTTGCTTTCTTCCGGCACTTCCGGGTCCTCCGCTCTCTTATGTGGGCATGATACTTCTTCATCTCACCGACAAGGTGCAGTTTACTGCGACACAGCTCATCGTCTGGGCCATATTGGTCATTATTGTACAGGTGCTCGATTACCTCACACCTCTCATCGGCACGAAATACAGCGGAGGTAGCAAATGGGGGAACCGGGGCTGTATAGCGGGAACCGTCATCGGCATATTCCTCTTCCCTCCATGGGGCATTATTTTCGGTCCTCTCGTGGGAGCCGTCATTGGTGAACTGTTGGGTGGCAAACTCACACACGAAGCTCTCAAAGCCGGGCTGGGCGCTTTTGTAGGATTTCTCTTAGGAGTAATTTTAAAGGTATCGCTCTGCGGTTATTTCGTGGTTGTCTTCATCTCTGCTCTATTCTGATTTCTTTTCTCTCTTTCCTGAGAAGAAAGACGAAAAAATTTTTTTTTCGAGCGGTATGATGATGGTTCGGTCGATAGTTCGTGGGGATTGTCCTTGTATATTTCAACCCCTCTCCTCAGAAACGGTTGTTTCTTCGGTTTCTCCCCTATTGCTTCGCTACACCCCGCAATGCTACGGGGCACGGCAAGGGAGAGGTTGATGTCCGGTTTGCTACTGTCGCTGTTTTTTCAACCCCTCCTTCACTACGTGCCACCTCCCCTATTGCTAACGCTACACCCCGTAATACTACGGGGCACGGCAAGGGAGAAGTTTAAAAGTAACCCTCTATTCATATAGACTGAGTCATAATAATGGGGAGAGAAGGGGAAAATTTTTTGCGAAAAACGTCTTTTTTGCTATCTTAGTAGCGCAAAAAGGAGGTAAAAACTATGGGGAAACGAGTATATTTAGGCTTGGGCTCGAATTTGGGGAATAAGGAGCGAATCGTGAGAAAAGCCATCGACAAGATTGGCGAACGGGTGGGAGCTGTCGTTGCCATGTCGTCGTTTTATAAGACGGCTCCGTGGGGCTATCAATCGGTGCATACGTTCTGTAACGCTGCTATCTCAGTAGATACCGATTTATCTCCCGAAGAGGTATTATTCACCGTACAGGAAATCGAGCGGGAATTGGGTAGTAAAAAGCATCGGGAAAGAGATGGCAGTTATGTCGACCGGCTTATCGATATAGATTTACTCGACTATGACGGTTTGGTGTTGGATACTCACTCGCTGGTGTTGCCTCACCCGTATATGCACAAGCGGACTTTCGTGATGACCCCGCTTGTCGAAATAGCTCCGCAATGGGTGCACCCGGTATTGGGAAAGACGGCAACGGAGCTATTGGAAGGTTTACGGAACGAAAAGTGATTTAGCCCCCAGAGTTTTATTTATATGATACGATCGGGGAAAGGCCTACAACATAGAGAGACTTTGCGTTTGTCGGTACATCTCTATTCTATGTACATTGTTTTTCGGCAAAATTGCAAATAAATTTGCTTTTGCTTTGGACTTGTACTATCTTTGTAGCCGAAAATGTGGAAGGATTTGGCTGCTTGCAACCACGGAAAAAAATGCTAAAACTGCGTTACGGGGCTTTTCGAAGCCCGTCCGGCTTTATCAAATCACCTTTGTTTTCGTGGGAATTGCGGTCTTTCTTCCTCCAATAATGTATCACTATTATTCAGGAGAGAAACCAATGAATTATTTGTTTACCTCGGAATCGGTGTCGGAAGGACACCCCGATAAAGTGGCCGACCAGATATCGGACGCTTTGCTCGACGAGTTTCTGGCGTATGACCCGAACTCGAAAGTTGCATGCGAGACCCTTGTAACGACCGGTCAGGTCGTATTGGCAGGCGAGGTTAAATCGAATGCTTATGTCGATTTGATGGAGGTTGCCCGCAGAGTGATTCACCGTATCGGATATAATAAAAGTTCGTATAAGTTCGATGCCGACTCGTGCGGTATTTTTTCGGCCATACACGAGCAGTCGGCCGATATCAATCGGGGCGTGGAGCGCGCCGAAGCGATGAGTCAGGGGGCGGGAGATCAAGGTATGATGTTCGGGTATGCTTGCAATGAGACGGATAATTATATGCCGTTGTCGCTCGATTTGTCTCACTTGTTGCTTACCGAGCTGGCCGTTATCCGCCGGGAGGCTTCGGCAATGACCTATCTGCGCAAGGGGAAGGTGACTTCGTATTTGCGTCCCGACTCCAAATCGCAAGTAACCATCGAATATAATGAACGGAACGAACCTGTGCGGGTGCATACGATCGTATTGTCGACCCAGCACGACGAATTCGTGACTCCGGCCGATGACTCGAAAGAGGCTCAGGAAGCGGCCGACCGGGAGATGTTGCAGACGATTTACAACGATGTGAAACAGGTGTTGTTGCCTCGTGTGATCGCACAACTGCCTGAACGGGTACGAACCTTGTTCGACGACCAGTTGATTTTATTGGTGAATCCTACCGGCAAATTCGTTATCGGCGGGCCTCACGGGGATACGGGATTGACGGGTCGCAAGATTATCGTCGACACGTATGGAGGCAAAGGTGGTCACGGAGGTGGCGCATTTTCGGGAAAGGATCCCTCGAAGGTAGACCGTTCGGCCGCATACGCCGCTCGTCATATTGCCAAGAATTTGGTAGCGGCAGGGGTGTCGGACGAGATTCTGGTGCAGGTGTCGTATGCCATAGGTGTCGCCGAACCGGTGAGCGTTTATGTGAATACTTACGGTAAATCGCACGTGGCGATGAGTGATGCCGAGATAGCCCGACGGGTGTGCGAGATTTTCGATATGCGTCCGAAAGCTATCGAGGAGCGTTTGAAGTTGCGTAATCCTATTTATGAAGAGACGGCGGCTTACGGTCACATGGGAAGAAAACCGCAAACTGTCGTGAAGACATTCAAATCGCATTATAACCTCGAACCGATCGTTCGTGAGGTAGAGCTGTTCACTTGGGAGAAACTCGATTATGTCGAAGTCGTGAAAAAGGTTTTCGGAATGGCATGATGAGAATTCGAGCGATCGTGTATGCCAGTTTTGCCACGGTGATATGATTCCTTGATAATGGGATATTCATGGGAAATATTATATGACTATGAATTGTATAGATATAGATAGTTCGCAGCATGAGCTTTACGACTCGTGGCGGAAATTGTATACTGTCAGTTTCCCTATCTTCGAGCAGCGGACGCAAGAGCAGCAGGAAAAAGCGTTCTCGTGTGCCGATTATCATTTGGTAGGGTATAGCGAAGGGGATATGTTTGTCGGATTTATCTCCTATTGGGAGTTTGGCAGTTATAGGTATATAGAGCATTTCGCAGTGCATCAAGGATTACGAGGGCGGGGGTATGGAAGCGAAATTTTGAATGCGTTTCTCCGCTCGACCTCTAAAATTGTTTTGCTGGAAATAGATCCTATCGTCGATTCTGTTTCGAGGGCTCGTTTGAGATTTTACCGAAAGTGCGGCTTCCATGAGAACCCTTTTGCCCATACGCATCCTCCCTATCGGGAGGGTTATTCGCCTCATTCGTTGGTCGTGCTTACGTCTCCCCGGTCTATAACAGAAAATGAGTACCGGATTTTTAGCACGGACTTGACCGAGGTCGTGATGCAACAAGGATAAAATTTCGAGTCCTTTTGTTCGGAGGAGTATAAAAAAGGTGTATTCAAAGAGCGGGGCTTGTAAATCGTACAAGCCCCGCTCTTTGAATATATTGTGTTTCGATTAGGAATGATGTGTTGCCCTATTGCACGGAGGCTATAAGGAGGATCTGTCGATTAGTGGGGATATCGGTTCAATCGGAAATCAGAGGGGATTGTCTTTTTATATTTCTACCCCTATATAATCTTTTTAACCCCCTCGCCCTGTGGGCACTCCCCCTATATTCTCTAACGGAAATACCCCGCAATACTACGGGACACGGCAGGGGGAGAGGGATATGCTCGATATAAACTGATTGATGTGTCTTTTCAACCCTTCTCCTTAGAAACTATTGTTTCTTCGGTGTCTCCTCTATATGGCTAACATAGTACCCCGTAGTACTACGGGGTACAGCAGGGGAGGTGTAGTACGCTTTGTACAGAAATTTAAGCAAGAATCAACCTTTCACCGAAAAGTCCGGAATGTGTTTGTCGACAAGTGATTCATTGCTAAAATTCATGCCTACCCTACGGATTTTCTACTGAACTGAAAAAGCTATGTGTGAAGGAGGAATCAGTAATTGCTGAAATTCTGGGGTTTGATGACGAACCCTACTCTCAGGCGAGAATGGAATTTGTTATAGTCGAGCAGTCCTTCGCCGTAACCGTTGTAATATTGTATAAAGAAATATTGGTTTTCGTTGGGGAATAAGCGGGCATTCAGTTCGATAACGGTGTTGAAATTGAAATTCCAGCCGCTCCGCTTGGTGAGAATAACGGTAGCCCCGAACCGACGATTGTCGCTTATGTAACTACCTGCTAATTGAAAAATACCGCAGTATTTGAGGATATCCCGGTTGTTCCCGCTGTCGATGATAGGTATCCATGTTTTGAATTGAAGCTCTACATTGCGATCGACGGCGAGCGCACCCATAAACGAGATTTTATTCCAACTGCGAGACCAAATGCTGTCTTTCCCGTTCGATTCATGTTCGATCAGGAGCGAGACTTGTCCGATAAGTCTATTTCGATGTATGACCAGATGCGATAGCCCTATGCCGGGATTGAAGTTGAGATCGTACATCGGGAGAGATTCTTGAAAGACATTCCAAAATGCTTTTTGCGTATAGGTTATAAAGAGGTAGGTGTCGAATGGAAGTTTACTTTTTGTAAGTCTCTGGCTGATGCTTAGTTGGAATTTTACATCGGAATTTTTATTGGTCGGTTTGCTCCCGATGGTCGTACCCCCGATGAAGTAGTTGTCTTTGTATAGTGAAAAATAAGGTCTTTTGTCCAGCTCTTCACGCACGCTGTCGGGATTGTATCGGGGGACATCGTTTCGGATTTGGGTAAAACCCGGAATGCAGAGCAGAACTATCAGCAGGAAGATAAACAATCGTTTCATATACAAATATAACAAATGGTGGGAGAAATGAAAAATGAACTTGTTCATTTTTTTATTTCGAACCGCATCTATATCCGATACATTCCGATATAGATAATTGTGCAAATATATGCTATATCGGCTTTATTTTATAGGTAAAAAGGTCGTTCTTTTTCGCCGGTTTTTCCATTGTTGTCGGGTTTTATACTTTGTTTTGCCCGGATATTGTTTTGCTCCTCCCGTAAAATCCAGTACATTTGCAAGAAATGAAAATGTTTTTTGCATGAATAAAATAGGTGCGGTACTGTGTATTTGTGTCCTTTTGCTGTCGGGTTGCGGCGGCAAGGATAACGAGTTTGTCGTGGAGGGAACTATCAATAATTTAGGAGGACGCCCTATTTATGCCGTTTATGGTCTTGAAAACGGCATTGTCGTGGATACGCTTCGTCCGCAGAATGGTTTTATCACATTCAAAAACTCGGCTTCGGCAGTTATTCCCATACAGTTTTATTATTTCGATAAAACGCCCTTGACCAAGATATATGTGCAGAACGGCGACCGGATAGAATTGTCGGGCGACGGGCAGGATCCTTTCGGGTTGAGAGTGAAAGGAAGTTCTCTAAATAAGGATTTGTTTAAGTTCAATCAAGAGAATAAAGAGTTGTTGCAGTCTTGGTCGGCAGAAAGGAACATTTCGGCATCGGGAATGAGAACCCGGCGATACGAGCAGTTGAGCAAGGAGCTGCAAGGCGTTGTGGCAAAGTATGTAGGCGAACATAAAGATTCGCCCGTGAGCGCTATTTTGTTAGATGATTATGTGTTGGGAAGGGCGAGCGATGCGTTTTGCGATTCGTTGATCGGTTTGTTGGACGACCGTGTACTGTCGGCTCCGCCGGCCGCAGCATTGGAAATGTATCGACAATTTGAAACCATACAGAAGAGTGACACCGTATTACCTTATTTATCATTGACTACGGTGGCCGATACGACCGAACTACTGAATCCCCGAGAAGCCCAAGCGACCCTGCTTTGTTTTTGGGCTGCCGAGACACCCGGAACACAGAGGTACAGCGGCTTTTTAAGGGAGATAACAGAACGATACGATTCGTTGGTGCAGGTCGTGGAAATTTCGCTGGATAGGGACAGCGCCGTGTGGAAGGAGCGAATCGAGGCCGATTCGGCCGTATGGGCCCGGCGGTGGGCGAAAGGCGGTTATCTTTATCCGGGGGTGAAAGAGCTTCATATCCAAAGCATACCTTATCTGTTGGTCGCCGATTCTTTGGGGCGGATTGTCGCCAGAGGGCTTTCGCCCGACTCTTCGAGAGTTTATATCGAACGTTTAGTAACACCATAACCTATTACTGCAAAATCTATTACTATGTTGGTGAAAGTTTTTGGCGCAGCCGTGCAGGGTATCGATGCTCTTGTAGTGACTATCGAGGTGAACTGTTCGCAGGGTATCCGTTTCTTTATGGTGGGATTGCCCGATGCAGCCGTGAAAGAGAGCCACGAGCGGATTGTCTCGGCCGTGGAACATAACGGTTACAGATTTCCGAGGAAACAGGTAATCGTGAACATGTCGCCTGCTGATATACGCAAGGAAGGGGCGGCGTATGATTTGCCTTTGGCCGTGGGGATTTTGGCGAGCGACGAGAAGATAGAAACAGGTAAATTGAGCGAGTATATGTTGATGGGGGAGTTGTCTCTCGACGGCTCCATTCTTCCTATCAAGGGGGCGTTGCCCATAGCTATCAAGGCAAGGGAGGAGGGCTTCAAGGGGTTGATTATTCCCAAAGCCAATGTTCGCGAGGCTGCGGTAGTCAATCATCTCGATGTGTATGGCGTAGAGAATATCACCGAGGTGATTCGTTTCCTGAACGGGGAGATCGAGCTGGAACCGACGGTAATCGATACTCGTGCGGAATTTTTCAGGGAATATACCCATTTCGATTTGGATTTCAGCGATGTCAAAGGTCAGGAGAGTGTCAAGAGGGCTTTTGAAGTAGCAGCGGCCGGCGGACATAACATCATACTCATAGGGCCTCCGGGCGCCGGAAAATCGATGATGGCGAAGCGGTTGCCTTCTATACTACCGCCTCTCACATTGCAGGAAGCACTCGAAACGACCAAGATACATTCGGTCGCCGGACGCATGGAGAGGGGTAGTTCGCTGTTGTCGCAACGGCCGTTCCGGGCGCCACATCATACCATATCGCCGGTAGCGTTGGTGGGCGGCGGGACTTTTCCCCAGCCGGGTGAAATTTCATTGGCACACAACGGGGTGCTTTTTCTCGACGAGTTGCCCGAGTTTTCACGTCAAGTCCTCGAAGTGATGCGTCAACCGCTCGAAGACCGCAAGATAACGATAGCACGTGCGAAATACTCGATAGAATATCCCGCCGGGGTGATGTTGGTCGCTTCGATGAATCCTTGTCCTTGCGGATATTATAACCACCCGGAGAAAGAGTGTATATGCAGCCCGGGAACGATACAACGTTATTTGGGAAAAATTTCGGGTCCTCTGCTCGACCGCATAGACATACAAGTGGAGATCGTTCCCGTCCCGTTCGAGAAAATCTCCGACACCCGTCCGGCGGAGTCGAGCGAGTCGATTCGTCGACGAGTCATTGCCGCAAGAGAAATTCAAGCCGCACGCTTTGCCGACTATCCCGGCATCTATTGCAATGCCCAAATGACTCCCCGGCTGCTGAACCAATTCGCTGTCCCCGATGAGGCGGGATTGAAACGGCTGAAAGATGCGATGAACCGTTTCCACCTGTCGGCACGGGCCTACGACCGTATTTTGAAAGTAGCACGTACCATTGCCGATTTGGAAGGTAGCGAAGGGGTACAGGTGCAACACATCAACGAAGCGGTGAATTACCGAAATCTCGACCGGGAGAATTGGGGAGATAGGTAGAAATTGTTTGTCTTGCAGACCTATATTAAAGTATAGTGAAACTCAGATATAACGATATGAAGAACATAACCGTATTTTTGGCATCCAGCGACGAGTTGAAAAACGACCGTAACAGCTTCCATTCATTGGTGGCTTCTTTGGACGAAATTTTCGAGCCTCGGGGGTATCGCATAAGGTGCAGACGTTGGGAAGATTTTTCGGCATTTTGCACCGGAAGCCGTACTCAGGACGACTACAACCGCATAGTACGTGCCAGCGATATTTGTATCTGTATGTTTCACCGCAAAGCGGGAGAATACACCATAGAGGAGTTCAATCAAGCCTTAGACGAATATGTGAAGAGTCAGAGTCACCCCAAGACATTTGTCTATATTCGTGCCTTGATAGAAGGTGAAATGGAGGACGAGGCATTGAAACGATTCAAGGAAGATTTGTTCGATCGGGTGGGGCATTATTGGTGCAACTATGCCACCGACGATGCCATGAAGTTGCATTTTGTCATGCAGTTGGAGCGGATCATTCCATCGGTATCGGGCAACGCTTCCGTAACCGAGGGTAACCACTTTAAGATAGAGAACGGAGTCGTTTCGCTTTACGGCCACAAGATAGCCGAACTGGACAATCTCTCTTTTGCCGCCGAGAATCCGGAATACCTTTCGTTGAAAGAGTCCATCGCCCGATTGAATACAGAGATCGCCCGACTGAGAGCGACCGGTGTCGCCGAGCTCCAACCGATGATTGACGAGAAACAGGCGGAACTATACAAGAAACGGGAAAGTCTCAACCGATTGGAGAGCCGGCTGTTCGATCTTGCTCTATCCATCAACAAGCTGATCGGGAGCGGAACGCCGGTGAGCGAGCGCAAACGGTTGGCGATAGAGATGTTCGAGCGAGGGAACAGCAAAGGGGTCGTGGAGATTTTGAATGAAAAAGATATGGCCGCCGATGCCGCTCAGGCCCGCAAGGAGATAGAGCAAGGGAAACTACTGGTCGATTCCGGTCGGTCGCTTATCGAGGCGGGACTTCAAAAGACACGATCGTTGGCCGAGGAGTATGTTTTGCGGGCAAAGGCTTTGATGACAGACTATGCAGAGCCTCGTCGCTTCGAATTGGCTTGCCATGCCTATGAGCAGGGTATCGAGCTGATCCGTGCCAACCTTTCGGAGGAAGAGTTGGCAAAAAGTTTGTTTGAGTATGGTTGTTTTTTACAGACAAACAAACGATACGATTTGGCGGAAGCTCGTTATCGAGAAAATTTAGACATTTGCCAGCGACTTGCGGCCATTAGTCCACAAGCCTATGAGCCGAGCTTGGCAATGGTTCAAAATAACTTAGGCCTTTTGTGCAGCGATACCCAACGTTATGAGGATAGCGAAGAGATGTATCTCTCTGCCTTGGAGGTTTATCAACGGCTTACGGCAGTGAATCCACAAGTGTACGAGCCGTATTTAGTACGAGCGTGCAATAACCTTTCATTCTTATTTCTCGCTCAGGGCAATTTTGAAGAAGCTGAACGGTATGCCCGTGAGGGATCAAAATATGATTTTACTCATCATACTATTTATACAAATCTTGCGGCATCCCTTCTTCTTCAAGGTCGATATGCCGAGGCGGAAGAGATATACCTGCGATACAAGGAAGAGCTAAAAGAGGACTTTCTCTCGGATTTCGAAGATTTCTATCGACGGGGAATTATTCCACCGGAACGGGAAGACGATGTGGAACGGATAAAAAAGCTGTTGTCGAAATAGGCAGAGACATACATTCGATCGGGATCGCTGCGGGTGCGGATTAGGGAGTATAACGCATCATTGGATAAACGAGCCGAGTTGCTTGTATACTATACAGAAAAACAAAATTCGGATATGGAAACAAAGAAAGAAACAAAGAAAAACACACGTCTGTTGTCATTGGATACCCTTCGGGGATTCGATATGCTTTTTATTATGGGTTTCGCCCCGTTGGTAGTCGCCTTGAATGCCTTGCACCCGACGGCGGTGGGCGATGTCATAGCGGGGCACATGCGGCACGTCCCGTGGGACGGGTTTACCCAACACGATATGATATTCCCCTTGTTCTTGTTTGTCGCAGGTATATCTTTCCCGTTTTCATTGGCCAAGCAAAGGGGGAGCGGATCGAGCGACAAACATATTTACCTGAGGGTTTTCCGCCGGGGTGTCACCCTCGTTTTGCTGGGATTCTTGTATAACGGATTCTTACAGTTGAATTTCCCCGATGTGCGTTTGGCAAGCGTTTTGGGGCGTATCGGGCTGGCGTGGATGCTCGGGGCTTTCATTTACATGAGTTTGAAAAAGTCGGTACAATATGGTTTGATTGTCTTTATCTTGGTGGGTTATTGGTTGCTGTTGGCCTTTGTGCCGGCTCCCGATGCTGCGGGGGCTTCCCCTCTTTCTATCGAAGGGAATCTGGTCGGATATATCGATCGGCATTGTTTGCCGGGGAAATTGATATGCGGTAATTTCGACCCGGAGGGTTTACTGAGCACGCTTCCGGCGATAGTCACGGCATTATTGGGAATTTATGCGGGGGAAATCGTCCGTTCCACCCGCTTGGGAAGCGGAGAGAGAAAGAGTTTGCTTTTGTCGGGAATCGGGGTTGTGTTGGTCGCCATAGGGCTGGTTTGGAATACCGTATTCCCGATTAACAAAATGCTTTGGAGCAGTTCGTTTACCTGTTTCGTGGGAGGACTTTCGTTCTTGTTGTTCGCTTTGTTCTATTATATCGTCGATGTGAAAGGGTGGAAATCGTGGACTCTCTTTTTCCGAGTGATAGGACTAAATTCGATAACGATTTATCTGGCGCAGCAGGTGGTAGGATTTTCTCACATGAATAAGTTTTTGTTCGGAGGTATATCCCAATGGGTGGGAGAATGTGCCGGTGAGCCTGCCGGTGCGGTCGTCCTTCGTGCAGGATATGTCGCTTGTTGCTGGTTCTTCCTCTATTTTCTGTATCGGAAAAATATTTTCCTGAAAGTATAGTTTGTCGGTGGTGAACTCGTCCCATCTCATCTACGATGAGCGGGGGGGAGAAGTCTTGTCTCTGTTGCTTTTACTGCTGGTATTTCTTTAACCCCTCCGTCCCTACGTGCCACCTCTCCTATATTTTGCGTTGTAAAACAACCCGTAGTGCTACGGGACACGGCAAGGGGAGGAGCGAAATGTTTCGAATGTTACAAGGTCTGGCGGGAGGAGGGAGAGAGCTGTTTCAATAGAGAAGCATAAATCTTACTCGTCGTTTTTAAGAGCTGACTTTTTGTTTTTCGAAACACAGGGGAGAGTGGGGAATGGGGGAGTGGCAGCGATGAAGTGAGGAGTAGAAAAAAATAAAAACAGTTTCTTACATTTTTTTAATTTCACAATTCCGGTCGAAAATGTTATCTTTGTTTCTCTTAAACGGGATTATTCATACGAATATAAAAGAAATATATCGTGGCCAAGGAAATTGTCGAAACTCCGCTGATGAAACAGTATATCGAGATGAAAGCCAAGCATCCCGATGCGATATTGCTTTTCAGGGTGGGAGACTTTTATGAAACGTTTTCGGACGATGCTTTGGTGGCATCGGAAATATTGGGGATTACATTGACTCGCCGGGCAAATGGAGCCGCCCAGTATGTGGAGTTGGCCGGTTTTCCCCATCATGCTCTCGATACTTACCTTCCCAAATTGGTGCGTGCCGGAAAACGGGTGGCTATTTGCGAACAGCTGGAAGACCCGAAACTGACAAAAAAATTGGTCAAGCGCGGCATTACGGAATTGGTGACACCGGGCGTGTCGATTAACGACAATATTCTCGATCACCGAGAGAATAATTTCTTGGCGGGTGTTCATTTCGGGAAAGGTAACAAAGTGGGTGTGGCTTTTCTCGATATATCGACGGGTGAATTCTTGACCGCCGAGGGAGATTTCGACTATGTGGACAAGCTGTTGGGCAATTTCTCTCCGAAAGAGGTGCTGTTCGAACGCACGAAACGGAAATTGTTCGAGGAGCATTTCGGTTCCCGTTTTTTTACTTTCGAGTTGGACGATTGGGTTTATACCGAGGATGCCGCTTCGGATCGCTTATTGCGTCACTTCGAGACGAAAAACCTCAAAGGTTTCGGAATTCACAATATGCCCAACGCCATTATCGCCGCGGGGTCTCTGCTTCATTATTTGGATATTACACAGCATACGCAGATTTCGCACATTACATCGCTGTCTCGTATCGAGGAGGAGCGATATGTGCGATTGGATAAATTCACGGTGCGGAGTCTCGAATTGCTTTCTCCGATGAACGAAGGGGGAAAGAGCCTGCTCGACGTGATAGACCGGACTGTCACCCCGATGGGGGCACGTATGCTCAAACGGTGGGTTGTCTTTCCGTTGAAAGATGTGAAGCCTATCGAGGATCGGTTGAACGGAGTGGAATTCTTTTTCCGCCACCCCGAAGTTAGGGAGGTTATCGATCCGCAACTCGATACGATAGGCGATATGGAACGCCTCATTTCGAAAGTAGCGGTGGGGCGTATTTCGCCTCGCGAGGTGGTTCAGTTGAAAGTGGCATTGTCGGCGATAGAGCCTATCAAGGCTGTTTGCGAGCAGAGCGATGAACCTGTATTGCAACGTATCGGGGAACAACTGAATTGCTGTACGATCATCAGGGACCGAATCGAGCATGAAATTAATCCCGATGCGCCCAATTTGGTGAATCGGGGAGGAATTATCCGCAAGGGGGTGAACGACGAACTCGACGAGTTGCGAGAAATTTCCTATTCGGGGAAAGACTATTTGTTGCACGTGCAGCAGCGCGAGAGCGAGAAAACGGGTATTCCCAGCTTGAAAATCGGGTATAACAACGTATTCGGGTATTACATCGAAGTGCGCAATACTCACAAGGACAAGGTTCCTTCCGATTGGATCAGAAAGCAGACGTTGGTGAGCGCAGAGCGTTATATCACCCAAGAGTTGAAAGAATACGAGGAGAAGATTTTGGGGGCGGAAGAGAAGATTCTTTCATTGGAAACGCAGTTGTTCAATGATTTGATTCTTGCATTGACGGAGTATATTCCTGCCATACAACTCGATTCCAATCTCATTGCGCGGCTCGACTGCCTGTTGTCGTTCGTGAAGTCGGCCGTGGAAAACCGGTATATTCGTCCCGAAGTAAACGATTCGCTGGTTATCGACATCAAGGAAGGACGTCACCCGGTTATCGAGAAACAGTTGCCGCCGGGCGAACCCTACATCAGCAACAGTGTCGAGCTCGACAACGACAAGCAGCAAATCATGATGATAACGGGACCCAACATGGCCGGTAAATCGGCGTTGTTGCGCCAGACCGCTTTGATTGTTCTGATGGCTCAGATAGGAAGTTTCGTTCCGTCCGAGGCCGCTAAGATAGGGATTGTGGACAAGATTTTCACTCGTGTGGGGGCATCGGACAATATCTCGCTCGGCGAATCTACCTTTATGGTCGAGATGACCGAGGCCGCCGATATTCTCAACAATCTGTCGGAGCGGAGTTTGGTTCTGTTCGACGAGCTGGGGCGGGGAACGAGTACTTACGACGGTATATCTATCGCGTGGGCTATTGTCGAGCATATACACGAGCACCCCAAAGCCCGAGCCAAAACGTTGTTCGCTACCCATTATCACGAGTTGAACGAAATGGAGCGTACATATAAACGCATTGTCAATTATAACGTTTCGGTAAAAGAGGTCGACAACAAGGTGATATTCTTGCGGAAATTGGTACGTGGCGGTAGCGAGCACAGTTTCGGTATCCATGTGGCGAAGCTGGCCGGTATGCCCCAGAGCATCGTCAAGCGGGCCAACCAGATATTGAAACAGTTGGAGTCGGAGAACCGCCAGAACGGTATCGCCAAGCCTACCGCCGAAATCGCTTCGTCGAGAGGTGGCATGCAGTTGAGTTTTTTCCAACTGGACGATCCTGTGCTTTCACAGGTTCGGGACGAAATTTTACAGGTCGATATCAATAACCTTACACCGGTAGAAGCATTGAATAAACTAAACGAAATACGAAAAATAATCACCGGGAAATAGAACGGTTTGTTTATGATGAAGAGAAGCGATTTTGAAATTATGGCGCCGGTGGGTTCGTACGATTCTTTGACGGCGGCCATACAGGGAGGGGCCGATTCGGTATATTTCGGTATCGAGGGGCTGAATATGCGAGCCCGTTCGTCGAATAATTTTACGATAGACGATTTACACGAGATTGTGCGTATTTGTAACGAGCATCACATAAAGAGTTATCTGACGGTCAATACCGTTATCTACGACGAAGATATACCTCTGTTACATCGTATTATCGATGCGGCGAAGGAGGCCGGGCTCTCGGCTATTATCGCCAGCGATGTGGCGGCTATGACCTATGCCCGCGAGATAGGGGTAGAGGTGCATTTATCGACCCAGCTGAATATTTCCAATACCGAGGCGTTGCGATTCTATGCCCGTTTTGCCGATGTGGTGGTGCTGGCCCGGGAGTTGAATATGGAGCAGGTAGCCCGTATTCACGAAGCCATTTTGCGGGATCGTATCGTGGGGCCGGGCGGAGAACCGGTACGTATAGAGATGTTCTGTCACGGGGCATTGTGCATGGCTGTGTCCGGCAAATGTTATTTGAGCCTTCACGAAATGAATGCTTCGGCGAATCGGGGGGCTTGTATGCAGATTTGTCGTCGTTCATACGAAGTGAAAGACAAGGAGACCGGTAACGAGTTGGAAGTGGACAACGCTTACATCATGTCGCCGAAGGACTTGAAAACGATACATTTCCTGAACAAACTGATCGATTCGGGGGTGCGGGTATTTAAAATCGAGGGTCGCGCAAGGGGACCGGAATATGTGCGTACGGTCGTTTCGTGTTACAACGAGGCCATCGAGTCTTATTTGAACGACGACTTTACCGACGAGAAGATCGCACAGTGGGACGAGCGGCTCGCTACCGTCTTTAATCGAGGGTTTTGGAACGGATATTATTTGGGTCAGCGCTTGGGCGAATGGACTCACAATTATGGCTCGGGAGCCACGAAACGAAAGATATATATAGGCAAGGGCGTGAAGTATTTTTCCAACCTCGGTGTGGCCGAATTTCTCATGGAGAGCGGTTCGTTGAGCGTGGGAGACGAGATACTCGTCACCGGCCCGACGACCGGTGCGCTTATCCGCAAGGTGGAAGAGATACGAGTCGATTTGAAACCGGTACAAAAGACGGTAAAAGGCGAGCGGTTCTCGATGCGTATCGATGAGAAGATACGACCGTCGGATAAATTATTTAAATGGGTGGATAGTTCGGAACTTAATACAAAATAAAGATGTTCATGAAACGGGCGATAGTTATACTTTGTGGAATCGTATGCACCGGACAGCTTTTGGCCGCTAAGCCGGGAATCCCGGCTTATAACGATGACAGGGCTTTGATAGATAGGGGAATCTTTCTCTTTCAAGAGAAGAACTATGCGGGTTGTGCCGATGTGATGAAAGAGGCTTGTGAAGGCGATTTGTCGCCTGAGCAGCGGGAAACGGCCGACTGGTATATCGCTCTTTCGGAAGCCCGCAATTATTCGCCGCAGGCTGTACGGCGGTTAACGGATTTTTTGCGAAATTATCCGGATTCTAAACATACTTTGCAGGCTCGGTTGGCATTGGCCGATTATTATTACGACAGTCAAGATTATGCAAAAGCCTTGAAAACCTATCAGACGGTAAATGTGAGTCTGTTGACCGGCGACGAGGAGGACCGGTGGGGATATCGCACGGCATGTTCTTTGTTGAAGACCGGTAATCCCGATGCGGCGAAACCGCTGTTTCAGCTTCTAATCGGGAAAGAGAGATTTCGGACAGGAGCCACGTTCTACCTTTCGTATATACAGATGAACGAGGGAGACGATAGAGCCGCTTTAAGCGGATTTTCGAAAGTGGCGGACGACAGGAGTTTCGGATATGCCGCACGGCTGCACATGTTGCAGATTTATTTCGGGCAAAAACGTTTCGCACAGGTATTGTCCGAGGGTAAAGCGTTGTTGTCCCGTCCGTCTTCCGATGCCGACTTATACACCGAACTTCTTCGGTTGCTCGGCGAAAGCGCTTATCAAGAAGGTGACGATAAAGCGGCGACGGAATATTTGGAAAGGTATTTGCAACGATGTCGCAAACCCGAACGCTCTTCTCTTTATGTCATGGGTGTCATGGCCTATCGCCGGGGAGAAGATAGCGAGACGATCGATTATTTGGGGCGTGTGACCGGCGTGGACGATGCTCTTTCTCAAAATGCTTATCTTTATATCGGGCAAGCCTATTTGCGAGCGGGAGATAAAAATAATGCCCGCATGGCGTTCGAGATGGCTTCACAAGGGAATTACGACCGTCAGGTTCGGGAAACGGCGCTTTACAACTATGCGCTCTGCCTGTATGATCGCACGGCTTCGCCTTTCGATAACTCGGTGGGTGTGTTCGAACGTTTCTTGAACGAGTTTCCCGGTTCTCGCTATGCCGACAAGATTAACGACTATTTGGTAGAAGTTTACATGACGACCCGTAATTATCGGTCGGCACTGGCGTCTATCGATAAAATACGGAAGCCCGACGGGAAAATACTCGCCGCCAAGCAGCGCATTCTTTTCCAGTTGGGGACGGAGGCTTTCACCAATGCCCGTATCGCCGATGCCGAAAGTTTGTTTAGCCGGGCGATCGCTGTGGGAAACTATGATACCGATATACGGGGTAAGGCTGCGTTTTGGCTCGCCGAGTGCCAATATCGTCGGGAACAATACGACATCGCAGCCCGGAATTATTCGGCATATCTTTCTTCCAGCAAGGACAAGCGGAGCGAAATGTATTCGCTGGCTTGGTACGATTGGGCCTACTGTCAATTCAAACAGCATAACTTCTCGCAAGCCCTCGACGGTTTTTCCCGGTATGTCTCTGTACAGACCGGAGGAAATCGAAGCATGCTTGCCGATGCCTATTCCCGGATAGGCGATTGCTATTATTACGCCCGTCGGTTCGCCGATGCCGAGCAGTATTATGCCCGGGCCCAAGAGACCGATGTCGCGAACGGAGATTATGCCCTTTTTCAAAAAGCTTTCATGGCGGGATTGCAGAGGAATCACGAACGCAAAATAGAGTTGTTGGACAAATTGATTGTAGATTATCCCCGTTCGGGGTATCTGGCGAACGCATGGTTCGAAAAGGGACAGGCTTATACGATATTGAATAGGAATAACGATGCTATCGTATGTTACAAACAGTTAATCGCCGATTATCCCCAGAGCGCGATTGCCCGCAAGGGAGGTTTGCAGTTGGGTATGGTCTATTTCAATAACGGGCAGACAGACGAATCGGTGGCTGCTTACCAGCAAGTGATAGAGCGTTATCCGACCAGCGAGGAGGCTCGCATAGCGGTCGCCGACCTCAAATCGGTATATGTAGAGAAAGATGCAGTCGATGCCTATGCTAACTATCTGAACAGCGTAGGACGGTCGGAGCAGGCTCCTGTGAGCGAATTGGATTCTTTGTCGTATATGGCAGCCGAGCGCACTTATATGACGGGGAAAGGTATCGCTTCGTTGGAGAAGTATGTACGAAATTATCCGTCGGGCGCGTTTTTGATTCCGGCTAATTACTATATCGGGAAAGCATCGTTTGCAGCGGAAGACTACGACAAAGCTCTTCCAGCGTTCGACTATGTGGTGACGAACAGTCCCGACGGCGAGTTTGCCGAAGAAGCATTGGCCCGCAAGTGCGAGATACTTTATTTGAAAGCTCGTTATGACGAGGCTTTTGCCGGATTCAAGGAGTTGGAGAAGAAAGCGACTGTCGGCGAGAACAAACAGGCCGCCCGGTTGGGTATGCTTCGTATTGCCCGGAATAAGCGGCAATATGGCGAGGTGGTAACGGTTGCCGACAAGTTGTTGAGCGAAAGCAAACTTTCTCCCGATTTGCGTCAAGAGATTTTATTTGCTCGTGCCGATGCCTATTCCCATACGGGAAAGGGAGAAAATGCGGCCGATGACTGGCGGGAGCTTTCGAAAGATACCCGTTCGATTTACGGGGCGCAAAGTGCCTATTTATTGGCTCAATATCAATTCGACAACAAAGCGATCGATACGGCCGAAAAGACGCTGAATACTTTTATCGACAAAGGTACTCCCCACAATTATTGGTTGGCTCGGGCATTCTTGCTCATGGCCGACATTTATGAAAAACGGGGCGAGACTTTCCAAGCCCGTCAATATTTGCAAAGTTTGCGGAATAACTATCCGGCCAGCGACGACGATATTATTTCCCGGATAGACAAGAAGTTGAGCAAGCTGGGACAAACAGAGTAGTTGAACGATACAATATGTATGGCTTATGAAACGGTTTTCTTTTTTAATCATATCGGTTTTCCCATTCTTCCTGTCGGCACAGGTACGTTCCGATTCGTTGCGGCGGGAAGTAACCATAGAAAAAGATTTTACACCTATCGTGCGCGATGCGTCTAAAATCAATACATTGCCCGAAGTGGAAGCACCGACGGTAACCAAACAATCTATACGGTATAGCGACTGGACGGTTCCGGCTCCCCTCGAACCTTGCGCTGTCTTGTTGGCTCCCGGCGGTTTCGGAGAAAAAACCGAAGAAAACCAATCGAGGGGATACGTGGATTTCGGGATAGGCAATTACCTGAATATGGTCGGGAATGCCGGTTATCGTATTTTGCAGAATGACAAAGACAAGTTGGGTGTGTGGTTGCAACATCGCTCTACTTGCGGAACGGTGGATTACAATCAATCGTTAACGGAGGACTATCCCGACTCGAAGAAGATGCACCGGCTCGAAGAGCGAGTGGTCGCCAATTATCTTCACTCCTTCGGGAAGCTGGATTTGGGAATAAGCGGCGGTTATCGTTACGACTCCTTCAACTATTACGGATTGCGATACTCCGGTTTGACGGGAATATCTTCGCCTAACCAAGAGATAAACCGGTTCTTCTTGAAAAGCCATATAGCCTCGACTGCCGGAGAGTCGGACCTACTTTATAAAGTTTCATTGGCATATTACCGGTACGGGTATCACCGGGGATATTTACAAGGTGAAAAAGGGGCTGCCGAGAATTTAGTAAATGCAGACTTTACACTGTCTGCGCCGATCGACAGACGTAGCTCTATTTCTTTGGACGGTTCTTTCGATTATGTGGGTTACAGCCGGTTGCAGTCGGCAGCGAATTACGGTATGATTTCATTGAATCCCCGGTATGACTGGCGGAATGAACACGTGGCTTTTGCTGTGGGTGTCAAGGCCGATGTTTCTTTCAACAACGGAACTATTTTGCGATTCTCTCCCGATGTTCGATTCGATTGGACGATAGTTCCCGATGTACAGTTTTATACGGCTTTTACGGGAGGGAAGAAACTGAATACGTGGCGAAGTGTTTCGGCCTATACGCTCTACTTCAATCCGTCGACACAGGTAGATAATACGTATGTGCCGTTGGATGCCTCATTGGGAATACGTATTAACGCATTGCCCGGATTTTCCGTAGGGCTTTCGGGCGGTTATGAAATTTGTAAAAAGGCGTTGTTCCTTTTGCCCGAAGATTTGAACGGAGAGTTTACAGGTGTGTCGCGTTTTTGGGGTATCGATGCCAATGCTTTGAAAGCAGAGCTCGATGTATCTTATCGTTACGGTACGAAATTGGAGGCTTCGGCGAAGGTCGGGTATCACCGATGGAAGACCGCCGATGGGGGGGAGACGATTTCGTATAACCGTCCGCAGTGGGAAGGAGGAGTGAATATCCGTTATATGCCTGTTCGCCCGTTCACGCTCGAAGCCGGATATGAGTTTGCTGCGGGTCGGGAGTATTCAAATCTCGGAAAGCTCTCCGATATACATCTCGTTCACTTGAAAGCCTCGTATGCTTTCACTTCTTGGTTTTCGCTTTACGGACTTACCGACAATGTGCTGAACCGGAAATACGATATTCTTTACGGTATGCCGGCACAAGGCATCAATTTCATGTTCGGGGTCGATTTGAAATTTTGAGGGTAAGAGGTCTGTTCTCGACATTTTTAACCCTTCCATCACTATGTGTGCCACCTCCCCTATATGACTAACGCCACCCCCCGCAATACTACGGGACGCGGCAGGGGAGAAGAAGGATTTAACCTCTCCCACCGTGTCGGGAGTACTCATGGGACGAGTGGGTAGTTTAAAAACAGGATTTATCTCGTCAGCTTTTTCGGAGGGAATAGTATAGGAGAAAGGCGTTGGGGAGGATATGCGACAAAAACTCTACATGGTAGGAACGATTCAAAATGTGTGCGATATACATTATTTAATAAAAAAGTAGAAAAAAGCTCTGTATTACAATCTGTTTTTCTAATTTTGCGCAAAATTTGAACGAACATTGCGCATATGGCAAAAAATTTGGTAATCGTAGAGTCTCCGGCAAAGGCTAAAACCATTGAAAAGTTTTTGGGAAAGGATTTCGAAGTCCTTTCGAGCTACGGGCATATCCGTGATCTCAAAAAAAAGGATTTCAGTGTGGATATCGAGCATAACTATAAACCTATTTATGAAATCCCCGCCGACAAAAAAAAGTTGGTGGAAACGCTGAAACAGGAGGCAGACAAAGCGGATATGGTTTGGCTGGCTTCCGATGAGGACCGTGAGGGAGAGGCTATCGCATGGCACTTGTTCGAAGTGTTGAAATTGAAACCGGAGAAAACGAAACGGATTGTATTCCATGAGATTACCAAAGATGCCATACTTCATGCTATTGAGAATCCCCGGGATATAGATTTGAATCGGGTAGATGCCCAGCAGGCTCGCAGGGTACTCGACCGTATCGTGGGATTTGAACTTTCGCCTGTTCTGTGGAAAAAGGTGAAGCCCGCTTTGTCGGCCGGTCGTGTACAATCGGTCGCAGTGCGCTTGATTGTAGAACGGGAGCGAGAAATCTCGGCGTTCAAGCCCGAAGCAGCCTATCGGGTGATTGGGGGATTTTTGTTACCCGGAGGGGAATTGTTAAAGGCCGAATTGAGCCAACGATTGAAAACCGAAGACGAGGCGAAGGCTTTGCTCGAAGCCTGCAAGACCGCACAGTTCTCTATCGGAGACGTGACGGTGAAACCTGCAAAGAAATCGCCTGCGGCTCCGTTCACCACTTCCACATTGCAACAGGAAGCTGCCCGGAAATTGGGCTTCTCCGTGGCTCAAACCATGATGGTGGCTCAACGGCTTTATGAGGCTGGACATATCACCTATATGCGTACCGACTCGGTGAATTTGTCATCGCTGGCTATAAATACGACCAAAGACGAGATTGTGAAAACTTTGGGCGAGAGATATCTGCATATTCGAAATTACCATACGCATACCAAAGGAGCACAGGAAGCGCACGAGGCAATACGTCCCACGTACATCAGCCATCACGAAATCAATGCTTCCTCTCAGGAAAAACGATTGTATGAATTGATTTGGAAACGTACGATCGCTTCGCAAATGAGCGATGCCGAGTTGGAAAAGACGACTGCGACCATCGCCGTTTCGGGAAGGAAAGAACACTTCGTCGCCGTGGGCGAGGTCTTGAAATTCGACGGTTTCCTGAAAGTGTATATGGAGTCTACCGATGACGAAAGCGATGCAGAAGGAAACGACAAGATGTTACCTGCATTGGCGAAAGGCGATGTGCTGACATTGTCGTCGGTCACGGCAACGGAACGTTTCTCGCAAGCTCCCGCCCGCTATACCGAGGCCAGTCTGGTTCGTAAATTGGAAGAGCTGGGTATCGGTCGGCCTTCTACCTATGCACCAACCATTTCGACCATACAGCAACGCGAATATGTCGAGAAGGGCGATCGGAAAGGAACGGAGCGGAAATATCGTATGTTGACACTGCACGATGGGAAAATCGAATCGGGAGAGAAAACCGAGCTCACAGGAGCTGATAAAGGCAAACTGCTCCCCACCGATATAGGAGTTGTCGTCAACGATTTCTTGACGGAGTATTTCCCCGATATTCTCAATTATAACTTTACGGCGAATGTCGAGCAGCAATTCGACGATATTGCCGAGGGAAAAACCGTGTGGAACGACGAGATAGATCATTTTTACAAACTCTTTCACCCGGTGGTAGAGAGCGCTCTCGCTTTGCGGTTGGAGCATAAAGTGGGCGAACGGGTATTGGGTACAGACCCGAAAAGCGGCCGTCCCGTATCGGTGAAGATAGGCCGTTTCGGTCCGTTGGTACAAATCGGTACTCCCGAAGATACGGAGAAGCCGTTGTTTGCTTCGTTGCTCAAAGGACAATCGATGAGCACGATTACACTGGAAGAGGCTTTGAAACTGTTCGATTTGCCCCGAACCTTAGGCGATTTCGAAGGCAAAACCGTTGTCGTGGGTATCGGCCGTTTCGGTCCGTATATTCGTCACGACGGCAAATATGTATCGTTGCCCAAAGAGTTCACCCCACAGGGTGTTTCGTTAGAGGATGCGATAATATTGATTCAGCAAAAGCGTGAGCAGGAAAGTCAACGCCTTATCAAGAAGTTCGATGAAGATGATGAACTCGAACTGCTTAACGGTCGTTTCGGTCCGTATATCGCTTATAAAAAGAAGAATTATAAATTACCCAAAGGTTCCGAACCGGCATCGCTCACGTTCGCCGATTGTATGAAGATTGTCGAGGATGCCGACAAGGCTCCTGCCAAAAAGAAACCGGCCCGGAAAAAGACGACGAAATAAAAGAGATCCAATGGAATATTGCGGGGTATGCTCAAAAGTTAAATACTTTTGGGCATACTTTTTTTAGAAGCTGTTTTAAATTTATTGAGAAATAATATTATCATTGCAAGCAGGTAT
>ERZ791826.686-NODE-686-length-27379-cov-7.167252_pt1 | contig 27379 bp, 26 predicted proteins | sample MGYA00510297_ERZ791826 | MGnify/ENA primary metagenome ERZ791826 (study PRJEB30046, sample SAMN00792004) | human gut metagenome | study: EMG produced TPA metagenomics assembly of the A metagenome-wide association study of gut microbiota in type 2... | reverse complement strand
TTAAAAGAGAAATGAGCATAAAAGATATAAGTAGAATAACTGGGTTAACTGAACAGGAAATAGAAAATTTATAAAATATAAACAAAAATTAGTAGAAGAGTAAAAACATATTTTCTGTTGGATAATTTTTTATTTAATAAAACTTCTGTACATTAATTTTTAACTATGATATACTTACAATATATTAAAAATTTTGGAGGAAATGTGGAAACATTATACGATATATTGGAAGTAAGCCGAAAAGCGTCTAAAGAAGTTATTGAAAAAGCATACAAAACACTGGCAAAAAAATACCACCCAGACTTGCAAACTGCTGAAAATAAAGAGATTGCAGAAAAAAGAATGAAAGAGATTAATGAAGCATATGATGTTTTAAGTGACGAGCAAAAACGCAAAGAATATGATGAAAAACTTGAAGCAGAAGATGAACGCAAAAAACAAGAAGAATATATAAATTATCAGAATAATTCTGGTACTCAAAATGTAAAATATGAAAGTGATATGAAGGTTAACAATTCAATTAATACAGAGCCAATAAGTGAGAACAATTACAATAATCAAGATTTTGATTGGAGAAAAGCATATGCAAATTTAAGCAAAAAAGAACAACATAAGATTATGAAAGAAGTTCAAAAAGAAGCAAATGCAGAATATAGAAAACAATATGAAGATTATTTTAGAAGTTTGGGATATAAAATAAAACATAAATGGACATTTAAAGACTTCTTAACTGTTATATTAGTAATTGGAGTGTTAGTAATAATAGTAGGCGTACTATGGCTAATTCCACCAACGCATGAATATATGATAAATTTATACAATACAAATTTGATAGTAAAGATAATTACAGATATAATAATTGGGATTTTTCAGGGCATTATTAAATTTTTTAAGAATTTTACTACATTTTAAAAGTATATAATATTTATCTTAAGTTATAATAATTATATAAAAGTTAAATTATAGGAGGTCGGGTTGAAAAATAATTACAATTTTGGCTACGTCAAACTTCATTTACAACGCGGTTACATACAGAAAGTATGCGTTCTTGCCTTGTAAATTTGTTTTTCTTGCAAAAATTTAATTCTTTTCCAACCAAATTTGCCTTACAGAAAGGAAAGATTATTTATGGACAGAAAAGTTAGAGTAGTTCAATTTGGAACAGGGAAGATGGCTGTTTACACAATGCGTTACGTTCTTGAAAAAGGAGGAGAAGTTGTTGGAGCAATAGATGTTAATCCCAATGTAATTGGAAAAGATATTGGAACAATAATGGGAAAAACAGAAATGGGTGTTAAAGTCACAGCACTAGAGAATGCAGAAGAGACAATAAGAACTTTAAAACCAGATATTGCAATTGTTACGACAATGAGCTTATTAAACGACGTTAAAGATGCATTGATGCTATGTGCAAAATTAGGTGTAAATGCAATTACTACATGTGAGGAAGCTTTTTTTCCATGGAATTCAAACCCTCAAGTTACAAAAGAAATCGACGATTTAGCAAAAAAAACAGGCTGTACAATTACAGGAAGCGGATATCAAGATATATATTGGGGCCAATTAATTACTTCAATAGCAGGTTCTACACAAAGAATAACTAAAATAAAAGGAAGTTCAAGCTACAATGTAGAAGACTATGGAATAGCTTTAGCAAAAGCCCATGGCTCAGGATTAACACTTGATGAATTTGATAAGCAAGTTGCTTCAGTTGATAGGATAAGTGATGAAGAAAGACAAAAAATAATCGAATCAGGAGAATATCTTCCTTCATATATGTGGAACGTAAATGGTTGGTTATGTTCAAAATTAGGATTAACTGTAAAATCTCAAACACAAAAAACAATACCGACAACATATAAAGAAGACATATATTCATCAACATTAGGTACAACAGTAAAAGCGGGAGATGCAACCGGAATGAGTGCTGTTGTAACAACGCAGACAGAAGAAGGAATAACAATAGAAAGCGAATGTATAGGAAAAGTATATTCTCCAGAAGAGTACGACAAAAATGAGTGGACAGTATATGGAGAGCCAGATACAACAATTACAGTTGCAAAACCTGCAACAGTTGAACTAACTTGTGCCTCAATAGTAAACAGAATTCCAGATGTAATAAATGCACAAGCAGGATATGTAACAACAGAAAAATTAGGAGACTTAGAATACAGAGTAAAACCTTTAAATGAATATGTGAAATAAATGAAAAATTTCGCCCAATAGGGACGCCCCTTTTTGGGCGAATATTGATTTCTATCAAATTATTGTGTATAATTATGAAAGAAATTTAATTAGAAAGTTGGAACAATTATGAGAATACGTTTTAAGAAATGGGCAAGACCAGAATTAGAAGCAAGTAAATTTTATATAGATGAACCTGAAAAATACAAAGGTAAGTGGAGAACTTTATTTGAAAATAATAACCCTTTATATATAGAACTAGGCTGTGGAAAAGGTGGATTCATATCACAAATTGCGAGTGAAAATCCAAACATAGATTATATAGCAATAGACTTAGTAGATGCTATGCTAGGACTTGCTAAAAGAAATATCGAAGAAGTGTATGCCGAGAAAAATGAAGAAATAAACAATGTATTAATTTCTAGGTATGATATAGATAGAATTTTAAATGTATTTGATGAAAATGATAAAATAGATAGAATATACATAAATTTTTGCAATCCCTGGCCAAGAGGAAAACATCACAAGAAAAGATTAACTCATACAAGGCAATTGGAAAAATATAAACAATTTTTAGTAGATGGTGGAAAAATATATTTTAAGACCGATGATGATAATTTGTTTACTGAAAGTTTGCTGTATTTTAAAGAAGCAGGACTTGAAATTGAAAAAGTAACATATGATTTGGCAAATGAGCAAGATTTTTGGAATGGAGACAGAAATATAGAAACAGAACATGAGAAAATGTTTAAAGAACAGGGAATAAAAATAAAAGCATTAATAGCAAAAAAATAAGTTAAAAAGATAATTAAACTATATTATGGATAGTTTAGTTATTTTTTATTTTATAAAAAATATGTTTAATTTATTTACTTAATGAAAAATTTTTATAATTTAATTATACCAATAAAACATAAAAAATCAATAGTTACAGCAAATTTTTTTGCATAGTGAAAATGTTCTTAAAATGCCAGAAACTTAGTATCTATAAAAAGCTAGAATATGCTAATCGTAAAGAAAGCCTCTTGTTTTTATATTATCATTAAGTAAATAACTTAATGATAGCACGAAGGGATGGAAAATATGAAAACAAAAGAGACAAAGGGAATTACATTAATTGCAATGGTTGTTACAATTATAATTTTGCTAATACTTGCAGGAGTGAGCCTTAATTTTATATTAGGGGAAAATGGGATAATAACCAGGGCAAAAACAACAGGAAAAATTCAAACAATAGCAACAATAAAAGAGGCACTAGAACTTGAAAAAGTAGATATACAAGTCGAAAATAGAAAAGTGGATTTAGATAGTTATCTTGACCAAATAAGTAAAGGCAAAAAGAGATATGATTTAAGTTCAAAAGAAAAAATAGATGATAAGACAGCCGAGATAATAATAAATGATGAACACAAATTTTTAGTAAAAGATAAAGAAAATGGAGATGTAGAAATAACATATGAAGGTATTGCTAAAAGAGATGATTTAACATTATCTTCATATGAGGAAACATATACATATCCCAATAGTGGGACATTTACAGTAACCAATAATGCTTCGGGAGGAGAACTTTCAGTTGAATCAGATGCACCGAATATTGCAACAGTAAGTATTGAGGAAAATACAGTAACAGTAGTACCGGGAACAACAGCAGGAAAAGCAAATATAATAGTAAAAAGTGCAACAAATGGAGATTATGCAGAGAACAAAGTAATACATGTAGCAACAGTAGAAAATGGAATAATAAAATTAAGAGCAACTCCATACACGGGAATATATAATGGACAAGAACATGATGCACTATCTAATATAAGTGTAGAACCACAAGACGTTCTATTAGAATATTCGATAAATGGTGGCAAATATAGTACAGAGATGCCAAAGATAAAAGATACATCGGAATTTACAGTAACAATAAAAGCAAGTAAAGAAGGCTATAAGACACAGATAATAACAGAAACAGTAAAAGTAGATAAGGCAAATGGAAATTTAACATTATCAGCAACTAGTGGAACATTGGAGTATCCAAATAGTACCAGTTTTACAGTAGGTGGAAATACAGGAACATTAAGCGTAACATCAAGTAATACAAATGTTGCTACTGTAAGCATAAGTGGAAACAAGGTAACAGTAAAATCTGGTACAACAGCAGGAACAGCAACAATAACAGTAAAAAGTGCAGCAAGCACAAATTACAACGAGAAAACAGCAACGTATAAGGCAACTGTAAGAACAACAATAAAAAGTCTAAAAATAGGAGATTACATAAACTATAAATATGATACAGCAGGAAACTATACTGTACAATCGAAATATAGTGGTAATAGTAGCAACAAAACAATTTCACAAACAAAAGGAGTAAAGTGGAGAGTATTAAACGTAAATAAGAGTACCGGAAGTATTGACTTAATAAGTGAAAAAATTGTAGGAGAAGGACTTGGCATTAATGGTGTATTAGGGTATAATAATGGCCCATATTTAATGAATGATATATGTAAATCACAATATAGTAATAAAAGTTTAGGAGTGAGTGCTAGAAATATTAATTTATTGGATATGGAAAAACATTTAACAGCTAAAGGAATAAATGCTAGAAACTCATATGTTGGTGTAAACTCAGGTTCAATAAAATATGGAAAAACAAAAACGTATACAGGGACTAAGACATATTATCCAATATCGTTAAAAAATCAAAAAGGTGCAGGAATAAATACCACAAGTGTAATAAAACCAGATATAACAAAAGGAAATGACCCGTTTGATGAAAGTAAAAAAATAGCAACAACAGAGCCAACAACAGATGGCTCAAAAGGGCAAGCAACAAAAGGTTTAACAATAACGCAAACAAAATACGAAATTGAAATAAATAGTACAAATTATGGAGAAGCATATAAGGTATTAAATAGTAGATCAAGTTACTGGGTTGCAGCACGTGCAACAGGAACTTTTTCAAGTTGCGCAGATTTTTATGTAAGATTTGTATCGGGATCAAAAATAGATGTGTGGCAGTTATATGACTCAGAGCCACTTGATAATTTTGGTAATAATAGTTTACGACCTGTTGTAACCATATATTCAAGTTTTTTTACAGGGACAAAAGATTCAAGTGGAGCATGGAATTTAAAATAGAAATAGACCTTAAATAACGAGTGCATTATATAGTGTGCAACTGTGTAGGTTGCATAGAGTGGTAAGTGGAAATTTGATTAGTTCAGATATTAAACTATATAATAATGACTTTTAATATGAAAGCAAGTAAATGTGAGAAATATACAATATTGTACATCTGCTTGTTTTCTTTTATGTATTTGTAGAATTTCTAGTTTAATTGTAAAAGTTAGTCGAACGATTGTTATTGTAATTGGAATTATATGGTATTATAATATTACAAGATTATTTCAAAGATACTTAATATCAAGGTTATTTATTCTAAAAACAATACAATCATTGGTACGTATATAATAAATGTTTTATTAGCAGTCTTTATGAAGTTATATGAAAAGGGCTGTTGTAAATTAGTTTTAAACTGTAGATTGTAAATAAATCAGATAAAAAAGTAAAACTATCTTAAATAAAATATTGACCTATAAGTAAATAATAATGTATAATTAAGGAGAAAAATGAATGAAAAAAGAGAACATGTATGTGCCATCAGGGCTAAAAACAAGAGATGGAAAAGATATAATGTGCTACACCGCAGAATTTTATGTGAAAAATAAAGAAAAAATTGACAGAATAATAAAAAGATGCGAAGAAATTTTAATGGAAGATATCGAAAATGAAGAAAGCGGAAATGCACAAGATAATTCAAAGAATTCAAAAGAGAGTAAATATAATAATATTTTGAAAGAAGATGCCGAAAAGTATAATTCAGAAATACATATAAATAAAAAACATGACAAGCTATTTAAAGAAATATTGTCTGATAAAAGAGAAGCAATTAAATTTATGAATTATTATTTGAATTTGAGCCTGGTTGAAGATGAAATAGAAAAATATGAAAAGGAATTTAGAATTGGAAAATTTAATAATATAGAAGCAGATATTGTCTACAAAATAAAAGACAAAAATGTATTTATACTAATAGAACATCAATCAAGTGTAGATTTGAAAATGGCATATAGAATAAAGTGTTATAAAAATGCAATAGTAGAAGAAGCTATAAATAAGAAGAAACTAAAAGAGAAAAACTATAAAATCCCCAAAGTAATAGCGATAGTATTATATACAGGAAGAAGAGAATGGCAAAATTTATTAATTAGTGATATTGAAGAAAAAATAGAAGAATACATAGAACCAGAAAACGAATATACTCTAGTAGATTCAAACAAATTTAGCAAGGAAGAACTATTAGAAGATACGCTAATGACTTCAAAAGCAATGTTAATAGAAAAATCAAAAAATACAGAAGAGTTATATCAAAATATAGAAGACGTAATAAAAAATCAAAAAGAAAAGAATGCCTTAAATAAGATCCAATTAGAAAAACTTGTGCAATATGAATTGGCTGAAACCAAAGATGAAAAAATGATTAAAGATTTTATAGAAAAAATAAGAAATGCGAAAGGAGAAGATGAAATTATGACAAATGCATCAAGAATTATTAATAATGAAATGAGAAAGCAAAGGAAAGCTGGAATTGAAGAAGGAAAAGCTGAAGGACGAGCTATTGGAAGAAAAGAAAATCAAGAAAAGGTTATACGTCGTTTAAAATTAATGAATTTATCAACACAGCAGATAGCAAAGGCAGTTGAATTAGAAATAAAAGAAGTGGAAAAGATATTAAATGAAAAACAATAGGGGTTATTATAATAAAAATTAGTACAGATTTGATATAAATTTGTATTAATTTTTATTTTAAAGTAAGACTTTAATTGAATTAAATAATATATAATGTGAAAGATTAAGGTAATTACAATTATAATTTTGCTAATACTTGCAGGAGTAAGCCTTAATTTTATATTAGGAGAAAATGGGATAATAACCAGGGCAAAAACAACAAGAAAAATTCAAACAATAGCAACAATAAAAGAGGCACTAGAACTTGAAAAAGTAGATATACAAGTCGAAAATAGAAAAGTGGATTTAGATAGTTCTAACAAATAAAACCAAGAAATTTTTTAATTTCTTGGTTTTGTCCTATTCTAAATTTTGTTTTACCCAAACTGACACACTTCCGCCATTTACATAGAATATTCCATTTCCTTCTTGGTCGACGTAAACCGGTTCTTGCATATTGCCTGTATAATCGTAGAATACTGAGTTAGCAAGATTTTTTCCGACATTCATCTGTAAACATCCGCCATCCGAGTTTGTCATTATTACGACCATTCCAGAATTTTCTCTTTCGCGGTCTCCGGTACGAACCCAGCCTATAATGTGTGTGTCGTTAAAATAATCTATTTGTGAACCATATGCAAAATTTTTTCTTGCAAATATTAATTTTTCCAACCAGTCTTTTTTAGCTGATACATTTTTAGCTGGAATTCCATAGTAATCTCCATAAAATACACAAGGCAAGCCATCTTTTCTAAGTAAAATTAGAGAATAGGCAAGAGGCTTAAACCAATCATCAATCCAAGATTGCAAAGCTTGCCCAGGTTCTGTATCATGGTTATCTACAAATGTAACTGCTGAATTTGGGTTTTCTGCAACTAATGTATTGTTAAAAATTGTTCTCATATCATAAGTTCCATTACTGTGGCAGGCATTAAATAAATTGTAATGAAGCGGAACATCAAATAGTGAAAGGGCATTATTTGTAGTTTTTAAGTAATTTTGTAAAGCCTCAAGATTGCCACTCCAATATTCTCCAACAGTAAATAGAGTTTTTGAAGAAAACTCACGCAATTCTTCAAGCCAATCTTCAAAGAAAGATGCACGTATATGTTTTACAGCGTCCATTCTGAAACCATCTACATTTGTTGTTTGTAAATACCATTTTCCCCAATTTGTAAGCTCTTCGACAACATCAACATTGTTTAAGTCTACGTCGCAACCCATTAAATAGTCGAAATTTCCATTTTCTTTATCAACCAATTCATCCCAATGTTTGCCATAAAATCTATAAACAGAGTTCTTTTTTGTTTTTTCGTCCCAATCTGTTCCATGAAAATGAGTCCAGTTCCATTTAAAAGAAGAATACATATCATTACGACCTGGAAAAGTGAATTTAGTCCAAGCTGTAATTTCTTTAGGCTCACCAAGAGATTCAGATCTATTTTGTGGATTATCTTCTATTGCAATTACATCTTCAGTTTCGTCTGCTCCCATTTTTTGATTGAATACTACATCTGCTAAAACTTTTATTCCATAATTGTGCATAGCATTTATTGCAACAAGATATTCAACCTTAGTTCCATACTTTGTAGCAATAGAACCCTTTTGGTCAAATTCGCCTAAATCGTATAAATCATAAACACCATAACCAACATCATCTTTACCGCCATTTCCTTTATATGCAGGTGGAAACCAGACTTGTGTTATTCCAGTTTTTGCAAGATATGGCGCTTCATTTACAGCAGTTTTCCAAAGAGTTCCGTCAGAAGGAAGATACCATTCGAAAAATTGCATCATTGTTTCATTTGTTTTCAAAAAAATCACTCCTAAAATTTTTATTCATGATGTAATTATACCATAAAATTAAAAAAATCGAAGAAAAAAGTGGAAAAAATCGAAAAATATTGTATAATAGATATGGAATATTTTATTTAACAAGAAAAATATAATTAAAGTGAAAGGAAGAATGGATATATGTTTAATTATGAAATTGAAAATAATGAATATGATAACCTTGAGGAATGTGTAAATGAAGTGTATGAACTTGCTTCAAAATATGCTATAGATGGGGTTAAAAATAACATTGGAGGTCCATTCGGAGCCGGAATAATTTACGAAAAAGAAAATGGCAAATATATTATTCTGCTAATAGAAAGAAATACAGTAATTGCATCAAAAGATCCGACTGCACATGCAGAAGTAAATGCAATTAGAAGTGCTTGCAAGGCTTTAAATACAAGGTCTTTAGAAAACTGCATTTTAGTTACAACAGCAAAGAGTTGCCCTATGTGTTTATCGGCTGCTTGCTGGGCAGATATTAAAACAATATATTATTCACAAAGCTACGATAGTGCTGTTAGTAGTGGTTTTAGAGATGAAGGAATTCAAGAATATATAAAAGGTGAAAACGACATAATAGATGAAGAACAGCTTAAAAATCCATGCTGTGAATACCCTTTTATAGAATGGAATAAGAAACAAGATAGACAGGATTACTAATATGCTTAATAAAATAGTAAATTTATACTAAGTACTGGAAGAAATAAGTATATTTTTGAGAGTATAACAATAAATTTGCACAATAAAAGTCACACTTTAATAAAGGGAAAACGTGAACAAAAGGAGAATGTTAAACAAGAATGAATATAATTGAAAGTTTAGTGAATAAAGTTAAAAATTTAAATAAAGAAACATTATTAGACATAGCAATTTCTGTAATTGTAATAGCATTGTTTTTTATGATAAGCAATTTGATAAGCTATGTGATAATAAGATTGTTTTCTTTAAAAGAAAAAGATAAGAAGAAAATTAAGCAAAATGCTTTTTATAAGCCTTTAAGTAGAATAATTAAAGTTACTGGAATTTATATTGCTGTTATGTTATTAAATTTATCAACAGAGGCAAATATTACACTAGTTAAATTATATAAAATTGCACTTATTATATGTGTTTCAAATGGTTTAGCAGACATATTTAACCCGAAATCGGTAATATTTGAAAAATTAGAAGAAAAAACAAAATATAGTGGAGATAAGCAATTAAATAACTTTGTTAGCAAAATTGCTAAAGCTGTAATTTATTTTGTGGCAATATATTTGGTATTACTAGAACTAGGATATAATTTAGGAGGTCTAGTAACAGGACTTGGAATATCTAGTGTTATAATTGCGTTTGCTGCGCAAGATATTGCAAAGAATCTATTTGGTGGATTTGCAATAATTACAGACAAGCCTTTCTCTGTTGGAGATTGGATTGAAGTTGGAGATTACTCTGGAACCGTAATAGATATAACTTTTAGAAGTACAAAAATAAAAGCAACTGACAATACTGTAATAACCATAAACAACTCTACAGTGGTTGAAAGCTTTGTTAAAAATTGGGGAAACATAGATAAGAGACGTTACTCAACAACATTAAATTTACCATTAAATACATCAGAAGCAACAGTAAAAAGATTATTGAAAAAAATAGAATTTGCATTAAAAACAAATCCACAGATAGTGCCAGACTCTATACAAGTACATTTTGAAAACATTAAACTTGAAGGAATACAAATATTTATATACTTAAATTCAACTCAGACAGGGTATGACGATTTCGAGGCATTTAAAGATGGTGTAAATTTGGAAATACTAAAAGTGCTAGAATCAGCAAATGTAAAACTATCATATCCGGGACAAAATATTTATATTAAAGAAAAACCAATGAATGATACTCAAGACCAGAAATAATTTATTTATAAAATTGAAACATGTCGCACTTAGTTGAAACTATTCAACCAACTCAAAGGACGAATTTCCAGTTTGAATTTATAAAAATGAAATTATTTTGGATATTATGATGGACAAGCTCATATTTTTGCTAAATGTTCATATTTAAGACACAAAGATATTTTAAAATTATAGAGATAAAATATTTTTGGTAAGGAATAGGTTTGAAAAAGTATTACAATTTTGACTATGTCAAGTTTCATTCTTTTTCAAACCGAAACTGTAAGGAGGAACAAATAAAAATGGAAAATGATTGTATTTTAATAGTTGATGATGAGGAGAGAATGAGAAAGCTTATTAAAGATTTCTTAAAACAAAAAAATTATAATACAATGGAAGCTGCTGATGGTGAAGAAGCTTTAAAAGTGTTTTCTGAAAATCAAAATAGAATAAGATTAATATTATTGGATGTAATGATGCCTAAATTAGATGGCTGGTCTGTATTAAGACAGATTAGACAAACTTCTAAAGTGCCAATTATGATGCTTACAGCAAGAGGCGAAGAACAAGATGAATTGTTCGGCTTTGAGTTAGGCGTGGACGAGTATATTTCTAAGCCATTCAGTCCTAAGATACTTGTTGCAAGAGTAGAGGCAATATTAAAAAGAACAGCAGGAGATAATAAAGAAATAAAAGACTATGGTGGAATTCAAATAGACAATCAAGGAAGGACTGTTTCGGTTGATGGAAAGCAAATTGAACTTAGTCTAAGAGAATATGAGTTATTAGTATATTTAGTAGAGAACCAAGGAATCGCATTGTCAAGAGATAAAATATTAAACAATGTATGGAACTATGACTATTATGGAGATTCTAGAACTATAGATAGTCATATAAAAAAGATAAGACACAAGCTAGGAAAAAAAGGCAAATATATAGAAACAATAAGAGGAATTGGATATAAGTTTGAAGTTAAAAAGTAGTAAATCCTTGAAAAATAATTACAATTTTGACTGCGTCAAATATCGTTTCAAACGCGGTTACATACACCACGTATGCGCCCTTGCCTTTGAAATTCATTTTCCTTGTCAAAATTTAATTCTTTTCCAAGTAAGTTCGTGCAAAGGAGGAATATAATTAAGAGTGAAAAAAACAAGATTTAAGTCCGTTCGTGTAAAGCTTTTTATTACACTCAGTGTCATAGTAATATTTATTGTTGCACTGCTGGTTATAATGAACAGCATGGTATTAGAGACTTTTTACATGGTTTCTAAAATAAATTCTGTAAAAAAAGAGTACAATAAAATTAACGATATGTATAATAATAATGAAAGTTCAATTCTCTTAAAAATAAGAAATGATGCTCTGGCTAATAATTTTGATATAATGGTAGAAAATGAGGATTATATGCTAGTATTTTCTACTAACGAAAATTTTTCCAATATGATTAGTCAAAATTTAGAGAATAATAGACTGAAATTGTTTGGAAAAAGAGAAAGAGTTTTATATTCGAATAACAATATGGAAATAAAAAAAGTAACGACGTCTAGTCTAAATAGCATATTGTTATCTGGTGAATTAGATAATGGCTATAAAATTTATATTCAAATTCCAATTTCTGCAATAGAGGAGAGCGTTAGAATTTCTAATAATTTGTTGTTGATAATTGGAGTAATTGCTATTGTAATAGCAGGAATTGCAGTTTCGTACGTTTCTAGAAGGTTTACCAACCCAATACTAGAATTGAATGTTATTGCAAATAAGATGTCTAAATTAGATTTTAGCAAAAAATATGAACCAACAGGGTCTAATGATGAGATAGATGAACTTGGAAAAAGTATAAATTTGATGTCTCAAAAGTTGGAAGGAACAATAAAACAACTACGTAGCAGTAATATAGAACTAGAAAGAGACATCGAAGAAAAGTCTAAAATAGATGAAATGAGAAAACAATTTATTTCTGATGTATCACATGAGTTGAAAACGCCGATTGCATTGATACAAGGCTATGCAGAGGGATTAGTTGAAAATGTAAATGCTGATGATGAATCTAGAAAATACTATGCAGAAGTTATTTTAGATGAGTCTAATAAAATGGATAAATTGGTAAGACAACTACTAGAACTTATGAGGCTAGAATATGGAAAAAGAGAGTTTAACAACGACACTTTTAATATATGCGAGCTAATACAGGAAGTAATAAGAAAATGTAATGTTATGCTAGAAGAAAAGGGTATAAAAGAAGTAAGATTTGAAGCAGACAAAAAGGTAAATGTGTATGCTGACGAATTCTACATAGAGCAGGCGTTTACAAACTATTTTACAAATGCAATTAAGCATACAAAAGAAATAAATGGTGAAAAATATATAGAAATAAAATTAAAAGAAGATAAAGAAAAACATAAAGTAAAAATATCGGTATTTAATACAGGAGACACATTGTCAGAAGAAAACCTAGAAAGAATTTGGGGAAGATTTTACAAAGTTGATGAATCTAGAAATAGAGCAGATGGTGGTACAGGAATAGGGCTTGCACTTGTTAAAGCAATAATGAATAACTACAATTCTAAATATGGTGCAGTAAATAGAGAAAATGGCATTGAGTTTTATTTTGATATTCAGACAGATGCAGGGATTGAAAAATAATTACAATTTTCCGATCTAGGGAGTAAAGAGAACCAATGTTAAACATATGTGAAAAATGAAAGGGAGAAGTTGTAATGAGTAGAAATCAAGTTAATAATCCAGATGATTTAAGAAAAACAGTAAAGAATGGAAAAAATAAAAGAAAAAAAGCTAATAAAAAAGCTTTAACTAGACTGTTACTTTTAATAGTTGTAATAGTAGTAATTGTTATGGTCGCTAAGAATATTAGTAAAAACAAAAAGATAAAATTAGAAGAAGTAACAGAATATAACTATTTTTCTACGCTTATTGGCGAAAAGGCGGGAGTAATAGACAAGACTGGAAAGACAGTAATAGAGCCGCAATATGATTCTGTTCAGATTCCAAACCCTTCTAAAGCAATATTTATTTGTATGAACAAAGATGGAACAACAAAGGTATTAAATGCAAATAACAAAGAAGTTTTAACAAAATACAAAAATGTACAAGCCATTCCAAATAATAATACATCAATTTCTAATACGTATCAAACTCAAATTTTGAAATATCAAGATGGAGAAAAGTATGGATTGGTTAGCATTGATGGTAAAGAAATAACATCGGCAATTTATGATAGTATAGAAACCTTAGAATATAAAGACGGAGTATTAAGAGTTCAAAAAGATGGCAAATATGGACTTATAGACATAAATGGAGAAGAAATTGTAAAACCAGAATACAATTCGATTACAACAGATGGGTACTATAATGAAGAAACAAAATATGAAAAAGCAGGCTATATTGTAAATGTAAGAACAGACAATGGCTATAGATATGGTTATATAAATTATAAGAATAGACAAACACTAGATACAATTTACACAAATGTAAAAAGAATAACTTCTTTGAAAGATGATGAAACAGTATATTTAATAACATATAAAAATGGAATGGCTGGAGTATTAAAAAATGGCCAAACACTTATAGATAATCAATATGAAGACATTGACTTTGATAGTGAAAACAAAATATTTGTATTGCAACAAAATGCAAAACAGGGAGTATACGATTTAGATGGAAGCATGATATTGCCAATTCAATATGAAAATATTACATTTGCAGGAAGCTATCTAAACGCAGAAAAAGACGGGAAACTATTGGTATTTGATGTTGCAGGAACTTTGCAGAGCGATGATAGCTATAAGAGTGTAGAAAAAGTTGCAAATGGAAAATATAGTATAACAATAGATAGAAACAATCAATATGGGGTAATAGATCAAAACAAAATATCAGTAATAGAAAATAAATATTCAAACATTTCATATGCATTTGGAGATTACTTTATAGTATCAAATGGTAGAAAATCTGGAGTGCTAGATGTTAGTGGCAATACAGTAATACCACTGGAAAAAGATACAATTCAAAACATAAAAGGAACAAACATAGTACAAATAATAGATTCAAACACAAAAACTTCTGAAATATATAACAAAAAAATGGAAAAAGTGTTAGAATTAACAGACATTCGTGTTTATATAAAAGACAATTATTTAAAAGTAACATCAGCAAATGGAATAGCTTATTTAGACTATGACGGAAACAAAAAAGATGCAAAAGACATATTCACAAACAACGAAATATTTGCAAAAGAACAAAATGGCAAATGGGGATATGTTGACAAAAATGGAAATACAGTTGTAGATTTTAAATATGATATGGCAATAGACCTTAATGAATATGGCTTTGGAGCTGTTAAGCAAAATGGAAGATGGGGCGTAGTGGATTCTAAAGGAAACGAAGTAAAAGCACCAACATATGAATTAAATGAATATGCACCAAACTTTATAGGCGAATATTATGAGGTAAGTAGTTTGTATGAGGTGGCATATTTTACAAATGAGATATAAATGGTTGAAAAATAATGTGATTAAATAATTATGAATTTGTAGCATAAATGGAGGATGAAAATGGAAAATTATAATTTAGAAAGTGCCAGGGAACTTGTAAATTCAGCTGAAAAAGAGTTATCAAAAGAGTTTGAAAAGGCTGAAGAAATATGTGAATTTAATAGTGAAAAAGTATTAAAAGCTTTTCAAGAAAATAGAGTAAATGAAGCGGATTTTGGAAGTACTACAGGTTATGGTTATGGAGATATTGGAAGAGAAAAAATAGAAAAGGTTTTTGCTGATGTTTTAAGGGCAGAGGACTGTATCGTAAGAGGCCAATTTATATCTGGAACACATGCTTTAACAGTTGCATTATTTGCTTTTTTAAGACCTGGAGATACAATGCTAAGCATAAATGGTAAGCCATATGATACACTAGATGAAGTAATTGGAATTGCAGAAAATCCAAGTTCATTAAAATCATTTGGGGTAAAGTATGAACAAATCGATTTAATAAATGACGACTTTGACTATGAAAAAATAACAGAGAGATTAAAACAGTCAAAAGTAAAATTAATAGAAATTCAACGCTCAAAAGGTTATGCTTTAAGAAAGAGTATTTCATTAGATAAGGTTGAAAGAGTAATTAAAGCAATAAGAGAAGTAGACAAAGACGTAATAATAATGATAGACAACTGCTATTGTGAATTTGTATCAAAAAGAGAGCCATTAGAAGTAGGAGCCGATGTAATAGTAGGTTCACTTATAAAAAACCTAGGTGGAGGAATTGCTCCAAATGGTGCATACATAGCAGGTAGAAAAGACTTAGTAGAGCTTGCAGCAGAAAGATTAACAGTTCCAGGAGAAGGAAAAGGTGTTGGTCCAACTTTAGGCATAAACAGAAGTCTTTTGCAAGGATTATTTTTAGCACCAAGTGTTGTAAAAGCAAGCATAAAAACAGCAATATTAACCAGCAAAGTAATGGAAATGTTGGGCTACAAAGTAGAACCAAGATTTGATGCAGAAAGAGTAGACATAGTTCAAACTATAGAATTTGGTGACAGAGAAAAATTAATAAAATACTGCCAAGGAATACAAGCTGGTTCACCAGTAGATTCAGACTCTTTGCCAGAACCATGTGATACCCCGGGGTACCAAGACCAAATAATAATGGCATCTGGAAGTTTCACACAAGGTTCTTCAATAGAGCTATCTTGCGATGGACCGCTAAGAGCTCCATTTGTTGGATTCCAACAAGGTGCATTAACATACGAATATGGAAAATTAGGATTAATAAAAGCAATTGCTCAATAGGAACGCCCCTTTTTGGGCGAAAAGAAAGGATTTTTAATGAAGGTTGTAGTAATTGGTGGTGGTCCAGCTGGAATGATGGCTGCGATAACTGCTAGCAAAAATGGAAATGAAGTTTATTTGCTAGAAAAAAATGATAGATTAGGTAAGAAGTTACTTATTACAGGTAAAGGCAGATGTAACATTACAAGTAGTCTGGATATAAAGGATTTTATACAGAATGTTCCGGGAAATGGCAGATTTTTGTATAGTGCTTTTGATAATTATACGAATTTAGATATAATCAATTTCTTAAAAGAGCACGGTGTTAGTGTAAAAGAAGAAAGAGGAAATAGAATATTTCCAACTTCCGATAAATCACTCGATGTGTTAAAGGCTTTTGAAGCCGAGCTAAAAAATAAAAGAGTAAAAATAAAATTTAACACTAAAGTTGTGGGAATAGAAACTAAAGAAAATAAAGTAGTAAGTGTAATGTACGAAGATGAGAATGGTGGGCAAAAGAAAATTTCAGCAAACAAAGTAATTCTTGCGACTGGTGGAAAAACATATTCTGCAACAGGTTCTACTGGAGACGGATATGAAATTGCTCAAAAATTAGGACATACAATAGTGCCTGTAAAACCATCACTTGTTCCATTAACAGCAGAAGGCGAATCTTTAAATATTTGTAAACAAATGCAAGGCTTAAGCCTAAGAAATGTTCAAATAAAATTGATTGATACAAACAAAAACAAGACAATATATGAAGATTTTGGAGAAATGCTATTTACACATTTTGGAGTATCTGGGCCAACAATATTGAGTTCATCAGCACATTTACTAAGATATAAAAATGTAGAAAACCTCTTAAAAGAAGGAAAAATACAGCTTGTAATAGATTTAAAACCAGCATTACAACAAGAAAAACTTGATAACAGAATACAAAGGGACTTTTTAGAAGGAAAGAACAAAGAATTCAAAAATTGTTTAAACAATTTATTGCCACAAAAAATGATTGATACGGTAGTTGAATTATCAAAAATAAATCCATATAAAAAAGTAAACGAGATTACAAGAGAAGAAAGAATGAACCTAGTAAAACTCCTAAAAAACTTTACTATTACAATATCTGGATTTAGACCCATAGAAGAAGGAATTGTAACTTCTGGTGGAATAAATGTAAAAGAGATAAATCCAAAAACAATGGAATCAAAGATAGTTAATGGATTGTATTTTGCAGGAGAAATAATAGATGTAGACGCATATACTGGTGGATTTAACTTGCAAATTGCATATTCTACAGGATTTACGGCAGGCTCAGAATGCTAGAAAGGAAAATGAATTGAAGTTTTGTACTTTAAAGGAGGCTTCTACTGCAGAGATTGTGGAGAAAAAATCTCGATTTATTGCAAATAGCTGCCATATAGAGAGTAAAGAAGAAGCGGAAGAAAAAATCAATTTAATAAAAAAGAAATACTATGACGCAAAGCACAACTGTTTTGCGTTTAGTATCGTTGATAAAGATGGAAACTTATTAGAAAAGAGCAGTGATGATGGAGAACCATCTGGAACTGCAGGAGCTCCAATTTTAAATGTTATAAGAAAAAATAACCTGAATAATGTTCTTATTGTTGTAACAAGATATTTTGGTGGAATATTATTAGGAACAGGAGGACTTACAAGAGCGTATTCAAATACCGCATTGGCATCAATAGAAAATGGAAAAATAATAGAAGTTGAAAATGGATTGCAAGTAAGCTTAGAGATAGAATATTCGGAAAATGAAAAATTTAAATATTATTGTGAAAAAAACAATATAAAAATTGTAGAAACAAAATATTCTGAAAATATAATTCAAAAAATAGAATTAAATGAAGAAGAATATAATAAATTGATATCAAAAAACATGGAAATTAATAGGCAGTTACCATTCAAAATAAAAGAAATCGGTATATTATGTCGAAAATTCATTGAAAAAGTACAATAATGTATGAAGAAAAATGGAAAACTTTCCCAAAAACTATTGCAAAAACCAAAATATGCGTATATAATACACGTTGTAAAAGATTTACAACTATGTAAATAAGAATAGGGGGAACGAAAGAGTGAATGAAAAAATAACAGTTTTGATTTCTGACGACAATAATGAATTTGCAACAACTTTAGCAAACTATCTAGAAAAGGATGAGGACATGCAGGTTGTTGGCATGGCAAAAGACGGAGAGGAAGCACTAAGCATTATATCTACTTTAAAACCAGATGTTGTACTATTAGATGTTATTATGCCACATTTAGACGGGTTAGGAGTCTTAGAAAGATTAAATTCAATGAGACTAGAAAAAAGGCCAATATGCATAATGCTTTCAGCAGTAGGTCAAGACAAAATAACACAAAAAGCAATAACTTTAGGGGCTCAATATTATGTTGTAAAACCATTCGACATAGAAGTATTAATAAAAAGAATAAAAGAATTGAGATATTATCAGCCTTCTACAAACAGAGGAAGCTTTATTGTGAAAGAAACGAAATCCCAGTACATAGATATACCACAACAAATTGATAAAAAGAGTGAAGATGGATTAGAAGCTTTAGTTACAAATATAATCCATGAAGTTGGTGTACCAGCACATATTAAAGGATATCAATATTTAAGAGAAGCCATAATGATGGTTGTAAATGATATTGATATAATAAACCAAATAACAAAACAACTGTATCCAGACATAGCCAAGAAATACCACACTACGCCAAGCCGTGTAGAGCGTGCAATTCGCCATGCTATAGAAGTTGCGTGGGGCAGAGGAGAACCAGCAGTTGTAGAAAACATATTTGGTTATACAGTATCTGCAAGCAAGGGAAAACCAACGAATTCGGAATTTATAGCAATGATAGCTGATAAGCTAAGGCTAGAAATAAAGACTGCATAAAACTTGTAAAACCATTGCAAGAAGCGGGTTATAAAAAATAAACAATAGCAATAAATTAAAATTAATTGCACTAAAATTTGTGAAAAATCAGTAGGAAATAGCAATAAATCATTTTAATATAATGCAATAAACTTTCAAAATTTATTGGTCATTATTTCAAATATATGTTTGGAATATAATCAAGGATTTTGAAAGTTTTTTGATATATAAGAAAATATGAAATTTTACTTTGTTCGCTAGACAAATGAGTAAAAATATACTATACTGTTTGCTATAGGAAATGAGAATAAGCAGATGTGGTTTGCCACCTATACATAACAAAGGCTTAGCCTTTAGAAATGGAGGTGGTGCTATGATAGAAGCATTTTTATTAGAAATAATATATTTACTTTTATTCGCTTTAGTTGTCGAAACTATTATAGTATTTGCCTTAATTATAACTATTTTATATTTAAGCAAATAGACAAATAAAAAACACATCTGTAACTTGCCCGGTTAGGTGTGTTTTTTATACATATTACTGGCAAACCACGTTTGTGGTTTCTCCATTTCCTATAATTATTATATCCTTATTTGTAGTAAATGTCAACGAAAAAATAAAAGTACATTCTGATAATCCGTAACTGTTGAAAATTCAATATTAAATATAGCATATTCCTTAAAAGTTTAAATATAAACAATTAACAAAAATATTTAAATAGCTTCTTTTCGTATGTGTTCATTACGATATTTTAATTTCGTTGCTTGACCGCCACGTATGTGACGTTCTGCCTTATTTTCATCTAAAATTACTCGAACTTCAGAGGCTAAAGCAGGATTTATTTTTAATAATCTTTCACTAACATCTTTGTGTACTGTAGACTTAGATATGCCATATTTCTTAGCAGCACCTCTAACTGTATCTTTTGAATCTATAATATAATGAGCTAAAGTAATTGCTCTTTCTTCAATTGAAAAACCTATCATCAGGACAACCCCCATTGAATCTTTTTGTTTAATACTATTCTTGCAGTCTAAATAATAGAACAATAATTTCGCCCATTAGGGACGCCCCTTTTGGGGCGAATATTTTTATCTTGCAATAATCATACATAAAAGAATCGCCACCAAAGGGGTGTCCCTAATGGGCGAAAGACAACTTTTTACATTATTCTACATATAATTAAATAGGTAAGATTGAAAAATAATTACAATTTTAGCTACGTCAAATTTCATTTGCAACGCGGTTACATACAGCGAGTATGCGCCCTTGCCTTGTAAATTCATTTTCCTTGCTAAAATTTAATTCTTTTCCAATCAAATTTGTAACATTGTAGAAAGAATGTGAAAAATATGAAATTTAGAAAAGGTGATATTGTAGGCAGATTATCATATAACAAAGATATTGTGTTTACAGTAAGTAATATAATAAAGTGCAGAAACCAAGACATAGCAATTTTGAAGGGATTGGTTACAAGAATTGAGGCAGATAGCCCATTAGATGATTTAGAATTAATAGATAATAATAGGGTAATAAATTTATTAGATAGCTTTGAAAAGGAGTTAGAAAAAAGTAAGAAGAATCTTGTAAATGTTCAGAATAATATGTTTAAGAGGTATTATCAACATTATGGAAGAATTCTGCATTTAGATGGTGATAGAAAGTATAGTGAAAAATCACAAAAAGTATATAAAAGTATGGGATTAAATGTAATTGTTAAGAATATTCCAGAAAGTAAACAGCCACAGATGATTTGGGGATTGTTAGGCAAATATAATCCAGATATTTTGGTTGTGACAGGACATGATGGAATGATTAAGAAAGGTTATAATTTTAATGATATTTACAATTATAGAAATTCTAAATATTTTGTGGAAACGGTTATAAGAGCCAGAATGTGGGAGCAAGGAGCTAATAAACTTGCTATTTTTGCAGGAGCTTGCCAGAGCTATTATGAAGCTATAATGGAAGCAGGAGCAAACTTTGCATCATCTCCGGCTAGAATACTGATAGACTTTAAAGATCCATTAGTTGTTGCAGACAAGATAGCAACAACAGATTTTAATAAATATGTAACAATAAATGATATTAAAAATGAATTAAGAGACGGAGAAAATGGAGTAAGTGGAATAGGTGCTCAGGGTAAAAAGAGAAATATTTAACCTTTTTCCAACACAGGAGATAGCATAAAAATGCTAGTAATACAAATGTAACACAAATGTAATAATATCAATTTAACTCTGCAAACTATATTGAAATAGCTATTTACAGCAATTATAACCATTTTGGTATATTTTGACTAATTATGTAAAAAATGGTATAATCGTGCTATCTTAAAGGAGTGGTGATATAAGCATGATTTATCCGAATGACATTACGAGTCTTAAAACTGATATTAGTCAAAAGATTGGACAAAAGATAATTGTGAAAGGTTCGCTTGGAAGAAATAAACCATTTGAAAAAGAAGCCGTAATTGAGAAGGCATATCCTTGTATGTTCATTGTAAAATATGATGAAACTCAAGAAAATGCAACTTATCAATACACAGATATTCTAACAAGAACTGTGGAGCTTCAAGTTTTTGATGGACAAGAGTACTGTCCTATAATACCACCAGAAAGCCAATGTAAGAAAAAAAGGAAAGCTTACGATATAGGGTAATTTATTTTTAAAAGAAATTCCGAAAAAAAGGAATTTTTTTTTTGCTTTGTAATATACATGAATTAAGATTGATAGCAGGTACAATATTAGTTGTGCCTCAGAAAGGATTGAGAGAAAATGGCTGTAAATTTATCTAAGAATAATTTATGTATAAATCAAATAATAGAGCAAAAGAATGAGAAGATTACAATAGAAAGCGATGAGATTGTTCCAGACATTAAGCCAGACGTTTTAAGTATTATTTCTAGCAGTGGCAATATTTGTTTGCATAAAAAAGAGGTACAAGACGGCAAAGTAAGAATCGAGGGAACAGTTAATGCATATGTTGTGTATATTGCAGATGATGAAAATTCCAGCATGAGAGCTATAAATGCAAACATAGATTTTTCTAAAAATATAGAAATGAAAGATTTGAAGAGTAGCATGCAGTTAGAATGTACAACAGATTTAACAGAGCTAGAATGCAAGATAATAAATGGAAGAAAGATTAGCTTAAAAGCAAATATCCAGATGAGTTTAACCGCATATTCTAATGAAAATGTTGAGTATGTTGATAATATAGAAAACAAAAAAGATATGCAATTATTAAATGAAAAGATAAACATAAATTCGTTAATTGGTAATGGAAGTACGAAAGTATATGCAAAAGATACGGTTTCAATCGATAATGTTGATAATTTATCTGAAATAATGAAGGTAGAAATTAGGCTTGAAAACAAAGAAAATAAGGTAAGCTATAACAAGATTTTAACAAAAGCAGATTCAGTATTTAAAATAATGTATTTAACAGATGATGGGAGAATAAACTCTGTTATGGCTACGATTCCTGTAATTGGATTTATAGATATGAAGGATATAAATGAAGATAGTATTTGTGATGTAACATATGAATTAAAGAACATTATAATTAAGCCTAATAACGTAGAAGAACATTCTGTGTATGTGGAAGCAGAATTTGAGATTTTCTGTGCAGTATATAAGAAACAGGAAATAAATATTATACAAGACATGTATAGTAGAACAATGGATGTAAAGTACACACAAAGAACCATAAAAGTTATAAAAGATAAGGAAGAAATTAGCGAAGTATTTAATTTAAGAAAACAAGAGAAAATAGATGAAGTAAGACAAAATAAAATTTATGATGTAGAAGTAAAGCCAAGAATAATAAGCAGTCAAATGGAAAACGGAAAAATAATATATCAAGGCGAAATAAGCCTAACATTCATATATGGCCAAGAAGGAACAACCAGAATTAATATAAAAAACCTTGTAGAGCCATTTGAATTTACAGTAACTTCAAATAGTATTGCCCAAAAGATGAGAATAGACACGAGCATAGAAATTGCCAAAAAAGATTTTGTGGTTATGGCAGACAGTACCATTGACATCAAAGTCGACTTGAATTTTAGACTAAATATAGTAAAAGAGAGTTCAATCAATTTAATAGAAAGCGTAACAGAGAGCGAAAAAAAGGATAGAGAAAGCTTTAGTATTATAGTTTATTATGCAAGAGTTGGGGATACATTGTGGAAAATTGCAAAGAAATTTGGCAGTACGGTTGATGAAATTGTAAAGGTAAATGGAATAGAAAATCCAGATGTTATAATGCCAGGAGAGCAACTGTTTATTCCAAGATAGAGAAAAGCTATGGAAAGTAAAATTTATTCAAGACCAAGATTTTGCACAACAGGAAAAGGCTACAAGAATATGCCAAGAAATAACAGAAGATATACCGCGATTTCTATTATTACAATTATAGTAATTGCGGTAATTACATTTGTAATTATAACAAGAGCAGTAAATCCAATAATAAATGATTTGTGTATAGACAAAGCTAAAAACATTGCAACACAAATATCTAATGATGAGGCAACCTTAATAATGAACCAGTATTCTTATGATGACTTAATTACAATAGTAAGAGACAGCAATGGAAATGTAAAAATGTTGCAAACAAACACGAAAAATGTAAACAAAATAATATCAGATATTCCTTTAAATATAATAAATAAATTTCAAGAGAAAAACACTTCAGATATATTCATATATTTAGGAAGTGCATTAGGGCTTAAACTATTTTCGGCACAAGGACCAAAGATACATATAAAAATTGCTAATGTAGGAAATGTAGACACAAAGCTTGTTTCAGAGTTTACATCACAAGGAATAAACCAAACATTACACAGAGTATATTTAAATTTATCGTGTGAAGTAACAATACTTACACCATATAACACAATAAAACAGATGATAGAAAACCAAGTATTAATTGCGGAATCTGTAATTGTAGGCACAGTGCCAGATGCATATTACGACATCAATTTGCAAAAATAGGTAAAAAGTGGTATAATAAAGACATATAAAAATTTTTTTAGAAAAAAGGAGAAGCGTATGCTTACTACGATTGTGGTTGTTCTTCTGTTCTTTGTGGCGTTCCTCATGGTTGCCTATGAGTGGGCGACGTACCTTTGGGTAATACTACTCATGGGAACAATTATAACCTGGTTGAGAACACTATATATTGAGCACGTTAAAAAGAACGTGAAAGACTACGAAAAGGTATATAACCTTTTTGTGGTACTCCGGGGGCTGACCGTTGTGTCGGCTATCATTCTGGGAGCGATATGGCTTCTGACTAGACCTTTTTTTGCTTAACCAGATGCGAGGGAGGGGAGTGTAACAGCTCCTCTTCATCGTGTTTTATGAAATTATTGCAAAAGTGCGTTTTTTATTTGCACTACGTATTGACTTTTGCCACATTTTGTTATAAAATATTATAGCGTAATTGAATATGGCATATGTTAAAGCTTCTCCCCGGTAGTTTTAATAATATGATTTCATATATATAGAAAATAAATTTGAAATGGAGGGTATTTTTTACCATGAATAATACAACATATAGTATTAAAAAAGATGAAATAGAAAGAAAATGGTATATAATTGATGCTGCTAACAAGCCATTAGGAAGAGTTGCTGCAGAAGCTGCAAAATTACTAAGAGGAAAACACAAACCTACTTATACACCTAACATGGATGCTGGAGATCACGTTATTATCATAAACTGCTCAGAAGTAGTTTTAACAGGACATAAATTAACACAAAAAATTTACAGACACCATTCTTCATACATTGGTGGAATGAAAGAAATCCAAGCTAAAGATATGTTAGCTAACAACCCAGAAAAAATGATGACTTTAGCTGTAACAGGTATGCTTCCACACAACAGCTTAGGAAGACAAATGGCTAAAAAGTTAAGAGTATATGCTGGAGCTGAGCATGAGAACATGGCTCAAAAACCAGAAATATGGAATTTTTAATTAGGAGGAAGATAGAAAATGCCTAGAACAAAAAAAGAACAAGTAGTTTTTAATGGTACAGGAAGAAGAAAAAGTTCAATTGCTAGAGTTAGAATAATGAGTGGAAAAGGAAATATCACAGTTAATGGAAAAGCATTAGACGAATATTTCGGAGAAGAAACTTTAAAAGTTATAGTTAGACAACCTTTAACAGTTACAGATACATTAGATAAATTTGATGTTATTTGTACAGTAAAAGGTGGCGGATTCTCAGGTCAAGCAGGAGCAATTCGTCATGGTATTGCAAGAGCATTAAATGAAGCTAACTTAGAATATAGACCAGCTTTAAAATCAAACGGATTCTTAACAAGAGATTCACGTGCAAAAGAAAGAAAGAAATATGGTCTTAAAAAAGCAAGAAAAGCTCCACAATTCTCAAAGAGATAATATTATTCAAAATATATTACACCTTTGCATTATGCAAGGGTGTATTTTCTATAAAAAACATGAAAATAATAAAAAAGTGCTTGACGAATAATACAAAATGTAGTACAATAAATAATGTTCAAGAAGAAGCAATCCACTTCTCACCTTAGCCGAGTAGCAAAAGGTAGCAAATAATATTTATCTACAACTTCGTTGTAGAGTTATTGTGTGGGTTGGCTTTATTGAAGTCAATCTTATTTTTTTGGAGGTGTTTTTTATAAAACAAGAATTACTAATTAATGAAAAAATTAGAGCAAAAGAAGTTCAACTAATTGGAGCAAATGGAGAAAAGCTTGGAGTAGTTGGTATTGAAGAAGCTTTAGATATGGCTGCAGAAGCTAAATTAGATTTAGCTTTAGTATCACCAAATGCACAGCCACCAGTTTGCAAACTTATGAACTATGGAAAATATAAGTTCGAGCAAGCTAAAAGAGAAAAAGAATCAAAGAAAAATCAAAAGACATTTGAGCTTAAAGAATTAAGGGTTACTCCAAACATAGAGCAACATGATTTTGAATTCAAGGCAAAAAATGCTAGAAAATTCTTACAAGACGGTAACAAAGTTAAGATAACTGTTAGATTTAGAGGAAGAGAGCTAAATTATGTTAAGGCTGGAGAAGAAACTCTAAACGAATTTATAGAAAACTTATCTGATATTGCAACAGTTGAGAAAAAGCCTTTATTAGAAGGAAAGAACATGTTTGTAATATTAGCAAAAAAAGTAGAAAAATAGGAATATTGATAGTTAAAAAACTATTTATATATATGGGAATATCCCAATACAATTAAGGAGGAAAAAATTATGCCAAAATTAAAAACAAATAAAGCTGCTAAAAAAAGATATTCATATACAGCAACTGGAAAAGTAAAAAGAACAAAGTCAAATAGAAGACACTTACTAGCTAACAAAACACCAAGAGCAAAGGCTAGAGGAAAAGTTCAAGACGCTTATGCAGACAAGACATGCGAAGCAGGAATTAAAAGATTATTACCATATGGTAACAAATAGTAAGAATTAAGGAAGGTGAATAGAAAATGGCAAGAGTAAAAACAGCAATAATTACACGTAAAAAACATAATAAAATATTAAAAAGAGCAAAAGGATATTATGGAGCAAAGCACTACAGATTCAGAATGGCTAAACAACAAGTTATGAAATCTGGAAACTATGCTTTCGTAGGAAGAAAAGATAAAAAATCTAACTTCAGAAAATTATGGATAGCTAGAATAAATGCAGCTGCAAGAATGAATGGTTTAACATACAGCCAATTAATCAATGGATTAAAGAAGGCAAATGTTGTAATCAACAGAAAAATGTTAGCTGAAATGGCAGTATCAGATCCAGCAGCTTTCACAAAAGTAGCTGAAATAGCAAAGAAAACAAAATAGTTGATAAAAAGGTTATAGAAAATTTAGGTTTTCTATAATTTTTTTTTGATTCTTTTCCGATAATGTATTAAGAAAAATACAATTCGACAAAAACCGGCAAATTTTAGAAATTAATAAAAAACTATTGCACTGGTGTGAAAATAATGATATTATTCTAGTGGAGTATTTATATCTATAACGTATATAG
>ERZ791826.620-NODE-620-length-29403-cov-5.380912_pt1 | contig 29403 bp, 50 predicted proteins | sample MGYA00510297_ERZ791826 | MGnify/ENA primary metagenome ERZ791826 (study PRJEB30046, sample SAMN00792004) | human gut metagenome | study: EMG produced TPA metagenomics assembly of the A metagenome-wide association study of gut microbiota in type 2... | reverse complement strand
TGATGTTCGGTAAGCCAGGTTCGACGTTCGTACCAACTTGCCCCATGTCGGTCGTGCCTTCTAAGAAGCGTGCGTCCATATCGGGCAAATTGAAGGTTGTACTACCGTCCCCTGCCCCATGACGTGTACCGATCTTTGCGAAAAGGTTCGCATAGGTGGTGCGACTGACAGCGGATCCGTCACAGACCAGCCATCCGTCTGGCACTTCTGTCAAATCAAAGAAGGCGATCATTCCCGTCGGGACAGCGGGTGGGATCTGCGCAGCGACCGCCTGAGCGACCTTGAGCGGCGTCATCAATACATTGTCAGCCGTGCCTGCAACTGCCTGCTCTTGCGTAGCGATAGCGGCGGTTGCCAAGCGATCAAAAGTGATCGTGTTCACGTCAATCTTGGCGTTCGTCACGCCGCCATCTTGAAGTTTTACGGTCGTGACGTTGCCGTCCTTAATCTTGGCCGTGACAACCGCGTTGTCCGCAAGCTTCGCGTCCGTGACAGCGCCTGCGCTGATCTTTGCGGTCGTGACAGAAAGGTCGTCAAGCTTTGCCGTGACGATCGACTTGTCAGCGATAGCCACCGGGATGAACTTCGCAACCGCAGACTTGAAGTTCGCAAAGAGCGTTTCGGCATTCTCAAGCGTTGCGTCCTGAGAGAGCTGTTCGACGATAAGCTGGCCCATCACGTAACCCGCGATGCCGCCCTGCGCGAGGATGTAGTTGAACTGCTGACTGGATGCAATGCCGCTCTGGAAGCCCGTCAGACGCGCTGGCAAAGCGTTCCAGTCGTCATATGAAATTCGGTTCGGGGATTCGCCCATGCTGAAAGGCAAAAGCTGGTTGGTAGGCATACCTTTTCACCCATAAAAAAAGGGCACCCTTTCGGATGCCCAGAGATGTCAAAAATCGATTTTCAGCTATTCGGAAATTTGGCCAAATGGGAACCAATTTCCATGGTCAAAGCCGCCCAAAGAAGCGGTTTCGTAGTCAAGTGCGAACCACGGGACGTTATCCACAACGTCCAGAGTCACGCCCGCGGCCGTTACGTCGATGATGCGGCGCGTAAAGAGTTCCCAAACGATCGGAGGCGTTTCGGATTTTGTGAGGTGAAGCACGACGTGCATCGTCTGAAGGTCTTCAAGATCAAGCACTTTCGCAGGCTGGCCGAAGAGCGCCAAAACACCGGACAAGAAGTCCGGAAGCGTCTCGCGCGTCCCGTCCCAATGGTTCTGCAAGATCTTCGACTTGATGACAGCGCGGTATGTCTCATCGTCAAGCGTGGTCGTGCCATCAACCGGGTCATACTGACCCTTCCAGACGCCAAGATCGAGACCGACGCCATCCACGTCATCGAGCGCGAAGTACACGTCTCGAAGCACCATCGGGATGTTGCGAGACACACCGACGCGCACGCCGATAGCATCGAGCTGCGGACCGACGGCATAGTCCACGTCAAAGTCCTGCCGAAGCTTGGCCAAGCGCTCTTTTGCAAGGCGCAAAGGCTCGGTCAGCTCAAAGATCCACTGCTGAAACTTCAGTTTGTCGACGTGGTATCCAGCGATTAGATCTGTGTACTCATTGCGGTCAGGCATCTTGCACCTCGATCGTCACGTCATCGACATCACACATCGCCGCCTCGTCCCAGTCGATCGTGATCGACTTGGCTTCAAGTGCTCCGTCGCCTCGCGCAAGCTCGATGCTTTGCAAGTCGAAGCGCGCATCTACACCCGTGTCACAATCCTTGACGGCGCTCGAAATTACTCGCGGAAGGTTCACGCTCACCCCGATTGCCAAACCGTTGATGTAGTCGGCGATGCGTTGCTTGATCTCAGTAGCTACATCGCTCAGATACGTATCGCTCGGCTTGATCGTGACTTTGGCCTTGATAGCCACGGAAGTCGGACGCGAGAAGCGCACTGTATGCGGGAAGCCGTACTTGTCCATCAAAGGATAGGAGACCGAGCCGTAAGTGCCGGTCCCTTCACCTCCCTTGAGGTAAGTCGTCTCTGCGATGTCGGCTACTTCTCCGCCATCAACGATGAGCGCAATTGTGTGGCCTGGTACGCCTTCGGAAGTTGGCGTGTCATCGTTGTTGCAGATGCCGGAAAGGCGGCGCACACCATCGAGCGCCAGAACCGCGCCGATGATGCCCTCCCAAAGCGACACGCTCGGAAGCGATGTACTCTGCGACTGACGTGTGCGAAGCTCATCGTCGGTCTCTTGCGCCGAGCCGACTACAGCGTCTAATGGATTCGTGACGGTCTGCCAGCCGAGTGTCGCAGTCGAAATTCGATTGATCGATCCAGCAGTAGCCACGATGTCGCCTGCGCTTTCGGCAGTAGCTGTTACTGTGATTTCACCCGCGACAGGGATAACGACTTCGGCAGGAAGCATCCAGCGGTTGCCGTTCGTATCCATCGCCGCTCCGTTTCGGATGGTTGTGCCAGCCTGACCAACAATTCGCAAGTCGGCTGTCGAGTGCGTGGCTGTGTGACGTGTCAGGCCGTTGGTTTTGACGGCAGTATCCAGTGCCACACCCTTTGCAGTCGACGGGTTAAAGGCGCTATAAACCACAACCGCCTGCGCATTCACGTCTGCCAAAGCTTGCGCGAAGATCGAGATCATCTGCCCGTCCTGTGAGTCAGGCGTGATGACGATGTCGCTGCCGAAGATCTCACGCGCCTTGCCTTGGTAGTACTCCAAAACTTCGTCAAAGGCTGGCGCTGTAATGCCGTTCTGTGTGACTTCAAAAACTGCGCTCATAAAGATGTCTCCACAGAAGTGGACCCGTAAATCGTGTTGATGGTGGCTGTGATGGTGATTCGTCGCGTGTCCGGATCCAGGATTGCTTCAAAGTCCTCGATCGACTCAACGCCATCGGTGCCCAGAATGCGATCCTTGACGACGCTCTCGACAAGCATCCGCTTGCCTAGCGCATCCTGAAGCCACGGCGTACCTTCGTCGACATCGAGAAACCACGTTTCTTGCCAGAGCGCAAGACGTGTCATGACGCACTGCGCGACGCCTTCGGCAGAGTCTTTGTAGATGTCCAAACTCCCATGTCCGAACTGCATATCGCCGTCGGCATCCAGTTTTCTCACTCTCATGCCGGTTCTCCCGTATTGCCGCCGCCCGGCGTAACGCCTGAGTGAACGTGCGTAGTCAGACTGATACCGCCTGCCGAAATGTCGCCCGTCGATGTCATCGAGCCCGTCAAAGCGATGTCGCCAGTAGCGATCACGCCATTGCCACCAGAAACCGTGAAGCCACCTGATCCCGTGATGAGCTGATCGACCATAAGCTGACCTGTGATGTGCACCTCTGGTGAGTCGAGCGTCACCTTCGGCGCTTTCAAAGTCACGTCACCTGACACAGTTGCCGCAAGCGTCCCGGCAATCGTCGCATCGACCTTGCCGGACGTTGTCAGCTCGATGTCGTGAGTTTCCGGATGGATCGAGATAAAAGCCTCTCGGTCATCGCTTCGGATCTCGATACGCTCGGTCGATACCTGACCGATCTTCGTGGCCTGAGACCAGGCGCCGAGAATGGCAAAGCCGTCTGAAAGACTGTGATAGCGTCCGCACAACTGCGGCTGTACGCCACCGAGCTGCCACCACGCATCGATGCACCGATCTGCAAAGACCACCAGGCACTCATCGCCTTGCTTCACCGCGAACGTGATCGAGCAACCGCCTGCATGCGGGAAGACCACCGGAACATCCTGCAAGAGCGGAAGATTCACGGCCTGCACCGTCCCATCTTCAAGCTCTTGCTTGCCCTGAATCGCGGGCTGGACGACAACAGTTAAAGCCTCAGCATCAAAGCTCTGCACGATGCCCGGCATTGCGACGTAAGTCTTCAAGAGCTCGGTCTGCGCAATTGATCTCGCCATTACGCGCTCATTGCCTACGCGTTCTTTTGTCGTAACCTTCTCAGCCATTGCTAATGTACGTGTAGCTTTCAGTCGAGAGCATTCCCGGCGTAACCGCGGCGTTCACACCCTCGCACTTGATCGTTGTTGTCCAGTCAGACCCGTAGTTGTCGCCCGTGTGTACGCGCGACAGGACTTTGTACAGGCCATTGCTTGAAATCATTTGGTTGGTCGCCGTGTAGTTACCGAAGCTCTGCGTATTGCCAAATCCCGTCTGGTACTCACCGCGCTGGATCGTGGAGTTATCGAGCTGAACCGTCCGACCGATTTCAAGATCCGGATTCAGTCGGCACTTGACTTGGATGCCTCCGATCGTGACCGTGGGCCGAAGCTCCATGCCCGTCTGTGAGTTGATGACGATGGCACGGTCTTTCAGCCTCCCGTCGTTCGGGACTGCCACGATGCCTGTATCCGTGTAGCCCCACTGCATGCCCGTGGTTTCAGACACCTCGTCCATCACGTCTCGGGCCATTGCGAAAATGGCCTGCCCGCGCGGAAGCTGTGATCCTGTCATCTCCGGAAGCTTGGCTGACGTTGCGCCTTTCTCTTTGAACGCCTTGACTACTTCGTCCAGCTGTTCCTTTGTGCCCGTGCCGGCAGGAAGCGAAACGTTCACAACAGCGTACTTGTGAGCCTTCCATTGCGACGTAGCAGTCAGCTCCACAAAGGTCTCAGTCTGAGACTCGCGCCCTGTCATCTTCCAGACGAGATTGCCCTCGAAGATCTTGCCGTGATGACTTTGATAGCCGCCCTCGACGATCACGCGCTGTCCGAGACCTTTGATCTGTGCCAACGTTGCGTCCGAGACGTTGTAGATCCGGATGCGGGCTGTGCAAGGCTGTGCCACAGTCGCTTGGGAGATCTCAAAGGTCACGTGGTAGCTACTAAAGTCCAAAGCCTGTGTATTGGTACGGTCACGAGCCACGGTCAACCTGAAGTACCTGATCCAGTTCTCAGCCATCTTCAGGCTCCCAGTAGAGATGCACCGTTGACCCCATCTCTTCGTAGGTCGGATCCGAAGTCGATCCGCCGTCGAGCGATGCGGTCAAGTGTCCAAGTCCCATGTGCTGGTACTGTTCCAAAAGATCGCGCCCAATGACAAGCGGTATTCCGCCGATCATCAGCTCGTTCTCATCGTCATAAATGTCCAAGTACCAGCCGCCCAGGTTGGCGTATCGGTAGATCAGGACAAGCGTCAAAGTGCGCTCGCCCAGTTCAACCGTGAAGCGCTGACAGCCTTCAGAAAGTGGAATTTCATACCGTGGCATTCGTCACACTCCTTGATCCGCCATCTGTGACGGCTGTCGACCGCGAAGCGTTGGCCGTTTTTTCAGGCCGAAGCGATACCGTCCGCGCTTCAGTCGTGAGCACTTCACGCAGTCCGATCTCAAGGATCAGCGCGCTTTCTGTTTCAACCGTTGATGTCGTTCTCAAGCTCACGATCATCATGTTCTTGTACTTGCGCTTGCCGGTGCTCACATCGATGCGCTGGCGGGCGTTCATCAGCTCCAGGAACTTTTCGTAGATGTCCTTGGTCGTGCGGACGCCTTTGAAGATCGATCCGGACAGAACCGAGTTCAAAAGCGTCGAGCTGTCAGACCATCCAAAACTCAAGGTCAAGTCAGCCGGCTTTTTATAGGCGTGGTCGGCCATCGGAGACCCGCTGTCAACCGGGTATTCCGTGACAACTACTTCGTCCGAGTGCGTCTCAGAGATCACGACGTCGGGCACGATGCCGGCTATCGAGCGCTCTCGGCCAAAGACCAGAGCCTCGATGCTGTAGGGTAGTGAAGGCATGTGTCCTCCTATCGGATCACTGAAGCAGAGTCGCGGATAGCAGACTGCGTACCGTCATAGGCGGCCTGCTGAATCGCATCGGCCGAGGAATAGCCTGCGCCGTTAATGACGATCGACTGATTGACCTGAACACTGGAACTCTGCGAGCTCTGGCTGTTGTCCACAGTCTGCCGATTGTCGTTGGTCACGCTTGTCGGCGAGCTTTCTTTCGCGGCTGTTGTCACGACTTGAGCCGGAGACTCGACGTAGGTCGGAGATGATGCGGCTTGCTGAGTAAAGCCTGGATAGTCGAAAGGCTTTGCCTCGCCGCGCCCTGTCAAGCGCACGGTCTGGTATCCCTTGCTTCCGAACTCGTTTGTAGTCTTTTTAACCTCGGCTTGGCGTTCCGACTTCGGGACGTAAGCATTGCCGTAGTCGTCTCCAGCCTCCAAACCCGTGAACTCGGGCGATTCGTTGTTGTCAGTCAAACCTGAAAAATCATCACCCGGATTCACAGAGGAATCCGTCACAAACTTCTTTTCGGCTTCGAGGCGTGGTTCTTCCTTGCGCGGTTCTTCTTTCTCTTTGTCATCGTCAAAAATCCCTGTTATCGCCTTGTAGGCATTCACAAAGAAATTGCCTTCTCCGAAGAGTGTTTTGAAGAACTTCCCGACCTCTTCACGAAATGCCTTGAAGAGTCCCGGTAGTTCCTGAGCAAAACCGTGCATCCAGTCTCCGACGGCACTGGTCAGCATGTCGATCGAGCCGACTTTAAAGGTCTCCCAAATCGCGTTGATGTCGCTCATAAACTGGGCGGTTCGCTTGGCAGACTCGTCCAGATCGACGCCCATCTGCTTTTGCATCTCTTTGCCTTGCGCGTAGAAACGCTCGAACTCGCCGCTTCGGATTAGCTCCGCCGTGGTGGGGTCGATGCCAAGGAAAGATGCCTGCTGCGAGACAGCAGCCGAAGAAAGGTTCCGCCACTGCTTACCAAGGTCGGTAAGGATGTCCACCATGTCGCGCATCTTGCCCGTCTGCCGATCAATAGCATTGACGTTGAAAGCCGATGCAAAACCGCTCGCCAATCCGGGAAGGTCACGGAACTTTGTGCGCAGAGTTTCGATGCTCTGCATGGCCTGCTCGGAGTCTCCACCGACCTGAGTCAGCGCGTAGCCCATCGCCCGAATGTTCGTGATCGATGTTCCGGAACGAGCGGCCGTCATGTACATCTTCGAGAGATCGGAAGACGCTTTCAGCACAGCCGCCCCAAGAGCTACGCCCATAGCTGCGGCTTTGCGACCGATGCCAAAAAGAGCTTGACCTGTTGATTCGGCCTTTTTGCCGATGTCCGCCACAGCCTCACCAGACTTGCGCGCCGTGTCCTTCATCTTGGCAGCCGAGTCCTGATCGACCTCGAAGCCGAGGCGAACAAGGAAGCCTTCAAGTAGTGCCATGGTGCCGTTTCCTCAAAAGCTCCTCGTTGTGGAGCCTGTTATCAAGATATTCGTTCATCGTCAGGACGTGGACCAAGTCCAGCGTACCGTCGATCAAAGACTCGAACTTGCACATGCCGGCGGCGACCGGACGTAAGAGGAAATCCTCTCCGTCCGGCAAGCTTTGCCAGCCCTCTATCCCTTGAGCGCAGAGACGACGGCGGACAAACCGCTCGCGCTCAAAATAGGGCGTAGAACAGGCATGAGACATTGAACCGTCACGGCCAAAAGGTCGGTCAGGCTCAAGTCGTCGCACATGATTTCGCCGCCCTGTACGCACGGGACAAAGTGCCCACCGCGCTCGATCATGGTCACGCTCAAAGCCTTCTTGATGACAAAGTTCACATCCTCGTCAGGGAGCTGTGAAAGCGCCTGAAGGAAGGGAGCCGTCTGCATGAAGGCTCGGACCATAGCCTCATCCGAAGTCTTTTCGTCACCCTTGGCAAAGGCGACAAGAGCTTCGTTCAGCGGGCCGGCCGCAAAAACGGCGCTATGCACCAAAGGAGCAATGCGCCGTGCGACGTGGAGCTGATCGAAAGCGTTGAGCTTTCCAAAGCGGAACTTATGCTCACCGATTGTCATGTCTGCCATGATCATTCACCTGTCGGATACTCGCCGAGAATTCCGTCGATCTTGCCGCAGTCGAAAGTCCACTCCATCAGACCACCTTCTTCAGCAAAGGTAATCGTCGGCATGTTCTGGAAGGCCACGCTTCGGCAAATAATCGAGTCATCCGAGTCGCGTTGCTGAATCGTGATGACGTTGTTGCCCCAGGCCGAAGCAGAGAGCTGCTGGGCGTTGAACATCGCCATCAACTTCTTGTTTTGCGGACTGGTCTTCAAAAGACGCACCGTGACAGTTCCGCTCTTGTCGGCCTTCAGCGAGTGCATCACTTCGCCGTCAGCACCAGGCGTCATTGTGTTGCGCGAGCCTGTCGGAGTGATCGTGATGCCTTCCTTGGCGATCGAAGCGCCATAGGACAAGTCCACAGATCCGGTCGCACCGGTCAAAGAGGCCGTGACCGACAGAAAAGAGTAAGTCGCCATTTAGTACCTCCTTAGCGGTTGACGATGATCGACACGTCCACAAAGTGAATAGCGCCGCGCAGCTTGACTGCGACCTGAATCGCAGGAGCCTTGCGAGCCTCGCGGTCTGCCTGAAGCTGTTCAGCCAAGGGCTGGATATAGACGTAATAACCGGTCGAGAGCGTATCGCCCTGCGAGAGTTCGCCGAACTCATCACCATGCCATACGCCAGGAGCAATCAAACCGTTGGTAACGCCCTGATCGAGCACTCGGGAGATGCAGGACACCAGTGCGGTAGAGCCTGCTTCGTCTTGACCGATCTTCGTGGTGGACGTATAGAGCAAGTTCCAGACTGCCGTCTGCACAGCGTCCTGAAGCCAGTCGAGACCGTGCGTTTCGTCAATGAACCAACCGCCGCACGTGATGCCTTCCTGAAGGATGCTCGTGTCGTTCTGATACGCCGCGAAGACATTGACGTTCTTGTCCTTCAAGCTATCCGCGTGCGAAGTGCGGAGGTTTTCCGCCGGCACACCCGGAAGCTGCTTGAACTTCAAAGTAATGGTCGTATTGCTACCGTTGAAGTTCACCGTGGCCATGCGCCCAAGTACGGAAGCACCGGCTGCCTGACCGCTCGACGTGTAGACCGCGATGGCACGATTGATGCCTGCGGACTTGAGCTTCGAGCAGAGCGTATCTTCGCGTGCGCCGTCAAGCTCTGCCGTGTCGGCAGTCGTGAAGGCCATGATGCGAGACGGAGAAGCGGCCTGGATGAGGTTCGCCACCGCGATTATGTCGTCATCTTCCGCGTCTTCGCAGAGATAGAGGCCGTACCAAGACGGGTAGTCAAGCAGGACGTTGACAGCTTCTTCAAGCGATTCGGCCTGCGCACCGTTGACCATCGTGGTACCGGCTTCCAGACCCATCTGTGCCGAAAGCCCTGTGTTCGTCACGGTCGAGACCGAGGACGTGGTGCCGGTCGTCGCAGAGCGGATCACAAAGCGGTCGCCCATCCAAAGGCAGGTTCCCTTGGACTGAAGCTTTTCAGTAACTGCGCTCGCAACTGCGTTGAGGTTCGAGCAAGATTGCAGATCGACATCCGTGACATTCACGACAGAACCGTCGATCGTCACATCAAAAGCGCCGTCTTGAATGGATGTGAAAAGACTGATTTGCTGTTCGGACAAAGCCAAGATGCGGCCTTTGAGCAAGCCATTCGTGGCCGTCTTTGCCCAACGACCGACGTAGCAGGTCGTCGGCTGCGGAGACTGAGCAAAGAACGCCTGTGCGCCTTTGTATTCCGGCGCATCGACGCCGAAGTCCGTCGCAATATCTTCGATGGAAGAGTAGATCCGGATGCGCTCATCCGTATCAATTACGTCAGACGCGCCGAGCATGAGCATCGCGCCGAAGTTGCGGCCACGTGCCGCAGTCGGACTCATCGAGACGCTCACCGAAACGACGCGAGAGACTGGAAGAGTGGAATTCGTCATAGTTTCCCTTTCTCCGTATAGATTTCAAAGCCCGCCGATGCAATCGTGCGGACGCCGTAACGGCGGGTCACGACGCGCCCGAGCTTCAGCTCAAGCACATAGCGATCTCGCCACTGGTTGCCGACAAGGTCGGGCATGCGCTGAACTTCGTCGCTCACGGACTGCAAGGTCAAACCCTTGCCATTCAGATAGCGGAAGTTCTGATCGAGCTGCGCGGCATCACGAAAAAGGTCCGAAAGCTCGGAGGCAGTCGGACCGTAGAAACTGAAGGAGACTGTCAGGGTCTGATGCGTAACTTGAGTCGTGTCGCCCGAGTCCGCCTGCTCGATGTCACCTTTCTTCCCCTTTCGATAAGGCTGGGCCGAAGTGACCTTTTGAAGTCCAATCGCGCACCAGTCATCGTCGAAAGAAATCGGTTTACCCGGGCGTGCTTTCCAAGCCCATCGGATTCGATTCTTTGGAAGCCCCGTCAGCTCAGACACAAAGTCGATGAGCACGCTCTCAAGATCAAGAGCTGACTGCTCAAGCGGCTTCATGTAGCCGGGAGTTCGAGAGTCAATAACCGCCATCGGACGCCTCCTCAGGGGAGCAGATCAGACGCAGGAAACCCTGACCAAACTTCGTGTAATCGGCACAGTCATTGATCGCAAAGCGTTTGCCGCGCCATACGACACAATCGTGCGCACGGCCTTGGAAGGTTGGAGCGTCCTTGACAAGGAAACGCACGACGATCGATCCGACTCGGCGTATCTCTTCGGGCAGACGCTCAAGCGTCTTCATATCCGAAGTCACAACGGCCTGAACCTCGTACTTGTCCGTTTCCGTCCAGACTGGCTGGCCATCTTCGTCTTCAGACTCTTCGCGCACGATCAGCGTAACAGGCGAAGTAAATAGCGGGTCAGAAATGACCTCTGAAACATCCAGTAAAGCCATCTCTTACTCCTTATGAACCATCGCCATGATGGCGTCTCGCAAAGCGCCCGTATTGATCAAAGGCTGTACGGATGCCGTACCTTCTGCCTCGCCTGGACGTTTGTCCTTTGTACCGCGAGAGCGATTGCGGGAACGAATCGTGTTCGGAGACAGAGGCGCGAATTTGCCGTCGTGCATGTATCCCTTCACGGCCGATTCAGCCTCAATTGCCGCGGTTTCCAGATAAGCATCCATCGCGGCTTCATTGCCTTTAAGCGCCGCCGTAATCGCTTGTCCCATACGGTCCGCAAGCTTGCCTTTCACGGACTCGACACCCGGCTCCAAAAAAGGACGCGGCGGAATGCCTGCGGCTGGAGATCCTTTTTCGTGAATCCATCCAAGATCCGAGTTCGGCGGCCCGCCGTCACTTCGTGCATCACCGTCAGAACCGCGAGGGATGCCGACATAGATCAATGTCTTTTTCAGCTCCTTCAAAGAAGCGTTCAAAGGCGTGCCGGCCGTGCGCTTGACGCTCACAACCGTCTTGATCATATCTGCACACCTCCGGCCCCCATCATCTGGATGAGCTGCCAGTACTCACGGCCATAGACCGTCACGTTCCAGAAGCCTGCACCTTGCTCCGCTCCTGTAGAGGTGTCGAAAGAGACCGAAGCCCCGTCGACACTCTTACTTGAAACGATGCCGGTGCCGCCGGCACTCTGCACGAGCTTGCCGGACTCCGATGAGGGACCTTGAGCCGCAAGGTAATGTGCTACATACAGACCTTTAATGTGATTCGCGGCGGAATCACAAAAGTCGTCACGCACGCGCACAAAGCAGTTCGACAGATCGATGCGGGACTGCACTCGCGTGATAGGCCAAGCGACATCGTCCGAAAATTCCGGAAAGGCTTCGATGAAGCTTTCGTAGGTGAGCTTGTGACTCATGGCCCCTCCTCTTCGGCTTAGTCGGCCATGTCGCCGTAGTAAACCATTTCAGGTCGAACGAGTTCGACCTGGCCAAGGGCGGCGTAGTAGATCGTCGACTGGTCGAGACCACGGAACTGCACCGGCGTGTTCTGCATCTTCACAAGCGGGAAGCGCACAACATCGCGGGCGTTCGTGTAGGCGACAATGCGGCCTTTGTCGAAGCCGAAACCGCCATTCAGACGAAGCCAGCGGCAAGGATTCATGGTCAAAGCCTTGCCCGTGACCGTATAGGTCAGAGACTTGTCACGCACCCAGTCGGCCACCGTCATAGCCAGAGGCGTACCACCGACGACCATAGGCTTAGACAAGAACGTCATGATGTCGGGCGGAAGCAGAATCGTGTCCGGAACACGGTTGTACTCGGTGGCCTGATAAGAGGCTTTGAGAACCGTGTTGATCATGTCCAGGAAATCATCAGCAGAAGCCGTATCCGGATCAAAAGTGCCGATATTTCCTTTGCCAACCGACGGGTTGTTCAAAAGACCGGTTGCGCCGGTTTCGGTGTCGCCGATGTAAACCTGCTCGTCGATGTCGCGCTGATGCTTCATGCGCATAGCTTCAAGCTTCAGCGTATCGATCGGACGGCCGGCCTGCATGGCCTTCTGAAGTTCGATGATGGAGTAGGAGACGTCCATCGCCCACGGAATGATCGGATGGGTCGTCTTCGTAAAGCCGACATCAATCTTCGGGATGGTGCCGGACTTCTGAGCCGCCCAAGCCTTGGTACCGTGGCCGGTGCCGGACGTTCCGCCGGCATACTCGGACGTGATGAAGGACGAAACTTCGTCAGCGATCGTCACGTCTTCGCGGACGGGGACATCACGCGACCAAGTGAAATCCGCAATCGGTTCGTAGATCTGCGGGTCAAAGCGTTCAAGTTCACCGATCAGAAAAGCGCCGGTGGAAGCGACATCTGCGTCGCCAAATCGCATTACAGGCATGTTGCCTCCTTAAATGTTGAATTCGATTTCGACAAGCCCTTCGGCGTTCTTAGCCTTGCAGAACTTGCAACTAGGGATCGCGGTCGTGCTGGAGCTGTCGGCCGTCAGAGTGCCGGTAGCAGACAGATAGACCTGACCGCCAACTGCGGGCGTGCCTTCAGCGGAAACAAGCAGATAGCCGCGGCGCAGAATGGATACGACGGGAGCCAGAGCAATGCCCGTGAGGTTGGACTGGCCGACTTCGCGCATCGTGAAGCCATGCACCACGTCAGACGTGGCGGTGCAAGGAACGGCCTTGCCGGTCGAAGCATCGATCTTGACCGGAACACCGTAGGCAGTCAGGCCGCCGTTGACCTTGGTTTCCGCGGTGTAGTCGAACTCGCCGCGGGTGAGCGTGCCCGCAAAACCTTCAGGCATGCGGGTGCCAATGAACTGAGACATAAAGTCCTCCTTACTGATTCCAGAATTTCTTGAAACGTTCGTTGAGCGATTCAGGCTGCGGCTGAGTGTCGCCGTCGCCAATTCGCGGCGTGGGGTTGCGGCCTGCGCGGTGAGCATCGACAGCGGCCTTGAAGGCAATGTCGAGCACCTGACCGGTCATCGATGCGGTGTCGCCAAACTTCTGTACGCCGGCGATCTTCAAAGCGTTGCGCTGAACACGGCGGATGAGACCGCGGGTGAAGTGGCCGTCAGCAGAGTCACAAGCGGGCTTCTGCATACCAGGCGCGAGCTCTTCGGCATCAGCAATGACCTGCTGGGCTTCTTCGTCCGGAACGACCTGCGCTTCTTCGTCCACAACAGGCTCAGTCTCTGCGGGCGGCTGATCGTCCTGATCGGCCACCTTGGCAGACTCGATTGCTTCCACGCGCTTGACCAGCTCGGCGACCTGCGCGGCCAGAGTCTTGAGCACTTCCTCGGCAGTCGGCTGAGGTGCCGGTGCAGCAGGCGGGACATCGTCGTCGCCGCACTCCTTCACTTCAAGGCCATCCAAGGTATTGTTGAAATCTTCTTCGTCCCCGTCACGGAAAATGCGACGGAGCTTCGATTTGAGACTTTCCTTCGTTTTCATGAATCCATCTCTCACACTACAAACACTCCCGCAACGTGCACGGGAAACCAGCGCCACGTGGTTGCCCACAATGGCCTCCTGATGCCCTCGACCGCCGCCATCGTCCACGGTCATAGAGTCGTAGCCGCACGAGACTTCGCGCAGTTTTTTGCTCTCGACGAGGTCGATGCCTTCTTTGGCGGTGATGAGCAAGTCGGCAAGCAAAAGACCTTTTTCAGCGTCTTTGCCTTGCCGGACGTTCTTGACAATTCCGACCGAGATCTCTTTCCAGTTACTCGGATCAGCAAATCGGTCATGGCCGATGACGACTGGCTTGAGCTCAAAGCTCGAAATCGTCTCGGGCTTGAAAAGTTCTTCTGGAGAACGGGTAAGGATGACCTTGCCGCCCTTGCCGCGGATGCCGGCTTCGAGCGGTGTGTACTCGAACTCGCCCACGCGGCTGATCGGCACGTCTTTGCAAAGCAAGTAGCCTTCGCGCGTCCGCTCGATGTGCGGACTCAGGCTTTCTTCTGTCAGAACCTGCCCGTCTTTAAACTTTCGTTTTCTCATCTAAATCTCTTGGGAAAATTGGCTCTGCCCAGCAGCGGCAATTCCAGATGCAGCCGGGATGACTACGGACTGGTGCGCCGCCTTTGCCGTAATCGGAAATCGGCGGCTTCTTCCACGTCTGAACCGTTCCATCAAGCGCACGATGTCTGTCTCGCGTTCCGCTGTCGTGAACGCTGTGCCAGATGTAGCCGGTAGAGCCCACAGCCTTTGCTCTGGCCTCTGTGAAGTTGCTTCGCGCTCTGGCAGTTTCGGTACGTGCGATCAAAAGCGCGTGCGACTCTGTGACGCCGCCGATCTCGTCTCTGATCTTCTTTGCAATCACATCCGGACGTGTTCCTTCGGTCATGCCCTTGGCCGCCCAGTCGTGAACCCTTTGCGCGGCATCTCGCGGAATCGATTTGATCAGCTCGACCTGCTCGGCCTGAAGCTTGTCGAAGGTAGAACCTACGGCATCAGACTTGAGCATCCGCTTGGCGTCTGTCGACAGCTCCTGACCGACCTTGCGCCACACGTCGTAGTCGGCCTGTGACGCCCGCTTGAGCATGGTCGTCGCGACCGCGGTCGCCCATGCGTCGATGGTGTCCGAGTACGAAAAAAGCCGCTCCTGGATAAGAGCGGCCATTCCTTCCGGATCAGTCTCGTCGTAGTACTCACGAGCGATCAAGTCCACCATGCGGCTGACTTTGCGCAGCTGGCTTCGATACCACTTGTCCAGAGACGCTGTTTTCGTTGGCTCCCGGAACGTGTTGTCCTTCACCTTCGCCATTCAAAAAGTCCTGTAGATCTGGAAGCTGAAGGTCATCCTCGGCCTTCGCCTTGTCGATGTCTTCGTCCGTGATCGAGCCGAAGAGTCCAACTGTGCCGGCAAGCTTCTTGAGCTCTTGCATGGCGATCGGCTCGGAGATCGCACCGGCTTGGAAGGCTTGCAGGATGGCACCTGTGAAGGCCGTTGCCGCTTGGCCCTTCTGCTCGTTCGTCATCTGCCAAAGTGTCTTGAACTCGAAGCTCAAGTCCTTCGGTGAGGGCTTGCCCATGACGGACGCATACAGCGCACGCAAGATGCGCTTCAGGCCCGGGCGCAAGTCTGAGTTCTGGTCGTGCTTGATGTTGTCGTAGTACATCCGCAAATCGGCCTCTCCGGTGGAGTTGAAGCCGACTGGAGACTGTCCGAAGAGGCGCACGAGCGGAATACCGAGAGCACCGGAGATCTGCTGCCCAAACTGCAACATAATTTCCGGAAGACCCGTGAAGGTGTAGCTGAAGGTTTGGAAATCGTCTTCCGCATCGCCTAGCGTCATGCCTTCGGTTGACTGGAAGAAGCGGACTTGATCCATCTGCTTCAGGAAGCCTTCCGCCAGCGCAGAGTTCGTCATGATCTGTCGAAGACCCTTAACCTTGTAATAGCGCAAATAGGTCTTGCTCACGAGCTGTGCCGCGCCTTTGCTGACCATGTCGAAGTCTTCGATGCGGTCGAAAAGCGGTTCGAGCACGCTTGCGCCCCACGTCTGGTAGGCAGATCGCAGGTAGTACGGAAGCTTGCGGCCTTCAAAGCGCACCACACGAGAGTGGTGGATGCGTCCTTTCAGAACGATTTGAGCGTCGCTCGTGACCGTGTAGTACTTCGGCATTCCGAAGCTCGGCCCCATCTCTTCGACAAGCTCGGACAGCGACGGCGTGACCTGCCAGCGGTCAAGAACCATTAAGCCTTTGAAACTGCCTCTCGGGATGTGATCGATGTCGAGCGGCTTTTGCATATCGTCGCCGTCGACAAGCAGGACAGCCAAAGCGCCGCCATAAAGACGAGACCACTTGATGGCATCCGAGATCGAGTCCCAGATGCGGAAGTTGTCCATCGCGGCTTCGATCAGATCGATCACCTGAGGATCGGCCTCCTGGATGTCGATGCCTTCGCGCGTCATGTCTTCGGCCACCACGTCAACCGCAAGGCCGCAGATCCATGAGGTTTGATAGGCATACTCAAGAGCGGTGCGGTCAAAGGTTTTAAAGCCTGGCTTGTACTGACCAGCCTGCGCAGTCGATGCCATGCCGATGCGCAACAACGGATTCATGTATCCGCCGTTGTACCCACCGAAGCCGCCGAAGTTGTAAGAGTCACCGAGGCGCACCCCCTTCGGAGCGCGACTACGGCGTCTGCTGATTTTGCTCATCAAAATGCTCCAAAAAGAGGCGTTTGCTGGCGACCTAGCGCCGCCCATTCGTCCAAGCCCGCTTGAGTGATGTAGCCATCGAGGCTATAGCGGATGGCGTCGATGATGTGGTTGTGCTTGTCCACGATGACCGGAAGCACCTCGTTAGTGACCTTGTCCACCTTGTAGCTGTAGAGCTTGAACTCGTCTGCGGTGTGCTGGCACCGCGGATGTATCACGATCTTGTCAAAGCCCTTCAGGTATGCGACCCCGTCTTCGACCGAGCCTTGCCACTTTGTGGCCGGCGAGATCTGGAAGCCTGCTCGGCTTCTGAGATAAGAGATCGTTTCGGGACGCGCCGAGTCTGCCTTGATTGGCCATTTCCTTGACCCGGGGACTGAATCGTAGAGCGCTGGGAGTTCGTCGATCTCAACGCCTGTGCCATATGCTTCGTAGTCGACGTACAGACAGCGATCGTAGATGAAGCACCTGACCAGCGTCGAAGGGTCGCGGGCAAATCCGAAGTCCGCGCCAAAAAAGAGTCGATCTGCTTTTTGCCAGAGGTCTTCGTCGAAGCTTTCGACCGAGAACCGTCCTTTGAAGACTTGGGCTTCGCTGATCGTGAGCGGATAACCTTCCCAGATGTGGAGGTACTTTTCATAGTCGTTAGCCTTGTCCCATTCCATCTGCTGGCGTAGTACGTCTGGGAAATATGGATTGTCCCAGTAGTTGACCTTGCGCACATAGGCATCTGGTGGAGGGTTCTCTAAAAAGACGTTTGTCGGGTCATCAACCGTTAAGGGGTTGAAAGTGAGCCATAACTCGGATCCGGGCTTTCGGATCGTCGGCGTCAGCACGTCCCAAGAAGTCTGCGAGACGCTGGAGGCTTCTTCGATCCAGCAGATGTCGATACCTTCTTTTGAGCGAATGCTGTTCTCATTGCGCAGCAGGCCGCTGAAGATGAATCGGCTGCCGGTTCGCTTGTGAAGGATTTCCGACTCAGTGAACTTGTACTCATGCCCGATCCCGAGTTTTTCTGTCATGTCCTTTAGGACTTGATAGCTCGAGTCCTTGATCGAGTTCTGGACTTCGCGACAGCACAAGATGCGCAAGTTGATGTTGGACGACAAGAAAGTTAGGGCCTGAGCAACCGCCTGAGACTTACCGGAACCACGCCCGCCATAAAAGACTTTGTAGCGGTGCGGTGAGTACAGTTCAGCGAAAGCTTCAATAGGCTTCATTTCTTCATCTGCGCGAGCCAGGCATACATCTCAGTCATGCCTTCCGGCGCTTTCTCATGTGTCTCGATCACGTCTGCCGGCTTTTCGCCGATGGTGTCGCGTACAGCTTCAAACGCCTTCACATCGCCGCCCTGAGCCTTCCGGATCATGCTGGCGACGATCTCCTCGGCGTTTGTGACGCCATTGGCTGACGGCATCTCAAGAGCGATCTTCAGAAGCTCTCTGAAGGTCTTGCGCATCCGTCTGGATTTGCCAGACGCAACGCCACCTTTTTTGCTGATCTCTCTTGCTTCGCTCTTCGTTCGCTGAGTGACCGGCTTGAGGTTTTTTTCATTTGCCATAGACGTAAAAAAGCCGCCGTGCAAACGACACAGCGGCTTGAAAAATTAATTTGACTACTTGATCGGCTCAAGCAATCTCAGGGCTTCTGCATTGCCTGGACCATTCTCATCAAGCAATGACATTGAAGCAATGTTCGACAATTGGAACCCAACAATTGAGCCAGGCTTTAACCCAACATTTCGCTGGTGCAGAGGTTCTGGCTTATATCCTTCTTGTTTAAGAAGAGCACTCGGAATTCTGAAATCTTGCTGTTTTCCAGAATCGTTCTTCACCCAGACTGTAACAGCGAAATCATTCGGATCAAAACCGAACGATCTACCCATGATTTTCTTGAGTTGACCGCGCACGGCTTCAGATACAAAGACATAAATAACCTGATTGTTCCAGAATCCGACGCTAATACCTTCCTTTGGATCAAGCGTTTGCGTTCCGATTTGAACAGGAACCGTAAATTGAGCGATACTGCTGAATCCATCTCGGGAACAGCTCTTGTATTCAGACCCTTTCAGAACGAAAGCAACCTTTTGCTTGGCCTCAAGCAATTGAGTCGAGTCAAGTCCGCTGTTCGGGTCTTTACAAGCCGGAACCTCAAGATACAGGTTAGCTGTCACAGTCTCATTGGCGACTTGCAGTTTTGAAAACTTGACAGGAACATCAATACCGGACTTGCATCCAGTCAGAGCCAAAGCGGCCCCGGCCAGAGTCAAAAGCAAACCCTTTTTCATGGTTGTCTCCTTGCGTTGTTGGTTCTACGCAAGAATAGCACCAAAGAAAAAAGCCCCGATTGTTCGGGACTTTCTGTTTCTTTCGGGTGCGACAAGGGAGCCATACGGCTCCCAATCACGGCACTGACTACAGGCTTACAAATTTTCTTGGTTCAAATATAGTCTTTTAGAAACTTTTGTCAAGCTCAAATTGATGTCAATTTTTTGCTGGCATGCAAATTGATTAAGTTAAAGATCTGATACTTGGCGGTCTCCAGCAAGATGTCATAGTCCTTGCTGTTGATTCGAATTTCATGACCGAACTGGATCCGAGTCTCTTTCTTAACCCACTCAATGAAACTTCTGACAGGCATCCACGGGAAGGCGTAATGGGCTACCAGTGCCCACTTAGCTATCCAATATCTTGCCGGACGTTGAGCAAGCATCCTCCAAGCACGATCCACCAAAAGAGCATCAAAGATGTCAATCTGTCGATATGGCTCTGAAGGCTCCAACTTAATCTCTCCAGCTTGAACCATCATGCGGTAAATGATCGTGGATCTAGCATGTCGTCCAACTGCGGCCCACCGCCCCCAGTTCCGGAGGCGGTCTGTAAAAATTTCCTCATCGTTCTTTGAAAGCATCTCGCCTCCTCAATACTGCATTTCTTCCCATCCGCCACCGTCTTTCTTTTTGCGCGGCCAAACGACCTTTACAGGGAACGGATACATGTCCGCGCAGACCTTCGCTTTGACCTTGGCATCTTCTTGGAAGATGCGCAGGCTGCCCTTGACCTCGTGCAGCTCGATCACGCCGTCAGAGCGCATCACCATGAAGTCAGGCGTGTAGCCACATGCGTTGTCGGCGATCTTGAGCTTGATGTGCTCGAACCAAAATGCAAGGATGCTCCCGGATCTCTTCTCGGCTTCCAAGTGATCTCGGTAAGCCGCCTCGGTTCGGTTCATCTCGCCGGTCTTTAAACGACCTTTTGCGTATAGCCCTGCTTTTGATGTGTACATTCCCTTCTCGCCTCTCGTTCCCTGTTGATCTCGATCGTGCCCTTGTAATACCCGGCCTCAAAAGCCATGCGCTCGTCTCGTGTGTGATACAGGTGCATCGACTTTGACTCACCTGCTCGTGCGGCTCTGTAGCCTTCCTCCTCGATCAGTCGGAGCCGATCCTTTTTCATCGGGCACCTCCGAAGATCTCGCGCAGATAGTCAACGGCCTGCGCATCCGTCATCGGCTTTTCCGGATTTGGTCGCGCCTGCTTTGAAAGATTGGCCAAGAAGGCATCACGCTGTGCGTACATCTGATCTCTGACCTTGACCGCCAGAGAAGCGTTCCCGGCGTTCTCAAGCAAGCTGATGATGGTCAAAGCGTCATCGCCAGAAAGTCGAATCTCATAGTTCATTTCTTGTCTCCAAAGTATTCGTAGAAGCACCATGTGAGCGCGCCGATTGAAGCGACTAAGTACAAAAAAGCCTCAAGAGCTCGCATCCAGCTCGACGGTGCATGCTCTAAAAATGTGAGCACTCCCAAGAGCATGGCCTCGGCACCTATGGCAAAAGCCAGAGCTTTGAAAAACCTTCGGCTCATCAGAACATCACTCCTTCATCAAAAGATTCATCCCAAGAATCGCATAGGCGGAGCTCACGGCAAGCATGACGAAAGCCTTGCCATACACGCTTAGATCGACCGCCATCTGAAGCAGCTTGATAGCGGCCACATTTGTCAGCACGCCGATGAGGATTGCGACCGAAATGGTCAGACAAAACAAAAGGACTTTTTTCATACTTTCTCGATTCGGTGCCTCCGTGAGATGATTGAGAGCGCCAACAACCAACCACGCCCACGGAGGCGAAACTGTGATTTCTTTAGAACTTGCGATTACTGCAATCGGATCGATTGCTGCAGCTATAGCCGCCTACTACGCCGTAAGGCAAAGAGCCATGGAAAAAAGCCGTCTCTACTATGTCAACCAAGTCCGCGTGCAAACCCGAGACGGGTTTACAGCTATTCGTTTCAAGCTCATGCCTGGCGACTTGTCGGTCGATCTCGAAAGAATCTCTATTCCGGGTCATCGCATTGCTCCTGCACCCAATGATTTGTGCATGAAGTGGTCTGCGCCCTCTTCGGATGACTGGCGAGACTGGTTGGAAGTCTCAGGCCGTTTTTCATCATCAACACATCCAGCAGGAATGTGGATTTCGGCCTCTGTCACACCTCCGTTAGAGCAAGCGTTCTCAATCAAAGTCAGGACCAAGTCGATCTTTTTGAGTACGAGCCTCAAGGTCAAGACCTGAACGAGGATGGTCACGGACAGAGCAAACAGCGTGATCTGATTCAGTACCTGGATGGTCATCACACCTCCCACGGTGTCTTGCAGTCGGGGTTGTCACAAAAGGCCGCCGCCTTGCGGTTGAACCACAGCGCCCGATTTCCTTCATAGTCGCCATTTCGTTGCTTGACGATTCTCAGGATTGAATCGCCTTCTGAGCGATCATCAACCGGTGTCAGCGTGCGATCTTCTCGGCGCTTTTCCTTGGCGCGATTGCGCTGGATCAGGATGAGGTTGTCGGCTTGGTCGATGATCGATCCGGAGCCTTTAAAGCTGAACTTTCCGATCTCCTCGTTCTCATCCTTGCCCTTCCGGACGTGATGCACGAGGTGGATATGGATGCCAAGGCGACGAGCGATAGCGCACAGCTCTTGCACAAAGTCCTTCTGGCTGTTGTAGTCGTCTTCACCTGACACGCATCTCATGAGGTTGTCGATAAAGATGTGCCGGCAAAAGCGCTGCTGGGCCGCAACAACAATCGCGCCGAAGATGATGGACTGATCGAGAGCGCCAACGTAGTCGAAAAGCAAAAGGCTCTCGTTGTACCGGGCAAGGAACCGCTTCACATCGTCGTATGTCTTCGGATAGTGGCCGAGCCACTGGCGGCACATGCGGAAAAGCGTGCGCTTCGGCTCCATCTCAAGGGACATGATGCAGGACTTGTGACCTGCGTCCGCCAGCTGCAAAGCGAGCTGTCCTGTGAGCAAGCTTTTGCCATGGCCATTTATGCCGCCCCAAATCGTTAACTCTCCATCTCTGAAAGCCAGTCGATTTTCGAGAGGAAAATGGTCGCCAGTAAAACGGCCTTCAAGGATGCAGCACATGCCGTCTTCGAAGGCTTCAGGCTTGCGCAGGCAAGTCTGGATCTGAAGCTGATCGTAAGCGTCTCGGTAGTCTTGAGGGTCGTCGAAATTCACGATTTCAGGCTGAAGGCTTTGCATAGAAATTCGTCCTTTTTTGTGTGATGAAGTCGTACATGAGCAGGCCGTGCTCGTCATGCGTGTAGATCGCAGACGGTCGGTTTTCGAGCTTTTGAAGCTCCTTCCATAGGAGGCGTGCTCGTCGATAGTCGATAGGCTTGGCGTCGATCCAGACTGTTCGGCCTTGGCAGAAAGAGAAGTCAGCTCCGACAATCTCGTCGCGCGATTCCAAAAGCACCGTGAGGCGTTCTCCCGTGCAGGGATGCTTGACCTCGTGAAATCGCTCGGAAGCACGGTCTACAAAGTCGAAGGCCACCGTGTGAACTCGCCAGTAGTCAGAGCCAAGAGTTTTGAGACTTGGGATCATTCACACCTCCCCGTTGAGCACGCGCTCGAAAAGGTCGAAAGAGCGTTCTGCTTCCAGCTCCTCCTCGGTCTTCTGGCGAGGCGGGCAGTTCTGCGGCGTAACCTTGAAGGGGTTCACAGGCTCGGGCTTCACCATGAACTGCGCTCGCCCGGGATCGTACCCGACACGTTCAAGGTCTCTGGTGTTGATGCGCCGGCACCAGTTCCGCCATGTAGCCGTCCAGTCGGACTTGCGGCCTTTTGCACCAGGCTGTGAGATCCAGTGGTCTCGGAACTCCTCGAAGACTTTGTTGGGGTCTGCCTTTGGCTGGATGCGACGGCACTCGGAGTACCACTCATCAGGTAGCTCTTCGAGGGTTAAGCGAGAGCCTTGAGGTTCCTTTTTGGCGGGTTTTGAAGAAACAGACGTATGAGCGACTTCAACAGAAGGCGCGTACATACTTTTTTCTTTTTTTTCTTCTTTTTTTAGATCCCTAGTTTTAGGGGTACCCGTATCCCTAGAATTGGGGGTACCCTCACCATCAAAACTGGGGGTACCTTTAATTTTTGGGGTATCCCTAGAATTGGGGGTACCCTCATTTTTAGGGGTACTCTCCAGCAGAGGAAAGCTGTAGGAATTTCCCCACCCGTTTTGGGTCTTTACTTTTTCAACTTGGATAAAGCCTCTCGCCTTGAGAGTGGCAAGTGCTTTCAAAACCGTTGTTTCGGAAAGCTCGGTGATCTCGATCAAAGAATTGATCGATAACGTGCATTGACCAGTCAATTCGTTTTGACTGATGCAAAGCTCTCGCAGCACCTGCTTTGCGCTGGACGATCCTACTTTGACCGTCCTAGACCAAGACATAGCTTTCCCACTCATGGCTATGTCCTTATGCGCGCACTTCGCACGGATTGAAGTCGAAAGACTTACGAACGGCAGGGTTCTTCTTGTGCTTGATTTGAAGCACAAGAAGCCGATAGTCAGGTATCCCCGACTTTTTCCATTCTGTAACGCTCGGAGCGCTGATCCCAAAAAGTCGTGCGACTTCGGATGTACCGCCCAGGCTTTCGATGATCTCGGCCGATCGCTCTGGGTCTAAACGCCGAGTGGCAAGCTTTGCCATGCTTAAAACTCCTGTTTTAGGTTAGCCTAATTGATGCTTTATTATACCTAAATCTTACCTTAGTGCTAATGAGCGGAAATTTTTTGTTTTGGTTAGGCTTATCTAAAAAGGAGGATGTATGCCATCAGAACTCAAAGACCGCATTGCTGAAGCTCTGGCCGAGTCTGGTAAGTCAAAAGCAGAACTCGCTAGATACTGTCAGGTCGCTCCTGCATCAGTCACAGCATGGTTTAACGGGAAGACGAAAAGTCTTGACGCCGTTTCGGCTATCAAAGCCGCAATGTTCTTAGGTGTGAACGCCTTGTGGCTCACGACAGGGAAAGGAGAAAAAGCCGCAGGCGTTGGCGAAATCTATGAAGAAGAATCGACGCCCGATGGCTTTGTCGAAATTCCAGAATACGAAATCACTTTTGGTGCTGGCGACTGCTTTACTCCAAGTTATGAAGAAGTCACCGAGATTCGGCGGGCACTGTACCGAGAAGATTGGCTGAAAAGCCAAGGCGTCAAGTCAAAGGACTGCCGACGCTTCAAAGTGCATGGCGATAGCATGGTGCCAATTCTCTTTGATGGCGACAGAATACTTTGCGACTGCCGCCCGGGTCAGAAAATCGTCAATGGAAAGATTTACATCTTTTGTTATGGCGAATCCGTTCGTGTGAAGCGACTTTATGCCAAGCTAAATGGGTCGATTGTGGTGCACTCTGAAAATCCAGCAGAGCAACCTCAAGACGAAGTTATTGAGGTATCAGACCTAGATAGATTTTTCCTTGTGGGTCGTGTGATCGAACGATCCGGCAGTGCCCCTTTCTAATTTGACGAACCCAACGCAAGCCGCCTTTTGGCGGCTTTTTTGTTGCCCATTGTCTGCAATTTACAACTTGTGACATTTAGGCTCACCTAATGCACGCCTTTAGACTTGCCTAATCTTTGCGTTTAGTTATAATGAAGTCAACTTAAGTGATGAAGTCAATTTTGTCTAACATCATTTAGGTGAACTAAAAACAAGCGTCACCGAAGGCGCGTGCAAAGCGGGTGCAAGTCCCGTGGTGCCTGAGTGGGGATGACGACCTGACCTAACGGCCCAAGCAAGCGCACAGTCAACACGCGCAACCGGTTTAGATGCCCGAGTGTGGGCTACATGGCGGAGTGAATCACCTCTGCTCTTCTCCGGCGAAAAGGCCAATCGAAGCCAGTTTTTAGGTTTTTCCGAAGAACTGGTTTCAGTGGGTCTTTTTCATGGAGAAAACCATGCGCTACTACAAACCCGACCTAGTCTGGGAGGCCCGTCAGAAACTCACGCGGATGGTCGATGAAGGCATCTTCGACGAGGTTGATGCTGACACGGCCGCCGAGATCGTTGACATGGTCGCTACCGAAGAGTTCGACCTCGACTGGGACGGCTCGGTAAAGCTCTGGGAATGGTTCGAGGACAAGTACGACTTTACGGAGGCATCGGCATGACACAAGCCAAAAGGTTCAAACCCGTTGAAGGCTACAAGGTCGAGATTGAAAAAGGCACGGATTTGACCATGAACTGCCGCGACGGAAAGAAGGTTGACATCGACATCGGCGGCTTTGGCCAGTACAAAACTTTTTTGCAAGACATTGATCTGGTCGACTTCATCTGCGACGTGAGTGCCTTGGATATGAGTTTGCTGATCAGTCCTAAAAAGCCGACTTACAGGTTGCTTGAGTGGGACAAGGGCGACGGGATGACGATCAGACAAAAGGGCTGGATGCTTCGATTTGATACTGATCGCTCGCAAATTCAAGCATTCATCGAACGCGCCAGCGAGTTCCTAGCCGAAGTAAAGGAGCATCAAGATGCGCAAGTTGCTTGACCGCCTCACTCAGATCGACAAGCACGGCGATAGCCCGATCTCCATCGCCGTGGCCATCACAACCTTCCTGGCTTGCTTGTACCTAATCGCAAGCCTTCCCACCTACTAATCCATCAGAAGGCACAGTCCTTCTGACTGCGGCCTTGTTCCTCGCTTGCCCGTCTCCTTGTGTTCATTGGGGGCAAGCAGGCCGCAGTCAAAAGGGTTGAGCGCTTCTGTCTGAGTCTGCTTCCAGTCCTACTGTGCAATGAGATCGTTTCACCGGCGGACTCAGACAAAACCGTTCAACCACAAGGAGAACCCTATGAGCAAAAGCATCTGGTTTGATGCGGAAGTCCACAAGGCTTGCAGAGATGCGTATCGCAAGCGCATCTGGCGAGCACGGCTTGACTTCTGCAAGAAGCACTGGTCGCTGCTTGCGATCGGCTCACTGGCCGTCACTGGTGCAGTCGCACTGGTCTTTTGGAGGCTGTCATGGATGAACTGACACGCGAAGAGATGGTCGAGTACATCGACTATCTAGACTCAAGGCTTGAGGCTTTGTATGCCGAGAGCGACGAGGAACCGGACACGAAAAAGGCCGAAGGAGCTGACGACTCCGACGGCCCGATCCCTTTCTGAAAACCTATAAAAAGGGGCGTTCATCAACGAACGCCCAAAGGATACCACATGACCACAGAAGTTGAAGTCACCGCTCCGGCTGTGACGATTCAAGCGCCAAACCCGGCAGACCGCGCAAAGCTCTTCGCTGCCCTTGCCAAAGCGCAAGCCGCCTTTAAGACCGTCCAGAAGAACAAGCAGGCGAACTACGGCAGATACGCTGACCTGACGAGCATCCTCGAAGCCGTACGCCCGGCACTCAATGCCAATGGCATCTTCCTGTACCAGGACGTGCGAAGCGTCCAGGGAGGCGTAACCGTCCGCACGATTCTCGCGCACGAAAGCGGACAGTCGCTTGAGAGCTCCGAACTCTTCATGCCGTCCGGAGCCAACGGGAAGATCAACGCTGCGCAGGCTTTTGGTTCCGCTCGCACGTACGCCTGCCGCTACTCGCTGTCATCCTTCCTTGGCATTGCCGCCGATGATGACGATGACGGTAACGCATCAGGTGCACCCGGGCAACCCACACCAAAGCGCACACCTCCGAACCCCAGCAGCGCTCGCAACCGGTTTGACAACATCCCCATCGAAGACATCCCTTACTAAGGAAATTTGAAAAATGTTTGAAAGCATCAAAAGAGATTCTGACAAAGCACGAAAAGCCGATGGCGGCTCTTTCATCACTCAGACGGGCGAGTACGTCGTCTGGATCGGACAGGCCGCCGCAAAGCAAACTGCAAGCGGCGCAAGCCTGATCGAGTTCACGCTCAAGGACGTGCGAACCAGTGCACTTTGCACAACCCGCCTCGTGCTCACGAAAGCCAGTGGCGATGAAGCTTTTGGCATGGGGATGCTTCACGCCTTGATGACCATCCTCGGCATCGACGAAATTAAGACTCAGGCCGCCACGGTTTACCGCCGCGATCACACGACTGAGCAGGGGTATCGAATCCCCGTTCTTGAAAAGAAGCAGGTCGGCGTGCTCCTTCAGCGCGTCAATGATATTTATCAAGGTCGTGAGAAGTTCGATATGAGCATCAGCGGATTCTTTGACCCGCAGACACGTAAGACCGCCAGTGAGATCATTAACGGGGTCGAAACGCCGGTCAAACTCGAGCAGAAGCTCAAAGGCTTGAAAGACCGAGAGACGGATGACTACAAGGCTTTCCATGCCGCACCGCAGAACGGCTCACAGCCGGAAGTCCCGCCCGGATACGGACAGGAAGTACCGAACTACGATCCTCCTTTTTGATACCGTCCCAGCCCTGAAACTCTACGTATAGGCCGCCACTGAGCGGCCTATTTTCACATGAAAGACTTTAAAGACTTTATCGATATTTTGGCCGCGCTCGGTTTCGTGACTTTTTTGCTCTTCGTGTTGGCGGGCATCATCGGAGCCAGCTTCAAATTCTGGATAGATCTTTTTTGCTAGTGAGGAGCAGATGAGTTTTGCAGAGGAGTTTGTCAAGCACGGCACAAAAGAACGGCAAGAGCGTTTCGCGCAGTTTTTCATCGGGTCGCTCACCACGCCAGGGATGCCGCAGCTTGATTCTGTATCAATCTTCAGACTTCTGTCTGTGCACGCGCTTGAGTGGCCTGGCGAAGAAAACGAGTACTGGAAGGAGATCGTCGGTCTGGCGGTCTATTTCTACGTCCAAGCCGTTCAATCCGGAGAGATCGACATAAAGGCCCTTTTTGAGCAACTCAAAAACAAGATGGGGAATGCATGACAAAGTACAGACTCAAAGACCAAGAGCTGCAAAAGCATCTTGACGCAATCAGCGATGGTGACTTTTCCCGTCAGATTGAAGGCCACCTTCAACACATCAAAGGCCGTGGGACGACTGACGCAGACTACAGGCTCTTTTTTGGCGAACTGCCTGGTCGATACGAAATCGTAAATCGGTTCTCGATGCTTCTTTACGAGCACGAAATCGAAGTCTTCGAAGAGTACGACCCCAACGATTGGAACACCTTTCCAGACACAACGCCACCGGAAAACATTCCAATGAGAGTCGAATTCATTTGGAACGATGGAACTCGCGGCAAGTGTTGTGGGGTGTACCGGAATGGTGTTTGGTCGAATTCAGAAGATCGTGATTGCGAAATCGAAAACGTCAAACATTTCCGTCCGTGGGAGTAGGACATGACCAAGTACAGACTAAAAGACGCTGATCTTCAGCACCATCTTGACGCCATCAGCGGCGGAGAGTTCTCCGAAGCTCTCAGATCGGGCATCGAGTTCGACAAAGACGGCTTTGCCGTGGTGCCTTTCGGCTCCTCGAAACATGACAACAACAAAGCGCTCATCACAGGGAAATTTACTGTGACTCTGTACAAAGATGAAGTCTACGAACTCGCAGATTACGACCCAAACGCTTGGAATAACTACCCAGAGACTCAGCCCCCAATGGACCTTCATATGCGTGTTGAAACTGCAACCGGCTTCAAGTGCTGTGCGGAATTTGACGGAGAAGACTGGATGTACCGAAGCGTAGGCGAAAACGGAGTGCAAGGACTGCGTGTCTTGAAAAATGTCGTGCGCTATCGACCGTGGAGTAAGCCATGAGCGAGACCAAAATCGTTTGGCACCCCTACCCCGAGGTACCTCTGCCCGAGACCGAGTTCGCAGAGTGCTACCTCGTGACCGCAGTTGCGGAGTACTCAAAGCCGTATGTCCGTACTGTGTACGCATGGAAAGACTTCGCCGCCTACAAAACCGAGTTTAAGGTACTCGCATGGGCAGAGATGCCAGAACCGTACAAACCAGAGGAGGGTATCAAATGAGCGAGGCCAAGATCGTCTGGCACAAGTATCCGGACGAAGTGCCATCAAGATTCAACAAATTTCTCGTCACTATCCAATCGCCTACAGGGGCTATCTTCGTTGACACGCTGTTCTACAGTGACTTTGTAAAGAGCTGGATGGATTTGAACATTTTGGACCAAGTGTTGGCCTGGGCCGAACTGCCAGAACCGTACAAGGAAGAACAGAGTCATGAAGACTGAGTACACAGACGAGAAAGTCCGCGAGCACATCGAATGGCTCAAGAAAGGCGCGAAGTCTGAGGATCTTTTCGACCTCATCAAGTACGACCGACAGAAGTGTGTCAATGCGTTTTACTGGCACCAAAAGATTCAAGACTTACTGTCAAGGACGGTTGTGGTCTTTGTCACGATCTTTTTGGCAGTACTTGGAGCTTGCTGTTTTTACTACTGGCTCGCGACAATTCTTGAGCCGAGACACATGGCCATACTTGCAGCTCCGACCGGTTTAGGCGCTCTCTTTGGTATGGCTTTTTTAGTTAGCAAATGACATCGGCCGCCGTCCGCGATGTGTGCAAAGCGTCGAGAGACTGCAACTGCGTAGGGTACTGCGCGGGCGGTGGCCTCCATAAAGGAACCAGAATGGAAGCAAAGATATGCTTCGGAAAATACGAAGCGCAAGTACTTCTCGATGCACTGAACTGCTACATCGAGAATGGAGGATTTTCAGATGACATCACGGCCAACGTTCTTTACGACCGTATCGTGGATGCTTTCAAAGCCTACGGCATTGATCTTGAATCGGACGATGATGATGAATGAGATGAGCCGCCTCCGGGCGGCTTTTTTATGGACGCAAACATGAC
>ERZ791826.619-NODE-619-length-29432-cov-3.506723_pt1 | contig 29432 bp, 20 predicted proteins | sample MGYA00510297_ERZ791826 | MGnify/ENA primary metagenome ERZ791826 (study PRJEB30046, sample SAMN00792004) | human gut metagenome | study: EMG produced TPA metagenomics assembly of the A metagenome-wide association study of gut microbiota in type 2... | reverse complement strand
GAAAACGCTTTTTTTCTGCCGCAGAAAGTTCTACCACTTCCACACCCTGTTTCAAAGCGATCTCCTTAGAATCCGCCTCACGTTCTTTCCACAACTTTCTCTCATACAGCGCAGATTCTTTTGCGCACTCTAAGATCATCTGACGGTCATCTTCCGAAAGCTTGTTCCATGTATGTTTCGAACAGATCTGCATCTCCGGTACCCGGTTGTGTTCATCAACTGTATAATATTTCGCCACCTCATAATGATTCATCGCCTCATAAGAAGGCCAGTTATTCTCCGCCCCGTCCACCGTTCCGCGCTCTAATGCGGAATAAACATCCGCATAGGGAATCGGCAGTGCCGTCGCGCCAAGTGCCTCCACCATATCGACCATCACCTCCGATTCCTGCACACGGATACGCATACCTGCCATATCCTCAAGACAGGTGATCGGCTTTTTAGAATTATAAAAATTTCTTGCTCCCGCATCATACCAGGAAAGGCCAATCAGTTCGCTTTTACTCACTTTCTCCAAAAAGTCACTACCGATCCTGCCATCTAACACTTTCCACATATGATCCGAATCAGAATACAGATATGGCATCTGCAAAACATTTAATTCCGGTATGTACTCTGCTAACTGCGACAGGGAAACCCTTGCAAAATCAATGCCTCCATACTGCATCTGTGCGATCACACCGCTCTCTGCACCAAGTTCCCCTTCTGCCTGAACTAAAATCTTTATTCTTCCGCTGCTCTCCCTCTCCACCAGCTCGGCAAACTTTTTTGCCCCAAGTGTTGTCGGGTAATCCTCTGTCTGGTTTTCCGCATAGGACAGGACAAATTCGGGTTCCCGCGCGCTGCACAGCCTGCCGTACAGAAAAAATCCAGCAGCAAGAACCCCTGCGACAAACAAGATCAAGGTTCGTCTTTTTTTCATTTATCCCAATCCTCCGGCAGTGTTCCCTTTGTTCATCTGTTTTAAAATCTCCATGCGGTATTCCGTAGGAGTACTTCCCATGGCACGCTTAAATACTTTTGTAAAATAATTTGAATCCCGGTATCCCACATTTACGCTGATATCTTTTACATTGATACGGACATCGGCAAGAAGCTGCTTTGCCCTCTCCAGCCGGTACTCAGTCAGATATCCAATGAAACTTTTATCAAAACACTGTTTGAATATTTTGCAAAAATATGCGTCTGAATAATTCATCTCCTCTGCTACACTCTGTAAAGAAATATCTTCTTTATAGTGCATGTCAATATACTGTCTGATATTTTCTGCCACAGCGCTCATCCTGACATTGCCATTTTCCAGTTCTGCATCCTTCTTTTTTTCCTGCATATCCACAGGCTTTTCCCGGACATTTTTCTGCGATCCATCTGCCTTTTCCTCAAGCAGCCGTATTGCTTCCTCAAGCACCGCCACCAGTTCTTCCTCAGTCCCTGGTTTCAGCAGATAATCCAGTGCATGTACGGAGATCGCACGTTTTGCATAACTGAATTCATCAAATGCAGTCAGAAAAATAATGCTGCAATCCCTGTCTTCCTCCCGGATCTGCTCCGCTGCCTCCAAACCATTCACACCCGGCATCTCAATGTCAAGCAGCGCGATCTTACAATCTTTTTCTGTAAAAAACTTTGCCGCCTCCCTGCCGTTTACGGCTTCCACAACTTCTAACTGTCCGGAAAAATATTTTTTTATCGTTCTCCCCACAATCATTCTCTCTATCGGCTCATCGTCCGCCACCAACACACGGTACATCATGCTCCCCCACTTCCTTATGTCTGATCTGTATTTTTACCACAGTCCCCACATCTTTTTTACTGTAGATTTCTACATTTCCATCCTGATACATTGCACGGATCCGCCGGAAAATATTGCCAAGGCCAATACCTGTCTTTCCATCTTCTTTTTCCAGTTCTCCCCGCAGATGCATAAGTGCTGCTTCGTCCATTCCAAGCCCGTTATCCCCAATGGTAATAAACGTAAATCCATCTTTCTGCCAGATATGTACCCGGACAGTCCCACCTTCTTCTTTTTTCGAAAGTCCATGAATGATGGCATTTTCCACCAGCGGCTGAAATGTAAATGCCGGAACAATGACTTTATCTGCATCCACGCTGCAATCCTTTCGGTATGTGATTCTGTCTCCGAAACGCATCTGCTGCAGATACATATAATCTTCCATAATTTTTAATTCCTGTGACAGGCACACCTCCGTGTCCTGATTTTTCAGGTTATAGCGGAAAAGTGCCGACAATGCACGGATCATTTTTTCAGTAGTTTCCGCTTCCTCAAGGCTTGCCATTCCACCGATGACATTTAAGGTATTGAACAGGAAATGCGGATTGATCTGGCTTTTTAGAAGTTCAAGCTTTGTCATCTCCAGACGCTTTTCCGTCTCTAACTTTTCAAGCTCCTCCTCATGCAAAAGATCTAAGGTCTTTCTTTTTTCCTCCAGTGCCTGAATGTACTCTCCTGTGGCGTATTTCATTTTATTGAACGCCCGGACCAGTTCACCAAGCTCATCCTTGTTGTCCACCTCAACATCCCTGATAAAGAAATCATTTGCAGCAATTTTCTGTGATGCATGTACCAGTTTAAAAATCGGTGCCATGATCGTTTCTTTCATCAGTGCCGCCATCTCTGCAATTCCAAAAAGAAGCAGGATTCCTGCAAAAATTACCACCAGCGGAACACTGATCAGTGTCGGAACCTTTTTCTGGTACGAAACATCTCCCTCCTCGATCGTATAATTCATAAGTGTTCCGGCATAATTCTTTAAGTAGTCCTGCATGTCATAAACTTCATACAGCCTGCTGACATAATCTGTCACATTATCTTCCATGGACAGGATTGCATCTCTTTTAGTGCAATAAACTTCATAGCTGCTGCGGATCGACCATGTTTTTGCATAGCGGAGTTCCCCGATCCTGCGATACTGGAATGGCAGATCATAAACCGCATGTTTTGTACGTTTCATGGAACGCTCTAACGCTTCTTTTTTCTCCGTATCCGGATTTCTCATATAGCTTTCAAACAGTGTGCTCTCCTGCTCTAATGCCTGGATCAGTTCACTGCACTTTGCATTGTCCTGCAAAATACCATTAAAATCGGTCAGTGAAAACCGGACAACCCAGACATTAAAAACAACGGAAAGCAGGATGGTCACACAGACCATCCCGGTAAACACTGCTATTTTCTTTTGAATGGTAAGCTCCTGCCACCACTTTTTTATCCTTTTCTTCAAGCTGTTTGTCCCATCCTGCTTCTTTCTCCATTTAGCTGTCTGATCTGCCAGCCCGCATACACTAATTCGTCTCTGCGATCCTTTCTTTTGCAAATGCAAAAAATGGTTCTTTCTGTGCTCCCAAAATACGGTTTGTAAGCATATATCCATGTCTTGCATCGGAAAAAACGATCATCATGCCAGGCTCGTTTGCCACCCGCAGTTTTTTCCATCCAATGCTTTCCTTTTCTTTCCCCACAGTCACATGGAGTCCCGCATCGTCAAAGGAAAGTTCTACATCTTTCGGCATCGTTTTTGCCTGCCCTTTGGCTTTCAGATAGATCGCGATCGGCTGGATCACCGGAAACAGCAGACATCCAAAGAGCATCAGCATCTGCATCAGATCCCCTGAGGTACGGAAAAATTTTGCTGTAAATAAAATCATCGCCACCGTAAAGACCATGTTGCAGACTCCCGCCACCGAACGATATGTCCGGCTCATTGTCAGTTTCCAGAAATCTCCTGCGGTCACTTCGCTCTTAAATTGATATGTCATGCCATTTCCTCCCGTAATTCTAAAATCATCCGCCGTAGCCGCCAAATACTCTCGGTAACAGAAGGCTTACTTCCGGAATGAATGTAAGTAACATTAATACAATGATCATACAGATATAGAATGGAAGTGTTGCCTTTACGACACGTTCCATTTTTACACCGCTGACTGCGGAACCGATAAATAATACGGATCCAACCGGTGGTGTCAAAAGACCGATACCACAGTTTAATACCATGATGATACCGAACTGTACCGGATCAATGCCGATTGATGTTGCGATCGGAAGTAAGATCGGTGTTGCGATCAGGATGATCGGTGCCATATCCATGATACAGCCAAGGAACAGAAGAATCAAGTCAATTAAAAGTGCAATCACGATCGGGTTTGTTGAAAATCCTACGATCGCATTTGCTACCATATCCGGTACATGTAATGTGGTAAGGCAGTAACCGAAAATACTCGAAGTAGAAATCAGGATCAATACGATCGATAAGGTATCGATACACTGTTCTAAACATTTCCATACACCTTTCCAGTCAAGTCCTTTGTAAATATATACACTGACAATCAGGCTGTAAAATACAGCGATTGCTGCGGACTCTGTTGCGGTGAACCATCCGGCAACTACACCGATAACTACGATAACAACCGCTGCAAGTGCCCAGATAGAAATACCAATCTGTTTCAATAATCCCTTAAAGCTGAACTTATCTCCCTTTGGATAATGTTTCTTCTTTGAGATAATGTAAGAACCTACCATCAGGGAAACTGCAAGTAAAGCACCCGGCAGATATCCTGCAAGGAATAAACTTCCTACGGAAATACCACCTGCTGACATTGCATAGATAACCATGTTGTGGCTTGGCGGAACCAAAAGTCCCTCACAGGAAGAAGTAATGGTAACCGCGGTAGAAAAATCATCATCATATCCCTGATCTACCATCATTGGGATCATGATACTTCCGATAGAAGCAGTATCAGCAGATGCAGAACCGGAAATTCCACCGAAAAAATAAGATGCTACGATATTTACCATTGCCATACCACCGGTCATCCATCCGACGCAGGCATTGGCAAGTGCAATCAGTTTTTCTGAGATACCACCGGTGCCCATCAGTACACCCATCGTGATAAAGAACGGCACTGCCATCAGACTGAAAGAACTGATTCCTTTTACCATCTGCTGACAGATCGTGGTAAGCGGCAATCCCTGTGTCAGTAAACAAAGTAATGATGACAATGCAACTGCATATGCAATCGGAAATCTAAGGAGTATCATTACTAAAAAGCTGATCAGCAATACTGCGATTGCAATTCCTTGTGCGCTCATTATTTTTCCTCCTTTACAAAAATTCCTTTGATATGGTTATAAACTGCTTCAATCTCAAATACCACCATTGCAATTCCTGCAAGTGGGATTGGGAAATACATCCAGAATTTTGAAACACTTGGCATACTTACATAATTTCCTTTTGCACCGATCTGGACTGCATAGGAAAATCCTACTGTAATCATTACCACACCAAGGATTAATACTGCCACATCTGCTAAAATATCCAGTGCACGGATCACGGATTTTGGCAGATACTGGTCAAATGCCGTCATACGGATATGTGCATTCCTTCTGATTGCAAGTGCTGCGGACAATACTGCCATGTAGGACATCAGTGTCAGAACGACTTCCTCGCTCCATGCCGGATCCGGCACAAACGGAACGTATCTTCCGACAACGCAGACGCTTGTGATCACAAGATCTGCCGTCAGCAATAATTTACATATGAATAAAACGATCTTATATGTAATGTCATATGCCGGTTTTATTTTATCAACGGTCTGAAAAAATTTTGGCATAAACTCATCTTCCTCCTTTAAAAATAGCCATCTTTAGAAAAGGAGCACAGAGAGCAGGTATTCTCTCTGTGCTCCTTTGATACATCAGTCTTTTAGTTTGCCATATCAAGAATCTGCTGATATAACTCTTTGTTATCTTTTGTTGCCTCTTCGATCACATCTTTACATGCATCCTGCCATGGTGTGATATCCTCTACTTCAACAACGTTGCATCCATCTGCTTTTAACTCGTCTAAGATCTTGTTTTCTGTCTCCTCAGAGATCTTGCGGTTGTACTGGGAAGCGTACTCACCAGCTTCTGTTAATACATCCTGCTGTTCCGGTGTTAATTTATCCCATGCCTCATCTGTGATAACTACCTGAATTGCTCCTAATGTATGTCCATCTAAGATCAGGTTGTTTGCAACTTCCGGGAATGCATTTGCCTGATAGTTTGCGATCGGCTGCTCTGCTGCATCAACAACACCTGTCTGTAATGCGGAGTATAACTCACCCATAGCAACAACGGTCGGGTTTGCTCCAAGTGCCTCAACCATGCCCGTCATGATCGGGTCATTTGATACACGGATCTTCATGCCTGCAAGATCTTCCATTCCGGAAACCGGTTTTACGGTAAAGAAATGACGGAAACCTTCCTCTCCGTAGAACAGTCCGCGGATACCGCTTCCATTCTCATGCGGCTCAAGTAAAAATTCCTGTGCCAGATCTGATGTAGCGAAATTCCAGAAATGATCTCTGTTTACGAATGTGAACGGTACAGATAAAAGACTGGATTTTTCTCCGCCGTAGCTTGTCAGTGCGAATGCAGAGATACGTGCCATATCGATCGTACCGCCGCCGCCAAGCATGGTATCTAAGACATCTGACTCAGCTCCTAATACACCGTTTGCCTGAATATCGATCGTGATGCTTCCGCCGGAAAGCTCTTCGACTTTGTCTTTGAAAGCGGTTGCTGTCTGTCCAACGATGGTTCCCTCTAACGGGTTAACCTCTGCATAAACCAGTGTGACCGCCGGTCCGACCGGTTCTGTTGCGCTGTCCCCTGAGGATGCTGCCTCAGTTGTTGTTTCTGCTTCTGCTGCATCTGATGTTGCGGACGCATTAGATGTTGATGCTGCATTTGTTGTTCCGCCGCTGCTTCCAGCTGTATTTGGTGACTGTAAGCCACACGCTGTCATGGAAAATACCATTGCTGCACATACGATTGCGGATAAAACTTTTTTCTTCATAAGAAACCCTCCTGTAATTGGTTAATTTGTTTGCTGCGCTGCCCCTCTTTGCCGCTGCAACTTTATGATTTAATTATAGGCAGAATCTTGTACAAAGAAAACCGTATTATTTTTGCATTGTTAGCACATTCTTAACATTTTTTAGATTTTATTAATATTTTCTTGATATTTTTGTACAGTATGTAGATATTTTTTTGCTTTTTTATATGTGAAACTAAACAAAATCCTATACATCATCATTTCTTCTCATCCAAAAGCATCACACCCTCCGCCGGATTATGGTCGATCGCACCAGCTATCGGTGATGCAACACCTTTTGCCCAGTGCCATGCAAGCGCGATCTGCTGCATTTTCACACCGTGACGTTCCGAAAGTTCATGCACTCTTGTGACGATAATCTGTCTGGATTGAAATATACCTTAGAGGCGCTTACAACTTTGTCACGGGCAATATTCTTTTTGAGCGCCTGTCCTGAATATTCCTCGCGCGTTCCTGCGGAATATCCGTTTGCCGTACTAAAAAAGCATTACCACAAGTCCTAAAATAACCAGTATCACACCCGTTGCACGGTTTAAGGTCTTCGGCGTTGCTTTGTTGGCAAAAACAGCCGCGATTCTCGCCCAGATCAGGGTAAATACAACACACAAAATCAATACGGTCCAGTCCGGTGCACCACCGATTGCAAAGTGCGAAGCCGCTCCGGTAAGTGCCGTAAAGGTCATGATAAACACACTCGTTCCAACGGCTGTCTTTAATTCATATCCAAGCACAGAGGTCAGGATCAGAAGCATCATCATGCCGCCGCCCGCACCGACAAAACCACAGATAAATCCTATGAGGACACCGCATATAACAGACTGCACTGCCCGCTTCTCCGCCGACACTCCCTGCATCGCCTCTTTTGTGGTCATGACCGGGCGCACGATAAATTTAATTCCTAAAAGGAATGTCATAAAGACTGAAAAGTTCCCCATGGCCGCAGATGGGACCAGACTTGACACATAGCTTCCAAAAACGGTAAATAAAAGTACGCTTACCATCATGATGATACCGTTTCGGATATCGAGATTTTTATTTTTTCCGTATGTATACGCCGACACCGCACTTGCAAGAACGTCCGAGGATAATGCGATTCCCACCGCCATATACGGATCCATCCCTAGAAATGTGATCAGCATTGGACTGATGACCGCCGCGGCGCTCATTCCTGCAAAACCGGTTCCAAGCCCTGCCCCCATACCTGCAAAAAAAGTAACGATTATTGTAAGTAACATGTTCATGTCAGTGCTCCCCTTTCAGCATTTCATCCAGATTCTTTTCCATCTGGTTGAGGATCTCTGCCATCTTTTTCCGTTTCTCCTCATCCACGCCAGACAGTATCTGTTCCACAAAATCCTGCTGCAGTTTTTTCCCGTTTTCGATCACAGGCTCTGCTTTTTTCGTGCAGATCAGCTCGACTTTTCTCCGATCACCCTCCACTGCTTTCCTCTCAAGGTATCCATCCCGCACCAACTTCTCAACATTGACAGAGACAAGGTTCGCCTTTATTTTCCGTACTTCCACAATATCACTCGCCGTTTTATAATCCGGGTTATTTGCCAGAAACATCAGGATATCAAACGCAGTCTGTGGCAGTTTCAGTTCCCTGCAGAGTGTCTTGCAGGTTGCACTGTACGCCAGTGACATTTTGTGGGCAAATTCAATACTCATATTTATCATGATCCGCCTCCATTTACTTCTTTTTTGTATTGTTCATTTTTGAAGTAATTATATAGTATTTTCCCAAAATGTCAAGACTGGATTTTTCTCTCTTAATCTTCCTCCCTTGTGATATTTCTCACCCAGATATACTTTTTATAATGCAGATAAACCGCCGGTATCTTCACGATCTCATCCAGATTGACAATGCAGTATACCACCATGACAGGGATTTTTAATGCAAGCGCTTCCAGAAATCCTTTGTGAGCAGCCGGTCTGCGGGAACAAACTACGTTTTCAGATTTGAATCACCCTGCCGGTCGTCGCATTCACCCTGTGCGAGATGGAGATCACCGTCCGATTCTCACTTACCCGCTTTAATGCCTGCAAAACTTCTTTTTCGGTCTGTGCATCCAGGTTTGCCGTGATCTCATCTAAAAGGAGCAGTTTCGGCTTTGCCGCCGCTGCACGGGCGATCGACAATAGCTGCCACTGTCCCTGTGAAAAGATTTCATCGGAACATGGCGTATCGTACCCGTTTTCCAGACTCATGATCGTATCCGAAAGCCCTGTCATCTGTGCCGCCGCACGGACATCCTCCATAGTGATCGACGGATCGTACAGCGTGATCTGCTCTTTTACCGTTCCCGGAACCATATGAAAAGCCTGCTCCACATAGCCAAAAAGATGCCGTTTCTCTGCATCCGGGATATCTTGTGCCGGAACTCCCTGTATCAGCACGCTGCCCTCCTTTGGCTCATAAAGTCCCAGCAGCAGCTTGAATATCGTACTTTTGCCTGCGCCGGTGCGACCGGAAAGTGTAACCTGTTCTCCTTCTTTTACCTGAAAACTGAGACCATTTAGCACATTTTGTTCTTCGTAGGCAAATGTCACATTCTGAAATTCCACAAATACGTTATCTTTCTTTTGTGTACTCTCTTTTCTGTAATCAGTCTTTTCCGGTAATTCTTCCAGACTGAAAAATTCATTGATCCTGTGCACGCCCGCCACAGCAGACTGTATGGTCTGGATCTCCATTCCAAGGCTCTCCACCGGGGAAAAGATCTGCGAAATATAGTTCATGACAGCGACCGCCGTACCAGCCGACATTCCAAACAGACTTAATACATTCGCATTGCCGGAAGCCGAAAAAAGCATGACAACCGCCACAACCACCGCATTCAGGATCAGAATGACTGGTGAATAGACTGCATCATAAAAATTTGTCTGCTCCATCGCCCGGTAGCTCTCGCCGATGCAGGTATCATAACGCTCTGCCATATAGTTTTCTTTGCCGAGACTCCGGATCGTTCTGATGTTGTGAAGCGTCTGCGGAACATGGCCCAGGGCACGGCTGACAGCACGGCGGTTTTCGATCTGCGCGGTCAGCATATTTTTCTGCACGATGCGCGTAAACCAGAACAGAAACGGCAGCAACACCAAAAGCACAATGGCAAGCCCCTTGTTCCGAAACCAGATGACGGCAAGAATACTGACGATCTTGCATGCATCGGAAAACATGCTGATAATGCCTGATGTAAACAGGTTTTCCACCGTATCAACATCCCCGACGAACCGGGAAACCACTGACCCCGGCTCCTGATGTGTCAGTGCATCTGCCGTCAGATCCGTATATTTATCCATCAGGCTGCTTCGCAGTGCGTGCGTGATTTTCTGCCCGAACACAATCAGCAGTCCTTCCCTTGAACTTTCCAGTGCCCCCATGAGCAGTGTAAATCCAAAATATGCCAAGATCAGATAAAATGATACCACATTTCCCGTCGTCATGGTATCTATAATAGTTCCAAGAATGAGCGGTGGAAGAAGCGCTGTCAGGATTGCACCGGCCACTGCACACACGATCCCGGCGGAAAGCCACTTCTGTTTTTTTATCGTCCGCCACATGACACTGCCTACATTTTTACTGCTATGCGTCCCGCTGTTCAATTTGCTGCACGTCCCGCTATGCATTATTCTGCACGCCCCCTTTCTTTTCTGCCTTGTTCTGTTTCAGCACATTTTCCTGCATTTACTTTCTCCGCCGTACTTCCCTTCGTCTGCTCCTCATAAAGTCTTGCATATTCCGGGTATTTTTCCATGATCTCCTCATGTGTGCCGACCGCCGCATGCCCATGCTCCATCCAGATCACCTGATCCATTTCCGGGAAAAGATAGAGTCTGTGGGATAACAGGATCACGATGCTGTCTGACGTCATCGCCTTTAAATTGGTATATACTTCCTGTTCCGTATTCCGGTCAAGTGCGGAGAAAGGATCATCTAAGATCAGCACCGGTCTTTTATGGCACAAAGTTCTCGCAAGTGCAAGACGCTTTGCCTGACCACCGGAAAGTCTGACTCCTCCACTTCCCACAACCGTGTCAGGTCCCTGTTCCATCTCTGCAACTTCTCTATCAAAACATACTGCTTTCAAATAAGTTTCTGTATCCTCATTTTCTCCCATCAGAATATTGTTTTTTATACTGTCATCAAATAATTCCGGGTCGTGTCCTAAATAACCAATGGTTCCGGTTAACACACTATTTCCCATCTCGTTTAACTCTCTGCCTGCAAAACGGATACTTCCCTGATAAGGATATTCGCACAGAAATGTCTTTCCAAACGTGGACTTGCCGGACGCAACGGCACCGGTAACACCAATGATCTGTCCCGGTTTTGCAGAAAATGTGATATCCTCATAAATATCTGTCCCGCCCGGATATGCAAAACTCAAATGGGAAACCGTAAGCTCTGCCTGTTTTTGCACTCTGCTTTCACTTTCATGTTCCACACATTTCATGAGGGGTTTGATCCTCTTCCAGGAAACCTGTGCCTTGTGAACTGCGTTAAAAAGTTTTGCCGCACTCGATGATTTTACCGAAAGTTTGGTAAAACAGGTAAGAAATGTGGTAAATGCCGCAACATCCCAGACTCTCCAGCCACTTCCAAGCACGTTTTTACCTCCAAAATATAAAATGAAAATGACACCCGCCATCGAGATGACACGGTAGATCGGCGGAAATGCCGCGCTCCATATATTCGCCCGCACCGCAGATTTTTCGTAAGCTGAAAGATTTTTCTCATACGCATCTTTTCGCTCCTGCTCGCATCCATAAACACGATAGGTGACCGCATTGGATGCCCGGTCTAAGGTGGCGGCACTTAAGATCCCGGACTGCTCCTTATAGGCTGCCCCGGTTCTCTGCACAATTCCTTTCATCTTCTCTGCCAGAAAATACGAAACCGGCGGGAACAGCATGCTTAAAAGCGCAAGTCTCCAGTCATAAAAGAGAAGCATTCCGGCATATGCAAGCAAAGCTACCCCTGTATCAAATATCTCCGTGGTAAATTTCCGCATGCCCTCCGCACAGTCATCCACATCCAGAATCGCTTTTGTCATGACATTTCCGGTGCCTTCCTCTTCCAGTTCTGCCCGGCTTTTATGCACAAGGCTGTCATACAGAACATGTTTCATGCGCCGGTTGACATTGTTTGCAAAACGTCTCACATAAAAACGCTTGATATATCTGGAACTCTGCACCACTGCGATTGCGATCACATAGGCTGCGACCAGTTTTCCCATATCAGGAAATCCTGCCCTGCCGCCAAGGATATCCACCAGACAGCCCGCCATTTTTCCCTCAAACCATGGTCCGGCAAGGAGTCCTAAATTGTAAATCAACCCGGAGACTGTCACCGCAAGAAGAACTTTCCACTCCATTTTAAAATAGGAAATCACATGGTCTGCCTCAAATTTTTGTTTTTCACTTCCAGCATTTTTTCTGTCGTACTTATCACTCATCTGACTCACCATCCATTTCCATCCTGTCGTCTGAACCGGACTGCACGAGTTTTGACACATCGCAAAACTCTGCCCGCCGCTGTTCCTTCGACCGCCAGTAAAGTTTATCTAACGTCTCAAGAAATGCCGCTTTTTCCTCCTTGGGCAGCTCCGCTAAAAGCCACTCATAAAACACGCTCTCAATGGACGCCTTTGAATTTTTTAACTGTTCCGCTTTCTCTGTCGCATACAAAAGCTGGCTTCTTCCATCCTCCGGGTTCGGTTTCCGGTAAAGATATCCTTTGCTCTCTAAATTAGCCGCACGCCTTGCAGCAGCCCCTTTATCAATCTTTAACTGCTCTCTGACTTTCGCCTGTGTGACGCCGGGATTGTGCCGGATGAAATGGATAAAATCAAATTCTGCCGTTCCGATTCCTTCCTCTTTCATCATCTTTAATGTAAACTTCCCCGCTTCACGCGCGATCTTTGTGATTTTTCTTCCTGACTCGTCCATTGCGATCTCCACTCCTAACCAACTCTGAAAATTAAAATCTAACTTATGACTTTCCAATTAGCATACAAAAAATAGATGTACCTGCATCTAACCAGATGATAGTACATCTATTTTTGTGTGTCAATTTATCTTTTTCTTACTTTGCTCAGGAAAAAACTTTTTCCTGATTTGATTCATCAATGAAATCTTTCTTACTTCTCACTCCAGATTTTTCTATATTTCATAAAATAGTAAATACTCATGATCATACTGAGTATCTCGCCCGTTGTGATCGACAGCCAGACTCCGTCCATTCCAAGCAGATTTGGTAATATCAGTACCGGCAGCAAATATCAATATGCCAGTACACTAACCCATGTTTCTGCTATTTTTACTCCACCTTCGGCAGCCCTGCAAATCCCACTGCAAGCTCTTCATCGGTCGGAATATAGTCTGTCATCTCTCCATTGTTAAACTTCTCATATGCAACCATATCAAAATAGCCGGTTCCGGTAAGTCCAAAAACGATAGTCTTTTCTTCTCCGGTTTCTTTACATTTCAACGCCTCGTCAATGGCAACACGAATCGCATGAGAACTCTCCGGTGCCGGAAGGATTCCCTCTATTCTTGCAAACTGCTCTGCTGCTTCAAATACAGAAGTCTGCTCTACACTCCTTGCCTCCATCAGTCCGTCATCATAAAGCTGTGACAGAGTTGAACTCATGCCGTGATAGCGAAGTCCTCCGGCATGGTTTGCAGATGGAATAAATCCGCTGCCAAGTGTATACATCTTTGCTAACGGACAGACCCTTCCGGTATCACAGAAATCATATGCATAGCGGCCTCTCGTAAGACTCGGACAGGATGCCGGTTCGACTGCGATAAATTGATAGTCTTTTTCACCACGCAGCTTTTCTCCCATAAACGGAGAGATCAGACCCCCAAGATTGGAACCGCCGCCTGCACATCCGATAATGATATCCGGCGTAATATCATACTTTTCCAGAGCAGCTTTTGTCTCAAGTCCAATGACTGACTGATGTAACAATACCTGATTTAACACACTTCCCAATACATAACGATATCCTTCTCTCGTCGTTGCAGCTTCTACTGCCTCGGAGATTGCACAGCCAAGACTTCCTGTTGTGCCCGGATGCTCTGCTAAAATCTTTCTGCCGACTTCTGTTGTCTCAGACGGTGACGGGGTTACACTTGCTCCATATGTGCGCATTACCTCACGGCGGAATGGTTTCTGTTCATAGGAAACTTTTACCATATAGACTTTACAGTCAAGATCAAAATAAGCACACGCCATAGAAAGTGCAGTTCCCCACTGTCCAGCACCTGTCTCTGTTGTCACACCTTTTAATCCCTGCTTCTTTGCATAATATGCCTGTGCAATCGCAGAGTTTAATTTATGGCTTCCACTTGTATTGTTTCCCTCAAATTTATAGTAGATCTTTGCCGGAGTCCCCAGTTTTTTTTCCAGACAATATGCTCTCACCAGTGGTGACGGACGGTACATGCGGTAAAAATCACGGATCTCCTGTGGAATATCGATGTATGGGTTGGTATCATCGAGTTCCTGTTTTACCAGTTCATCACAGAATACATGCCCCAGTTCCTCCGCGGTCATCGGTTTTAGAGTTGCCGGGTTCAAAAGCGGTGCTGGTTTGTTCTTCATATCAGCGCGCACATTGTACCATTGTGTCGGCATCTCATTCTCTTCCAGATAAATTTTATACGGTATTTTCTTTTCGCTCATCTTCTCCTCTTTTCCGCAACTTTTATCGTTACTTTACTGTTATGATTCTCTGATTCATGATTTCATCTATATTTTAGTATGTTAGCACATTGAAGTGTCGCAGTCAATAACTTTGGATCTTAATATCGGCATCGACGAAAGTCGTAACACCTGTTTACCCCAAATTGCGTTTCTTTTTATTCCACTCTTGCAACACTGCTGACACCCTCCGGCGTCCGCTGCTTTGTCACAATTATTTTTTTGTCGATCTGGTCTTTTAATTCAGATACATGTGAAATAATTCCTACCAGACGATTTCCCTCGGTGAGCTGCAGCAATGCTTTTAACGCCTGTTCTAAGGCATCCTCATCGAGTGATCCAAATCCCTCGTCCACAAACATGGAATCCATACGGATTCCACCCGCATAAGACTGTATCTCATCCGACAGTCCAAGCGCAAGTGACAATGATGCCTGGAAAGACTCCCCACCGGAAAGCGTCTTTACACTGCGCTTTGTCCCGTTATAATGATCAATCACACAAAGTTCCAATCCTGCTTTTTCCTTGCGGCTTCCTGTCTCTTCCTCACGTTTTAATTCATACTGCCCGCTGCTCATCGTAAGCATCCTCCGGTTTGCTCGGATCAGTATCCTGTCAAAATAAGCCATCTGCACATAAGTTTCCAGTTCAATCTTTGCCTTACCGTTTAACATTCCACTTGCCGTATCGGAAAGAGATTTCATCCAGACATACTTTTGTTCGGTCTGTGCGATCTCTTTTTGTTTTTTGCTGACATTTTTACAGATTTCCCTATTAGTACAATAAGATGTATATTTTGAAGCCCTGTTTTCTTCCATCTCATTTCTTTTTGCACGCAGTTCTCCCGCCTGTTTTTCGATCTCTTCTTCCGGAAACGATATTGCTTTCTCTGTTTCCTCAATCTGACGAAGCAGCATCTGAATGACGCCCTTTTCCGTCTCTCTGCTTTTTTCGTAATTATGATACGCTTCTCTTGTCTTTTCTCTGTTCTCTTCTAAATTTCTTTTTTTCAGGGTAAACTCGTTTATCTGTGTCTGTACCCCCTCTTTTGTTACATCCCTTACCTGCTCTTTCAGCTCATTGAGATTCTTTTCTTCATTTGCGTACTCTGTCTGCAGACGTACCAGCTCCTGTTCTGCCACATTGATCTGGTCGGCAAGTGTTTTTATTTCTGTTTCATCGAGCGGAATCTTTTTTTCTAAGGCAGTCTTTTTTCGTTCGTCTTCCTGTTTTTTGGAAAGTTCCGCTTTTTTCTCATCGGCTGCTCTTTGCAGCATAGTAATCACAGACTGTACATGGTATGGTTTTGCATCAAAATCTTCTATTGACAAAACCTGACTCCCATCAGCGTTTTTTATGGTCTGTAATGTATTGACATCTGTATCTCCAGTTAAAGTGCTCTGATTACATGTAATTATATTACTTGTAATTATATTACTTGCAATCAAAGCACCCGTAATTAAATTACATGCAGATTTTATATCGTCACTGATCTGCTTTTCGGCAGTTTCCCTGTTTCCGGTCAATTTTGCAATTTCTTCCTGAATACTGCTGATTGTTCCTCTTATCTTTTGTATTGTTTCTTCGCTTTCTTTTAATTCATCTTTGATCTGCTCTGCACGTTTCCTGTTATTTTTTGCCTGTAAAAACTGCGTGTTCCGTTCGTTTTCAATCTGCATAAGCTGTGCAAAAACAGTTTTTTGATCCTCTGTCTGCTCTATGCCAGTTCCACAGTCTGCAACGTTTTTCTTCCACTGCTGTTTCTGCTGTGTGCACCGTTCTGTCGCCGTGGCAAGCATCTGTCCAAGATTAATGTTCTGTTCGTTTAACATAACCAGTTCATCCTGCGCAGACTGCATCTGTTCTTCTAATACATGCTTGACATCCAGATCCTTTTTCGCTTTTTCTTTCTGATCTTTATATTCTTCCCTTCTCGCCTCATCAGCACTCTTTTGCCTTTTTGTCTCCGTCTTTATTTCATTTAAAGACATTCTGACATCAGGCTCACCAAGCAGTTCTCCTGCATCCTTTAGGACTGCTGACATTTTCTCATTTTCCTGTGTCACGAGCTGATGCGCTTTTTCACTCAGTCTGCTGACTGACTCCCTTGCCTTTTCATCCTCCGCTTTTGCCTGTTTTAACACTTCCCGATCCGGAGTTTCCTGTGGTATGACTGCCAGTGTCGGATGATGTATGGCTCCACAGACCGGACAGGGTTCGTCTTCCTTTAATCCCTGCGCCAGCATTCCCGCCTGTGCATCCCAGAATTGCTGTTCTATCCTCCGGTATTGTTCACTGATCTGTTTCTGCTCTGCGGCTGCTTTCTGATACTGTTTTTGAGTTTTCTCCCTTTCTCTGCTGACTTTCTCCCAATCCTCTAACCTGTTTTCCAGCTCTTCGAGCCTGCGTATCCTCTCTGATACTTCCAATATTGCTTTCTCTGCCTGTTCTCCCCTGCTGTCTGCACCGGAAAGCTGCTCCCACGTTTCTTTTTGCTGCTGTAAGTCCCTGCTTTTTACCTCATATGATTTCTGTACGTTTTCCAGTTCTGTACCAAGTCTCTTTACTTCTCTTTCTGATGTGTTCAACTGTTCTGCAATCTCTGTCAGATCCTGTATTTTCTGTCGGATTTCTTTTACTTCCTTCTCATAGGCAATCTCCTGTCCTGCCGCATCCTTGTTCTGCTCCTGTTCTTCTTTTAACAGTTGCCGCTGTTCTAAAAGACTGTTTTCTGTTTTCTTTTTTAAATCAAGTTTTTCCTTTTGATCTGAAATATGCTCCTCCAGCGCACGGCTCCTGTCTCTCTGATTTTTCAGCGTATCCATTTTTTCTGTGATCAGTCGCATTTCATGCTCTATGCGTTGTATTTCCGCAGTAATGCCCTCATAAGATTTTAAGGTCTCTTTTTCCTGCTGCAGTTTTCCCTCCAGTTCTGTTCGTCTCTGTTCATCCTGCCGTTTTTTCTGAACCTTTTCTTCCATATCCTGGTGCTTCTTTTCCTGCGACAGACCAATTTCCTGTATTTTTTCAAACAACACCAGCTTCTGTTTATATTCTTCAATCGTTCTGCCTAATTTTTCACAGCATTCCGTTTCCTCTCCTGCCCTGTCCATATCCGCTTTTGCCTGCACCAGAAGCGCTTCTAAGTCCTTCAGCTTCTGCTGTTTTTCTTCCAACAACCGCCTTCTGTCTGCATTTTCACGCACTTTCCCGCTAAGTTCATCCATATTTTTTATTTGCTGATCCAGCGCCTCTTTTTTCTTTTGCAGGCACTCCAACGCAGATTTTTCCGCTTTACAAAGTTCTTCTAAAAGTGAGATTCCCTCCTCGATCCTGCCGTCAAATTTTTCCTTTTTTAAAAGATTTATTTTTTCTGCGATCCTTGTCCCTTCTTCATCCAGAGAGTCACTCTCACAGACAATTCCCTCCATATACTGATTGATGCTGCGCCGCAGTTCATCATATTCTTTCCATTGTTTTTTTACGGCATCTTTCAGTTTGTCCTGCAGCACACGATAAATATCCGTCCCGAATATCTGACGAAAAATCTTTCCTCTCTCCTCCGTATTGGCAAACAATACTTTCTGAAAATCCCCCTGTGCGATCATTGCTATCTGGGTAAACTGTCTGCAGTCTAAACCGATCAGCTCTGTGATGGCGCGTGTGACCTCTCTGCTTTTTGTCACTGGTTCTCTGTCATCCGGGTATTCTAGTGCAGCATTCGCCTTTTCCGTTGTCATTCCCGTTCCACGTCCCTTCGGACGCATATATTCCGGGTTACGCTCTACTGTATACCGTTTATTTGCGTACTCAAATGTCAGACGCACGAATGTTTTCACGTCATCTTTTGCATATTTGCTGCGGAACATATCCGCTTTGCGCACATCACCACTGGCTTCCCCGTACAGCGCAAACGTGATTGCATCAAAGATCGTGGTCTTTCCTGCCCCGGTATCCCCTGTGATCAGAAATAATCCCTGCGATCCAAGCCGTTCAAAATCTATGGTCTGCTCCCCCGCATACGGGCCAAATGCACTTATTGTAAGACTGACTGGTTTCATAAATCGTTCCTTTCCTGCCGCTCCTATTTTCTCTCAAATCCCAAATATCTCGTTCCCTGAAACATCAGTTTTCCTGTATTTGCTTCTCAAACTATTTTTTCAGGAACTTGTCAATGCACCAGCTCTTCCATCAGTTCTCTGACAAAATCCCGCTGTTCTTCACTCATCTGCTGATTATTCTGTATCTCGTAAAATTCTTCAAACAGTTCCATCTCTGATTTTTGCTCCACATGTTCGGTCACCTCAACCTGCCTGCTCTGTCTGGTCCTGCTGTTATCATAGACAAGCTGCATCAGATTCGGGTATACCGTCCGAAGCTTTGCCATTCCATCCGGCACATCCTCCTCATCGGTCAGTGTGATCTGCAGATAATCGTCTGTTTCTGTGCCCTCATAAAAATCTTTCGACATCAGTTCCATGTATGTTCCCCGGATCTTTCTCAGATCACGAAGCGGTTTTAACGGAACTTTTTCAATGAAGATATCTCCCTTTTCCTTTATCTCCATGACAACAACAGACTTTTTCTGTTCCGCTTCGGAGAAAGAATATTTGAGCGGAGTCCCGCAATAGCGCAGTGTCTCCCTCTCGATATGCTGCGGGCTATGAATATGCCCTAATGCAACGTAATCAAAAACATCAAACACTTCCGCCCCAATCTGGTCTAATCCACCCACCGAAACTTCCTCCGACTCACAGCGCGAAGCCCCTGTCACAAACTGATGTGCCACTAATATATTCCGCTTTGATGCGTCCACCGGCATATGAGATACGACAAACTGCAGGGCATCCTGATATGTTTCCACTGTCTCCACATCATCTTCCTGTGCCAGATCCTGTTTTGTCCCGGCATCTTTTTTTCCAATGGATATCCCCTCTGTCACTTTCCTCCATGCATGGCGCACGACCGCCGGGCGGATAAACGGCAGCAGCCAGATGCAGAGTTCCCCATATGCATCCTGACATGTAACACACCTCACCTCTCCATCATAAACCGGTGAAACATAGACTTCCCGGCTGCTCATAAGCTGTGCACCAAATGCAATACGTTCCGCGGAATCATGATTTCCACTGACTGCAAACACCTTTTTCCCGCAATCAGCAAGTCCCGTGAGAAACTGATCAAACAACTGTACCGCCTCCGCAGACGGAACCGGCTTATCATAGATATCCCCCGCGATCATAACCGCATCCACCTGTTTTTCCAATGCGATCTCTTTGATCTGCCGTAAAATATATTTCTGATCTTCGATCATGGAAAACTCATTGACTCTTTTTCCAATATGCAAATCCGAGATATGAAGAAATTTCATGCTCTCCTCCTATACTATTTCATTCGTAATACTTTACTTAACTATACCATATAGCGTCCCGAAATACAAACATATGTTTTGTTTTTGTTGCTTTTTCACAAAAAAACAGATCTCAGAAAATAAAAACCACTTTCTGGAGATCCATTTTTCTATTTATTTTGTTTCCATTGTAACAGCAATGCCGAATTGATGATGACGAGCACAGAACCTGCATTATGTACCAATGCTCCCACGACCGGATTTAAAATTCCGATGATTGCAAGCACGATCGCCACAAAGTTAAGCCCCATCGAAAAACTCATATTGCATTTGATCGTGATCATCATCCGACTGGATAATGCAATCAGATGCGGCAGTTCTTTTACTTCATCATCCACCAGCGCAATATCTGCTGCATCCAACGCAATATCACTTCCAACACCGCCCATCGCAATTCCGATATCCGCTTTTTTCTGTTCCGCCGGCAAGGTAATCTGCGCTAAGACATCCTCACACGGCACATCCTCGTCAACCATACGGTCGATTGCCTGTACCTGACCAATGATTTTTGACAGTCTTATTTTTCACTTATCTCTTCCCGTATCTCTATCGGATGCGCATCGGTAACAAAGATCATTCCATCATACAATTTTTCCGGCGATTGTGATGTGCGGTAACTGCGTGGGAAAAGTCCCATAAAAATTGCACTGTAGCCCTCTCCTAACGATCCCATAGAAACATGATCTGTAATCTGCTCTTTCAGTTGTGAATTTTCCGGAACCTTTGAAAAATCCAGCCAGCTCATATCATAACCGGCTTTCTTCGCGGCTTTCGCTAGAGGATCATAGGAATAAAACGTGTGCGTGATACGCTTTCCATCATTTTTCGGAAGATTGCAGTTCGTCTTGTAAAAATCCGTTCCAATCGCAAAATATCCGTCCCCCAGTTCATCGGAAAGAATATTCCCCATCACTCTTGTACCTGCGCCATAATTTCCAAACCGCTCTATATGCCCATTGTGACCTGAAATAAAAATACAGGAATTGCCCCTCTGCTCTTCCATAGAAAGGATCCACAGCACATTTTCTGCCATCAATTGGTCTCTGAGCACATTTCCTTCTACGGCAGAATTGATCACTTTCCCAAGAGAAATATTCTGCAGCAGCGTATCTGCCAGATGATCCGCCTGTACAATGTCCTTTACATCTGATTTTTGTAATTCTTCTTTTATTTCTGTGATCACTCTGCTCTGCTGTTCAACATCATACTCACTGTGCTGTTCTTCTGTATCCTCCAGTTTCTTCAGTTCTGTCACATCTATCCCCGCCTTTTCACATGCTTCAATCAGATACTGCAGATTATAGGACCATCTTTGCATGTCAAACCCATAAAACCTTAAATCATCTCCATCTTTTGCAGTCTCATTGTATTTTCGCATATAAGAGATCAGATCTGACATCTCATCAGTTCTGTATATTGCAAAGCCAATCGCCGCGGCAGCCTGCTCTGCCGTTCCTTCCCCACCGTGAATGTAGCGGTTCACATACTCGCATCCACCGTAGTCTCCCTCCAGTGCAAATGCTCTTATCCCGGCATTTTCCACCAGATTTTGAAATACGGAAAGTTTTAACTGCTGAAACTCTGCATTTCCATGGGATGCCTCCCCCAGTGCCACAATTTTTGTTTTCTCCGGTATCTTTAAGTCCTCCACCTGCTCTGCATATTGTGCAAATTCCGTTGTATCTGCACACGGTCCGGTTCCAAATCCTCCAAAATGGGAAGATATGCTGCCGGCGGCAACTATACCTAACAGGATTATACCTGCGACAGTCCAGATTCGCGAATGTTTTTTCTTTTTCATAAATTTCCCTCCCCAAAAATTATCTGCTTTACTTAATTCACGACTATATCTTAACAAAAAAGGAAATGTACCGCCATTTTATTAGCTTACATTTCCCTGATAAATCTTACATTTTTGTAAGATTGGAAGAATCTTCAAATTTATATTGCAAGATAACTTTACTTCCCAAAAGTGTGATCGCCTTTTGTGGACAATTACATATACAGCGGTAACACATCGTACATTTGCTGCCTGGATGAGGTCTTCCATTCTCCATCGTGATATTTTTCATGGGGCAGATTTTTGCACACTTACCACATCCCACGCAATCCTGATTTATTTTTAGCTGGTCGGTATATCCTGCCGTTTTTTTATAAAACCAGAGCCTTTGTCCAAAAAGTCCTGCTATATGGGCGAAAATTGTCAGCCCCTCCGCAGGATAATCCCCCTGCCTGATCCGTTCTGCAGCTTCTTTCAATTTTTCATCCGCTTTTCTGATAATCTTTTCATTTTCTTCTGCGGATTTTTTCAACATTTTACTGTCACATATGGAATCCGGCATTTTAATATGTACGCCGCCTAAGATCACTGCTCCGTATTTTTTCAGAAGCCTTGCTGCACATCCGGCGCCGTCCCCGCTAAATGCTCCCATGGTCGCGACACATATCATTTTCCTGCCTTTCCATAAAGAGGCATGCATTTGGATAAAATCTCTTACCATGTATGGTGCATTCGAAAACTGCGTCGGATACCCAAGGATCACTGTTTCGTTTCTTTTTATTTTATCAATGATAAATTCATCTTCTAACGGAACCACATCGGCTGACGCATCGATTAATTTTACCAGCTTTGTAACGCAGTATTTCGTATTACCTGTACCACTCAAATAAATTCCTAACATACACTCTCCCGATAGAATTTTATGCATTTCCTTTAAGTGCAACCTCAACCGCCTTCTTAATAACAATACTCGAATTCATCGCACCTGAAACTGTATCGACGTCTATTCTCTGTTCATCAACGATCTCATTTGCAACAGCTTCCGCGGCTTTGCCACGTTCCTGTCTGTGTTCTAAAATACGAACATCTATAATCTTCCCACCACTCACATCTACTTCCACTTTTGCATATATAAAATTCACATCATATTCTCCGATATAAACTCCATCCGGAATATCCGAAATATTTACTTCTTCAATAGTCGTTTCCTTTACCGCCCGCTTATACTCTCCAACACGATCTATATAAGCAGTTCCAAAAATTGATGCTAAAAGAAGAAACAACATAATAAGAATCATCACTATCTTTTTTCTGGATATACTCATTTCAAACTCCTCATCTTTCTATTATTCTGGTATTTTCTCTATGGAATGGTACAGCATACCAAAACCATCCTCTAAAAATTCACTCTTTGATAAATCCATCGACATTTTGATATATTCTTCCTTATTCGCTGCAAGCTGTATCAGTCCTGCTAACATTCCCCAGAACTGAAAGATCGTAGGCATTATTTTTAAATCCTCTCGCAAATCACCATTTTGAATGCCTGCCACTAAAAATTCTTTCATTTTTTCATTGATTTCTTCCCCCACATGATAGGTAGCTTTCTCTTCTGGCAGGTAATCATGATCTTTAAAATCAATATTCATTTTGTCCAACACCATTTTAAAATAAAACGGAAATTCCTCCTGATACTGTATTAAACCTTTACAGATCATATCGTATCTAGCCCTTGTTGTCTGCTGCTCTTCTAACGCAGTAACTATATATCCATATAATTTTTGCATGCTCTCTAAAACCAGCAGACCAATGATCTCCTCTTTGTTTTCAAAATATACATATAACGTAGCTTTACTGTATCCGGCAGCTTCTGCAATATCACTCATGGAAGTTGCCGTGATTCCATTTTCCATAAACAGTACCGATGCCGCTGACGCAATATTTTCTCTATGTACTGCCCTCGGTTCTTTTTTTCTTCGTCCCATATACCTCTCCTCTTCAGTTAATTAAACTCTTGGTTTAATTATATTGATAAATATATGGATTGTCAATCCTTACCTTTACACAACACAAAAACCCGCACAAACCTTTCGGTTCATGCGGGTTTTCCCCCTATATATTACCTTTTCCCAAAAATAACATATCCCCTTTTTAATTGATGCAATACAAATTATTTGTCTGCGATAGCAGCCCTGTGCATGCAGCACAGACTGCATTTTACCTTATAACAAATTATTTATTTGCAATAGCTGCCTGTGCTGCAGCCAAACGAGCGATCGGCACACGGAATGGTGAACAGGATACATAATCCAGACCAATCTTGTGGCAGAACTCAACAGATGAAGGATCTCCACCGTGCTCACCACAGATACCAACATGGAGTTTCGGATTAACCGGTTTTCCAAGTTTAATAGCTGTCTCCATTAACTTACCAACACCTGTCTGGTCAAGTTTTGCAAATGGATCGTTCTCGAAAATTTTCTTATCATAGTAAGCATTTAAGAACTTACCAGCATCATCACGAGAGAAACCATATGTCATCTGTGTTAAGTCGTTTGTACCGAAGCAGAAGAAATCAGCTTCTTTTGCGATCTCATCAGCTGTAAGAGCAGCTCTTGGAATCTCGATCATAGTACCTACTTCATACTCAAGTTTGATACCTGCTGCTGCGATCTCAGCATCTGCTGTCTCAACAACAACATCTTTTACATATTTTAACTCTTTTACTTCGCAAACCAATGGGATCATGATCTCAGGTTTTACAGTCCAGTCAGCATGTTTCTTCTGAACGTTGATTGCTGCACGGATAACAGCTTTTGTCTGCATCTTAGCAATTTCCGGATAGGTAACTGCAAGACGGCATCCTCTGTGTCCCATCATTGGGTTGAACTCATGTAAAGAAGCGATGATGTTCTTGATGGTCTCAACAGATTTACCCTGAGCTTTTGCAAGTTTCTCAATGTCAGCTTCCTCAGTCGGAACGAACTCATGAAGAGGTGGATCCAGGAAACGGATGGTAACTGGGTTACCTTCCAGAGCTTCGTATAATGCTTCGAAGTCTCCCTGCTGATATGGCAGGATCTTCTCTAATGCAGCTTCTCTCTCTTCTACAGTATCGGAGCAGATCATCTCACGGAAAGCAGCGATTCTGTCTTCCTCGAAGAACATATGCTCTGTACGGCAGAGACCGATACCTTCTGCACCAAGCTCACGAGCTTTCTTAGCATCTGCAGGAGTATCTGCGTTTGTACGAACTTTAAGAGTTCTGAACTGATCAGCCCAAGCCATAACACGTCCGAACTCACCAGCGATTGTAGCATCAACAGTCTTAATTGCTCCATCGTAGATGTTACCGGTTGTACCATCGATTGAGATGTAATCTCCCTCATGGAACTCTTTGCCAGCTAATGTAAATTTCTTATTTTCTTCGTCCATAGCGATATCGCCACATCCGGATACACAGCAGGTACCCATACCACGTGCAACTACGGCTGCGTGAGATGTCATACCACCACGAACTGTTAAGATACCCTGGGAAGCTTTCATACCAGTGATATCCTCTGGAGATGTCTCAAGACGTACTAATACGACTTTCTCTCCTCTTGCATTCCACTCTTCAGCATCCTCTGCTGTAAATACGATCTTACCACATGCAGCACCCGGAGAAGCACCAAGTCCTTTTCCGATCGGTGTAGCAGCTTTTAATGCAGCAGCATCGAACTGTGGATGAAGTAATGTATCAAGGTTACGAGGATCGATCATAGCAACTGCCTCTTCCGGAGTCTTATGTCCCTCGTCTACTAAATCGCAAGCGATCTTTAATGCAGCCGGAGCTGTTCTCTTACCGTTACGGCACTGAAGCATGTATAACTTCTTGTTCTCAACGGTGAACTCCATATCCTGCATATCATGATAATGATTCTCAAGAGTCTCACAAACTTTTAAGAAGTCTGCATATGCCTCAGGGAATTCTTTCTCCATCTGAGCGATTGGCATAGGTGTACGAACACCTGCAACTACGTCCTCACCCTGTGCATTGATTAAGAACTCACCCATCAGTTTGTTCTCGCCAGTTGCCGGATCACGTGTAAATGCAACACCTGTACCGGACTCGTTATTTAAGTTACCGAATACCATAGGCATTACGTTAACTGCAGTACCCCAGGAATATGGGATATCGTTATCACGACGATATACGTTTGCACGTGGGTTGTCCCATGAACGGAATACAGCCTCGATAGCAAGTTTTAACTGCTCAACAGGATCTGAAGGGAAATCTGTACCTAACTGATTCTTGTACTCAGCCTTGAACTGCTCTGCTAACTCTTTTAAGTCAGCTGCTGTAAGGTCGATATCAAATTTAACGCCTCTCTCTTCTTTCATCTTGTCGATGAGCTGCTCAAAGTATTTTTTACCAACTTCCATAACTACATCTGAGAACATCTGAATGAAACGTCTATATGAGTCATATACGAAACGCTCGAATGCAGGATCCGGATTACCTTTGATCATTGCAGCAACTACTTCGTCATTTAAACCAAGGTTTAAGATGGTATCCATCATACCTGGCATGGAAGCTCTTGCTCCTGAACGAACAGATACTAATAACGGATTCTCAAGATCGCCGAATTTCTTTCCGTTGATCTCTTCCATTTTCTTAACGCCTTCCATAGCCTGAGCCATGATCTCGTCGTTGATCTTACGTCCATCTTCATAATACTGTGTACAAGCCTCTGTTGTGATTGTGAATCCCTGTGGTACAGGAAGTCCGATGCTTGTCATCTCTGCAAGGTTGGCACCTTTACCGCCAAGCAGGTTACGCATGGTCATGTCGCCTTCGCTAAACATATACACCCATTTGTTTGCCATTTTGATAATTCCTCCTAAAATAAATTACTATGTAATTATGGACACCGTATTTGTTTCCATAATCAAGCCATGTTATGTGCCTTTCTAAAACGCACATATTTATTCTAACATATTTTGTCTAAATAGCAACATTTTTTTTACTGTTTTTCCCTGTTTTTTTGTAACATTTTCACAATGTAAAACTTTGTTCCGTTATGTGGAACATTTTGGATTTGTTTATTTCTTTTTCCATTTTGCATACAGTGTGATTTTCCCCGTGCTGCCTTTCTTAATAGAGGTTACCTTTCTGGTACATTTTTTATCACGGTACCATCCTTTAAACACATACCCTTTTCTTGTTGGTGCTGCCAGTTTTATCATCTTTGAAGTAATGGTATATATTTTCGGATTTTTCTTATTATTTTTGCCTCCGTTTAATTTGTAGGTAATGGTGTACTTTTCCTTTGCCCATTTTGCATACAGTGTTACTTTTCCGGTACTGCCCTTTTTAATAGAGGTTACCTTTTTGGTACATTTTTTATCACAATACCATCCTTTAAACACATACCCTTTTTTTGACGGATTTGAAAGTTTTATCGTCTTTGAAGTGATTTTATATGTTTTGGGATTCTTCTTATTATTTTTGCCTCCATTCAGGTTATATGTAATCTGATACTGTGCTGCTTTCCACTGGGCATATAAAGTTACGACCTCATCTGCTTTTTTTGTCAGATTTTTTACATAGGCATTTTCCTCATAAAAGGTTCCCTTCCCATCTGGCTGCGTATTCCAGCCTGCAAATGTATATCCTTTCTTTTCAAACTTATTTTTTGAAAGTTTTTCCTTCTGACCCGCCGCACATGCTTTCTCACTCATTTTCCCTTTTGCTGCACCATTTCCATCAAATTTTATTGTATAAAGATATGGACACACGACAACCGGGACATTCCTCTTAAATGATTCTGCATTGATTTTATCTTTGGAGAGACTGGTTATTACATATATTTTTTCAGGTCCGTCTGTCGTTTCCCAGGAAAATGCTTCGCTGCCAATCTCTGTAATCGTCTTTGACAGCCTTATCTTCCCAAGCACGCCGCCGTCCTTATAAAACGCACAGATTCCAATTGTTTTTACCGCGGTCTGGGAAAGATCAAGTTCCCCCGTTAAATTTTTACAGGATAAAAAAGCATAACTGTCAATCGCCGTTAATGTTTTGGGGAATTTCACGGTTTTTAATCCACTGCAGGCAGAAAATGCACTACCGCCTATTTCTGTAACCAAAGTCTGGGATAAATCCATTTTCTCCAGTGAACTGCAGCCTGTAAATGTGCCAAATCCAATTTTCGTTATATTCTCTGGCAATTTCACCGTTTCCAATGCACTGCACCCCTCAAATGTTCCTTCCAATTCCGTTATCCCTGTCTGGGATAAATCTGCTTCTTCCAACAGCGTGCAGTCTGCAAACACACCCGCTCCATCATTCACTTCCAGCACGTCAATATCTTCAAATCCGCCACACTTTACCTGACGGATGTTTTTATTTTTTACGGCAGCCAGTTCGAAATACCAGTCTCCTCTGAGCCACTTAGAAAGAATCAGACTGTAATACAACCCATCTTTCAGCAAACCATCAATCCGATATATCTGATGACTTGATAATTCTGCAATTTCTTCCGGTGTCAGATCAAAACACCTGTAAGAATACCCATGATACTCCCATTCTTTATCTACGGTATAAGAGTTGCTACTGCACCATGTAGCATCAACAAAAATCCATTTCGCATTTTCACTGTCATAAACAGCATTGTATTCATGGGCATGCCCCTCTAAATCCATGCACGGAATTCCAATGGAAATGCACAATGTTCTCATAAGGCTTGCATAACCCGAACACATAGCACGCTTTTGCTCGTACACCTCATACGGTGACCAATAACTTGGCTTATTATTATAATAGGCGTAATAATCATAATAAGTTCTGTCCGCAACAAATGCCATGATCGCTTTTATTTTCTCATACTGTGTAGTACACCCGGCTACAGCCTGTAATGCAGCCTGTCTTAATTCCTCAAACTGGGCATCTGTTATGGCATTCCTTTCAGGATCTGTTAAAAAGTAATCCGGGTCTGCATATTTATTAATCAGAGTCCAGGCCTTCTGTTCCGCTGCAATCTGCTCTTCACTTGCGTCCCCCTTGATTGAAGTTTCTTCCCGTTCTTCTGTTTCTTCTTCCATTTCCGACAGTTCTGTTTCTTTCTGTTCTGTTTCTGTGTCTGGCTGCTCTGTCTCCTCTGACTGTTCTTCTGTGTCTGGCTGTTCTGTTTCTTCCGACTCTGGCTGCTCCGTATTCTCCCGTTTCTCCTGTTCGCCTGCCTGTGTCTCCTGACGTTCACGATCCATCAGATCCAGTTCTTCCGTATCCGCATATTTTTCATTTACTTTCTCTGATGCCGATTCCGCTTTTTCTGTCTCTGCAATCACATTTGCCTGCATATTTACCGGCATCCCACCAACCAAAACAGTCGCAGCCAGCAATGCCGTAAAAGCTTTTTTCATCCCTCCTTTCATAAACTAAAACTCCTCCTTCATTTGTACCGCTATGTTACATTACCTTTTCTATATTATAACCGCAATACGACTATTTTCAATTGTTTGCGAAATCATTTCTATCATATCTCCGCAGACTATCTGCCTGTACATACTTCAAAATATTTTTCTTCTCCTCCGCGAGGTGCGCATCCCGCCCGGAGGGCGTTTTCATTCATAGGACGTAATTTCCTATGAATG
>ERZ791826.584-NODE-584-length-30958-cov-4.316830_pt1 | contig 30958 bp, 26 predicted proteins | sample MGYA00510297_ERZ791826 | MGnify/ENA primary metagenome ERZ791826 (study PRJEB30046, sample SAMN00792004) | human gut metagenome | study: EMG produced TPA metagenomics assembly of the A metagenome-wide association study of gut microbiota in type 2... | reverse complement strand
TCAATAAAAATTTAACTCCCCTTTCGAAATGGTGTGTCTGAATGAAAAACATGTATAATTCTGCATTTTTGATGTATAAATCTACATTAAGGTTAATTTAAAAACGAATTTGTTTGAAATTTCACCAAATCAATGGAGGTGTTTGATTATGAAAAAAAGAATAATTGCAGTAATTGTAATTTTAGCTGTATTAGTAGCTCTATTCTTTATTGGCACAGGTTTTCAAAAAAGAATGGATGTCGTATTAGTTGATTACTCTGTATCAGAGGATGGAACGGAGATCACGCTTGATGTAGGAATTCCAACATCTACAGGATATATCAGAGGATTTAAAGACAATGGAAGTGGAGTAAAACCACATTATCTTACATTTTTTTCGACATTTGGTGGAATAAACAGTCCGATTGGAGCAGAGCATAGCTTCCAATTAGAGCTTACTTCGGATGATACAGAAATTTATTTTAACAGACCGGAGGGAGGTTACGAGTTGATTTTAGTGAAAGATGAAGAAACAGGTCAATGGCTCAGACCAAGTGGAATAGGTGAAGAAAATAACACTATTTTTGAAGCAACCATTCTTGAAATTCGTGATAATTATTTTTTAGTAGAACCAGTAGAGGGTAGTCAAGAATTAAACAATGCAGATCTGATTACAGTACCAATGAAAAACATAGGTACTGCTCCACAACCAAATGTTGGTGACATTATTGAAATAGCATATAACGGAGAAATTGCAGAAAGTTATCCAGCACAGATAACAGAGGTTTACGGTATCAAAGTTGTCAAAGAAGCAGAACAATGGGATTTAATTCCTATGGTCATGGTAAATGGCGAGTTATATATTGACACAGGTCATGAAAGTACAGTAGAAGCCCGTTGTGGTGTTATGGATGGAGAGATTACGTCAGAAGTAGACGGAAGTGAAAAGCCAACAAAAGACAATCAATCTAACTTTGGTACAGGCTATGGATATCAATATGGTTCACAAGAAGGCATAATCGAGATTAATATGAATGAAAAATGGTGGGTTTTTGCAACAGAAAAAGTCCTGGCCAGTAGTGAACTTATGATAGACCCAGTTGCAGTAGTAAGTATTCATAATGTTTTCACAGGAGAAAATGCGAACATCACTGAAAATGAGGATATCAGAACTATATCTAATATATTATGTGGTGATGCATGGAATACAGAAGGTACAACTGATTGTTTAAGCAACATTGAAATTACAATCAACGAAGAAACATACAAATATCATTCCGATTGTGGTACATTCAACGATAATGTAAATCAGAACTATTTATCACTGGATGACGAAAGGAAAGCTGTGGTAAATGCCATTTTTTCAGAGTATATATCACTCACAGCCACAGAAGTTCCAGCAGAATAAATTTTACAAAGGCTACCCGGTCAAAAAAATTGGATAGCTTTTATTATGTTTTAAACCTAAACTCAATTTCAATCCAGTCAGCAAAACTAATCTTTATCATATCCAAGCAAATCAATAGCTCAAATTGCATTAACTTCTTAAAATGTATAAATAACAGGATAGTTTGGGTTAAGTAATATCAGAAACACTTTTCCGAAAAGGGAGAAATTTAATAGCATAGAAACAGACAATTAAGAAACAAAAACAATGGCAGACGCTAAAACAGAAAAACAGAAAGTACAGGAAATAACGGAGAAGTTGGAGTAGGGTATCAAGGAACTTTTTGAAAGCGAGAAGTACAAGATTTATCTGAATACCATGTCAAAATTTCATAATTACAGCTTTAACAACACAATGTTAATTGCAATGCAAAAGCCTGACGCTACGTTAGTGGTCGGATTCAAGGAATATACTTTGCCGAATAAACAGGGGGGACGATAATGCAGGATGTTATGAATGTTAATCAGAAAGAATATAAAATTGTGAAGTTATTAGGACATGGAAAAGGTGGTTATTCCTATTTGGCAGAACGGGAAGGTAAATTTTATGTGTTAAAACAGATACACCATGAGCCATGTGAATATTACTCATTTGGCAATAAAATCGAAGCAGAACAAAATGATTATAACAGACTGTTGCAGACAGGAATCAGAATTCCAAGAATGTTAGACATTGATGTAGCAAATGAAAGAATATTAAAAGAGTATATTGACTATGAATGTAACAATTACATGGATGAATGGAATTTTGAAAATTGGGGGATTAAGTACTGGTCTAAGACAACGGAATTTATTGATTATATGGAGCAGCATTAGTTATGTAACTCAAGATTTTGTTCAATCCAAATCTCTTATAATCCTCAAAACTTGTTGATTTTACACGAAAAAAACTATACTATAGATAGTACCTATTATTAGAGTCAGAGCGTAGAGCAGAAAAAGATACGAGGAAGTAATGATGAGAACAGAAGATAAAACAAGAATGACAGAGGGAAGCATTTCCAGAAAAATTATTTTATTTGCGATTCCGCTGTTTCTTGGAAATTTGTTTCAGCAATTGTATAACACGGCAGATTCACTGATCGTAGGAAATTATCTCGGCAGCAATGCGTTGGCGGCAGTCAGCTCATCCGGGAATCTGATTTTTCTGATGGTTGGATTTATCAATGGCATCGCAATGGGTGCAGGTGTTGTAATTGCCAGATATTATGGAGCGAAAGACAGGGCAAATCTGGAGAAATCAATCCACACAACGGTTGCGTTTGGAATTGCAGCAGGAATTGCATTGACAGTGATCGGCATGCTTTTAGCACCGAAGATCCTGGTGTTGATGGGAACACCCGCAGAGGTGCTTCCGGAATCTATCACCTATTTCCGCACTTATTTTGCAGGCTCTATCGGAGTGATCATGTACAATATTTTTGTAGGGATTTTGCAGTCGGTTGGAGACAGCAGACATCCGCTGATTTATCTGATCATTTCTTCCTGTATCAATGTGGTGCTGGATATTTTCTTTATTTCAGGATTGGGGATGGGAGTCGGTGCAGCCGCTTTGGCAACAGCGATTTCCCAATTTGTAAGTGCATTCTTATGTCTGATCCATCTTCTGAGAGCAAAAGAAGAATATAGGCTTCAGTTAAATAAAATCCGTTTTGACAGACAGATGCTGTGGCAGATCATACAAAACGGTGTGCCGTCCGGCTTTCAGAATTCTGTGATCGCCATTGCGAATGTTTTTGTGCAGACAAATATCAATGCATTTGGGAAAATGGCGATGGCAGGATGTGGATCTTATTCCAAAATCGAAGGATTTGCGTTTCTGCCGGTGACCTGTTTTACGATGGCGCTGACCACTTTTGTCAGCCAGAACCTTGGTGCAAAGCAGTATGACCGTGCAAAAAAAGGAGCGAGGTTTGGCGTTCTCTGTTCGATTATCATTGCAGAATTGATCGGAGTTGTGATTTATACAGCCGCACCGGTGCTTATTGCAGCCTTTAACAGTGAACCGGATGTAGTACATTATGGAGTTATGCAGTCGAGAACCATTGCGTTGTTCTATTTTCTGCTGGCTTTTTCCCACTGCATCGCTGCGGTGCTTCGTGGTTCGGGAAATGCATCGGTTCCGATGATCGTTATGCTGTGTGTATGGTGTCTGTTCCGTGTAAGCTATATCACGGTTACGGTTCATTTTATCCCGGACATCCGCGTGATCTTCTGGGCGTATCCATTGACCTGGAGTATTAGTTCAGTCATTTTTCTTGCTTTATTTTTGCGTGGAAAATGGGTGTATGGGTTTGAAAAGAGAAAATAAGCAGCATATCCGGCACATTGGGAAAAGCTTGACAATTTCAGCTTTACGTCTAAAATAATATCATATGAATTTGAATGAGACTGATGCATAAAAGAAATGTATCAGTCTTATCTTATGCAGAGGAGAACCGGAATTTATGAAAAAAAGTGGAACCATGAAAAAAATGCTCACCTATTATAAACCTTACATGCGTGTGTTCTGGACAGACATGTTTTTCGCAACGCTCTCTGCGGCGGTTGCCCTGATCATTCCGCTGGTCGTGCGGTATGTGACCTACAATCTTGTGTACCGTGAGCCGGCAGAGATTTTGCATCAGGCAGCATACATCGCCATTGGACTGTTTGCGCTGGTGGCGGTTGACTGTTACAGTAAATTCTACATTTGTAATTATGGACATGTGATGGGAGCGAAAATCGAGTATGACATGCGTGCGGAAATTTTCGCACATTATCAGAAACTGTCCTTTTCCTTTTATGATGACCAGAAAGTCGGACAGCTGATGAGCCGTATCACAACCGATCTTTTTGATATCAGTGAACTGATGCATCATGGACCGGAGAACATCATTCTGTCCGTGATCAAAATTGCCGGAGCACTGATCATTCTTGTGAACATCAACCCAATGCTCGCAGTTGCAGCCTTTGCAATTCTGCCGTTCATGCTGATCTATGCATTTGTCCTGAATAAAAAAATGCGTCTCGCATTCAAACAGAACCGTGTAAAAATTGCGGACATCAATGCGCAGATCGAGGATAACTTATCCGGTATCCGGGTGGTAAAATCTTTTGCCAACGAAGAGATTGAAAACCGCAAGTTTAAACAAGGCAATGACGGTTTCCTTGCAGCCAAGAAAAACAGCTATTTTTACATGGGAAGTTATCAGGCAGGGCTTGGAGCGTTTACGACACTCATTCAGGTCAGCGTGATCCTGACAGGTACGGTGCTGATCGCAAAAGGCAGTGTGGATGTCAGCGACCTTGTCACATTTATGCTCTATATCAGTGTGTTTACGGATCCGGTCCGCACCCTCATTGATTTCACAGAGCAGTTTCAGAATGGTTATACCGGGTTTGAACGTTTTCAGGAGATCCTCGCCATTCATCCGGATATCGAGGACAAAAAAGATGCAGTGGAACTTAAGGATGTAAAGGGAGATATTACTTTTGAAAATGTTTCATTCCAGTATGAGGAAAACACGGAAAAAGTGTTGAACCATATCAGTTTAAATGTTCCGGCGGGGGCTTACATGGCATTAGTCGGTTCCTCCGGCGCAGGAAAAAGTACGCTCTGTTCCCTCATTCCACGTTTCTATGACGTGACGGGCGGCGCAGTAAAAATCGATGGAAAAGATGTGCGTGATCTCACCTTAAAGAGTCTGCGCGACCACATCGGCATTGTGCAGCAGGATGTGTATCTTTTTGTTGGAACTGTTTTTGACAATATCCGTTACGGAAAACCGGATGCGACAAGAGAGGAAGTCATCGAGGCAGCAAAAAACGCCAATGCGCATGAGTTTATCATGTCACTTCCAAACGGTTATGAGACGGACATCGGACAGCGCGGGATCAAGCTTTCCGGCGGACAGAAGCAGCGATTGTCCATTGCAAGGGTTTTCCTTAAAAATCCACCGATCCTTATTTTTGATGAGGCAACCTCCGCACTTGACAATGAGAGCGAGAAAGTGGTGCAGGATTCTCTGGAAAAACTTGCAAAGAACCGTACCACATTTGTAATTGCACATAGGCTTTCCACCATCAAAAACGCAGAGAAAATCATTGTTTTATCTGAGGATGGTATCGAAGAATCAGGAACACATGAAGAACTGATGGCCAGGAAGGGAACTTACGAAAAGCTTTACAATATGCAGTTCCACAAATAAAATGAAAGCAGCAGAAAAAAGGAGAACTGATATGCCGGAACTTATACGTAAAAAAAAGAAAATGTCATCGTTTGAGATGATCGCATTTGGATTTGCAGGTGTGATATTATTTGGAGCAATTATTTTAATGCTTCCAATCTCATCTTCTGCCGGAGTTGTGACACCGTTTGATAAGACTTTATTTACTGCGACATCAGCTGTCTGCGTGACAGGACTTGTGGTCGTGGATACAGGAAGCTACTGGTCGGCGTTTGGTCAGGCAGTAATCTTACTTCTGATCCAGACCGGCGGATTGGGAGTCATCACTGTGGTTGCATCTTTTTCAATGGTATCGGGGAGAAAGATCTCGTTAATGCAGCGGAGCACGATGCAGGATGCGATTTCAGCACCGAAAGTAGGTGGAATTGTCCGGCTTACGAAATTTATTCTACAGGGAACATTTCTGATCGAATTGGTCGGTGCCATTCTCATGCTTCCTGTATTTTGCAGGGATTATGGATGGAAAGGAATCTGGATGTCAGTCTTCCATTCGGTATCGGCTTTTTGCAATGCAGGTTTTGACATACTTGGAACGACGGAACAGACATTTCCATCTCTGACAGGATATATTGCCAATCCACTGATCAATCTTGTGATCATGCTTTTGATCGTGATCGGTGGCATCGGATTTCTGACCTGGGATGATTTTTGTACAAACAAATGGAACTTGAAACGTTACCGTCTGCAGAGTAAGATTATCCTTGTTACCACCGCTGTTTTGATCTTACTACCGGCTGTTTTTTTCTTTCTGAGTGATTTTACCGGATTTTCTATGGGAAAAAGAATACTGGCTTCTTTTTTTCAGTCGGTAACTCTTCGGACGGCAGGCTTTAATACGGCAGATCTTGGTGCAATGAACGATTCTTCTAAAGCGATCATGATTTTGATGATGCTGATCGGTGGATCTCCGGGATCAACGGCAGGAGGTATGAAGACAACAACGATCGCAGTGCTGATACTGAATGCATTTGCAACATTTGGAAGAGAGCCGGAAACAGAGGTTTTTGGAAGAAGATTTGATAACACAGTGGTGAAAAATGCGGCAACGATCGCTATTTTGTATTTCTTTTTGTTTTTCACAGGTGGAATCGCAATCAGTCAGATAGAACATGTTGCATTGTCGGATTGTCTTTTTGAAACAGCGTCTGCAGTGGGCACGGCAGGACTTACATTAGGGATCACAACGGAGCTTGGACTGGTATCACATCTGATATTGGTTGTTTTGATGTATCTTGGAAGAGTTGGCGGACTGACACTTATATATGCTGCAATTTCAGTAAAAATACAGAGTGGGGCAAAAAGACCGCTTGATAAAATAACTGTTGGATAAAGGAGAAAATTATAATGAAAAATATTTTGCTTATCGGACTCGGGAGATTTGGAAAGCATGTTGCATACCAGTTGAATGAGCTTGGACATGAAGTAATGGCTGTGGATGAGAATGAAAATCTTGTCAATGAAATTCTTCCGTATGTTACAGACGCACAGATCGGTGACAGTACCAATGAGAATTTTCTGGAGTCGCTTGGAATCAAAAATTATGATATTTGTTTTGTGACGATCGGAGGCAATTTCCAGAATTCCCTGGAGACAACGTCTCTTTTGAAAGAACTTGGCGCTAAAATGGTCATATCGCGTGCAGAGCGGGATGTACAGGCAAAGTTCCTGCTTCGCAACGGAGCAGACGAGGTCATTTATCCGGAAAAACAGATCGCCAACTGGGCAGCGATCCGCTATACGGCAGATCATATCCATGATTATATCGAAGTGGATGATTCACATGCTATTTTTGAGGTGGAGGTGCCGGGAGACTGGATCGGAAAAACGATCGGTGAACTGGATATCCGTAAAAAGTACAGCATCAGTATTCTGGCGATCAAAACAGACGGAAAGATGAATATGGCGATTGGCCCAGATATGGAATTAAGCAGTGAAGATACCCTTTTGGTTCTCGGTACATACAGGGATATGCAGAAGTGTTTTCGGATATAATGGATAAAAATAAACAGGGTATAAAATAATTATTAAAAATTGCACAAAATTTGCATTTTGTAAAATAATCGAGTAAAATAGGAATGTTCGGGCAGAAAGTGTGATCCGGACAGACAAAGATAATACAATGTAACCATGATAATCTGCATTCTGCATATTATCAAGACATAAAAAGGAGTGGATTTATTATGACAAAAATTGATATTATTTCCGGTTTCTTAGGAGCAGGAAAAACCACATTTATTAAAAAAATGATCGATGAGGTATTTAAGGGCGAGAAGATCGTTCTGATCGAGAATGAGTTCGGTGAAGTCGGAATCGACGGCGGTTTCTTAAAAGATGCAGGAATCCAGATCACCGAGATGAATTCCGGCTGTATCTGCTGCTCATTAGTAGGTGATTTCGGAAAGAATCTTCACGAAGTGATTGACAAATATCATCCGGACCGCATTCTGATCGAGCCATCTGGTGTCGGTAAGTTATCCGATGTTATGAAGTCTGTGATCGATATCGAGAAAGAGGAAGACGTTAAATTAAACGGACTCGTAACTGTCGTAAATGCTTTAAAAGCAAGCAAACAGATGAAAGCATTCGGTGAATTTTTTAATAATCAGATTGAATATGCTACAGTTGTTGTACTGAGCAGAAGCCAGAATGCAACACCTGAGCAGTTAGAACTTTGTGTAAAACAGATCCAGACATTGAATCCAAAGGCTGCAATCATCACAACAGCATGGGATGCAATCAAAGGCGAGCAGATCTTAAAAGTGATCGAGGGAGCAGATTCTCTTGAGATGAAACTGATGGCTGAGCAGCATGCCAAAGAAGAGGCAGAGGAGCATGAGCATGAACATCACCATCATGACCACGATCATGAAGACCACGATCATGAGCATGATCACGACCACGACCATGAACACCATCACGACCATGAGCACCATCATGAACATGACGAAAACTGCACCTGCGGATGCCATGACCATGAGCATCATCATCACCATCATGCAGATGAAGTGTTTACAAGCTGGGGAAAAGAGACGCCTCACAAATTCACGAAGGAAAAGATCGAGGATGTATTAAAGACTCTCTGCGAGACAGATGATTACGGAACAATCCTCCGTGCCAAGGGAATGGTAGAAGATGAGAATGGCACATGGATTTATTTTGACATGGTTCCGGGTGAATATGAGCTTCGTGACGGCGAGCCTGACTATACAGGAAGACTTTGTGTGATCGGCTGCAACATTGACGAACACAGATTAGAAGAGTTATTCGGAATTTAATAAGGGAGAATATATATGAACGAAATACCAGTATATTTATTTACCGGTTTTATGGACAGTGGAAAGACCTCCCTCATCAAAGACACCTTATTTGAGCAGGGTTTTGCAAAAGAGGGAAAAAGCCTTGTCATCTGCTGTGAAGACGGCGATGCAGAGTTTACGGATGAAGAACTTGAAAAAAATAATGTAAAACTTGTCATGGTAGACAGTGAGGCAGATTTTACAGAGGACTTTTTGAAAAAAGTAAATACCGAGTACCAGCCGGAGCAGGTATTCTTAGAGTACAACGGAACCTGGCAGATGGGAACACTCATGGATATGGAACTTCCAAAGTACTGGATGATCGTACAGCAGCTTGCCACGGTAGATGCAACGACTTTCGATATGTATCTTGCAAATATGCGTACAATGATCATGGAACAGCTTTTTTCCGCAGATGTCGTGATCTTCAATCGCTGTGATGACAGTACAGACAAAGGAAAATACCGCAGAAATGTCAAGGCATTAAACCGGAAAGCACAGCTTGTCTATGAGCGTGCGGACGGAACACTTGACGAGAGACCGGAGGAGTTACCGTTTGACATTACTGCGGATGAGATTGAAATTTCCGATGCAGATTATGCGATCTGGTATATGGATTGTCAGGACAATCCGAAAAAGTATGAGGGTAAGAAAGTTTCTTTCTTAGCACTTGTATACAATCCGGACAAACTGAAAAAAGGAATTATGGTTCCGGGACGTTTTGCAATGACCTGCTGTGTGGAGGATGTTACCTTCATCGGCTTCAAAACGAAATACGATAGGGAGGATGAAATTCCGCACAAATCCTGGATCAATATCACAGCAGAAGTACACGTAGAATTCGCAAAAGAGTACAAGGGAAAAGGTCCTGTATTGTATCCAATTTCCATAACTCCAGCCGAGAAGCCGGAAGATGAACTCGTATACTTCTCATAAAAATAAAAAAAGGTGTTGACAAAGATACGTTAATGTATTAAAGTAACACCATAAAGAAAAACCGTTGAGAAAGAGTAGTAAGTAATCTGTTGATATTACAGAGAGCTGCAGGTGGTGGGATTGCAGTATGGATCATTTTACTGAATGGACTTTCGAGGGTGACCTGAACAACATACATGAAGCATACAGAGCCATGTATCAGCAGTAGGAGTCACCGGGAACCAAACCCGTTATCAATCAGGCGTGTATGATAGTACATGAGAGAGTGGACCGGATGGTCAAGATGAGTGGTACCGCGATAATAAGATTTTATTACCGTCTCAAGCAACAGCTTGAGACGGTTTTTTATGTAATAGGAAACTTCGTTTCCATTACATAAAAAACACTCCGTGAGGATCGCACTGCGGCGGATAAGAAACATGTCGCATATTGCGACCCGCCGCAGGCGGAGAATCTCGCAGGCGAGATTCTTTTTATACTTGCAAACAAAACCGCAATACATGATTCTTATAACTTTCAAAACGGATTTCTTTCAAAAACATTCTTAAAATTTGGAGGAAAAATGATGAAGAGAAAAATGATGGCAGCAGTATTGACAATGGCAATGGCAGCAACAATGATCGGTGGATGTGGAAACAGCACAGACACATCCAATGCAGGAAACAGCACGAACACAACAGAGAGCAGTGCAGACGCAGCCGATACCGCAAAGGACACTGCACAGAATACTGCAGACAAAACCGTGTACAAAGTTGGAATCGTACAGTATGTAGATGATGCATCCTTAAACCAGATTGAGAAAGCAATTGAAGCAGAGCTGGATGCAAAAGGAGCAGAACTTGGTGTGACATTTGATTATGCAGATTACACCTATAATGGTCAGGCAGATTCCTCTACCCTGAACCAGATCGCAGCAGATCTTGTGGCAGAGGGTGTCGATGTGATCATTCCGATTGCAACGCCGGCAGCAATGATCATGCAGAACGCAACGGAAGATAATCAGATCCCGGTTGTATTTTCCGCAGTATCAGATCCGGTCGGAGCAGGACTTGTAGCAAGTGCAGATGCTCCGGGTGCCAATATTACAGGAACATCCGATGCAATTGATGTGGCACAGATCATGGATTTCATTTTGGCAGCGGATCCGGATGCTGCAAAAATCGGATTTCTGTATGATAAGAGCCAGGATTCTTCCACAAGTGCTATTCAGGCGGCAAAAGATTACTGCGATGAACATGGGATTTCCTATGTAGAAAAAACAGGTACAACAACCGGTGAGATCCAGGCAGCAGCAGATTCCCTGGTGGCAGAAAAAGTAGACGCTATTTTTACACCACAGGACAACACTGTTATGACAGCAGAACTTGCGATTTTTGAAAAATTTGCAGACGCAGGTATCCCTCACTACACAAGTGCAGATTCCTTTGCTTTAAACGGAGCATTCTTAGGATACGGCGTCAACTATGAGACACTCGGAACAAAGACAGCAGACATGGTTGCAGACATTCTTGCAAACGGAGCAGATCCGGCCACAACACCGGTAGAAACATTAGACAGCGGTATCGTAACCGTAAATACAGAGATTGCAGAAAAAGTCGGAATCGATTATTCTATCTTTAAAGATATGTGTTCCGAATTGATCGAGACAGTAACAGCAGAGGAGTTTAATTAAGGTATGGGTTCCATTATTACATTATCAATTGTACAGAGTGCATTAGAACTTGGTTTTATCTATGCACTGGTCGCACTGGCATTATTTATATCCTTCAGTATTTTAAACATTGCGGATCTTTCGACCGATGGATGTTTTACATTGGGATGTGCCGTCTGTGCATCGGTGACACTTGCAGGTCATCCGATATTTGGATTATTTGCAGCGATGGCAGCTGGTGTCTGCTCCGGTTTTGTGACCGCTTTCTTACAGACAAAAATGGGGATTCAGTCCATTTTGGCGGGAATCATCGTAAATACCGGATTGTATACAATTAATATTGCAGTAATGGGATTCGCTTCCAACATGAACTTATTCAACTGTGAATCCGTTTTTACCTGGGCAAAAACAGTGATTGGTGGAACGTGGTATAAACTGATCGTGGCTGCACTGATCGTTATCATTGTAGGAGTGCTGATCTCTTTCTTTTTAAATACAAGGCTTGGACTTTCCATCCGCGCAACCGGAGATAATCCGGATATGGTAAGAGCTTCCAGCATTAATACAAGTGCCATGATCACGATCGGACTTTGTGTTGCCAATGCCCTGACCGGTCTCTCCGGCGGACTGCTTGCGCAGTATCAGAAATCCTGTGATATCAATCTTGGAACCGGAATGGTAACAATCGCACTCGCCAGCCTGATCATTGGGGAATCTATCATTGGAAAAGGCGGTATGTTACAGCGTGTGACCGGCGTTATTTTAGGAAGCTGCCTGTATCGTTTTATCGTGGCAGTTGCCCTGAGATTAAATGTACCGGCAGAGTGTTTAAAACTTGTTTCTGCAATCATTGTAGCCGTGGCGATCGCATTCCCATATCTGAAAAAGCAGATGAATTTTTACCGGCAGAAACGTGCCGCAAAGGCTCAGAACCAGATATACGTTCAGGAGATTATGAAAAATGACAGCGAAGGAGGAGAAAGATAATGGCAGAGAAGAACGCAATGCTTGTGATGCGCGATGTCAGCAAAACTTTTAATCCGGGAACTGTCAATGAAAAATGTGCATTAAAAAATCTGAATCTCACCTTAAAGCAGGGGGATTTTGCAACGATCGTAGGAAGCAACGGAGCCGGAAAATCAACGCTGTTTAATGCGATAACAGGAGCCTTTTTTGCAGACAAAGGACTGATCATGCTGGATGGTGAGGACATTACCTATCAGAAAGAGCATGTCCGCAGTAAAGTGATCGGTCATTTGTTTCAGGATCCATTGAAGGGAACCGCACCACATATGACGATCGAGGAGAATATGGCGCTTGCCTACCTGCGCACGACTACTTCAAAGAATGCCTATTTCAGCCGGATCAAGGCAGCGGACAAGAAAAAATTCAGAGAGCAGCTTGCACTGCTTGACATGGGGTTAGAAGACCGTATGAAGCAGCCGGTCGGACTTTTGTCCGGTGGACAGCGTCAGGCACTTACACTTTTGATGGCAACAATGGTGACTCCTAAGATTTTGCTGCTGGATGAACACACCGCAGCTTTAGATCCTGCCACCGCAGAGAAAGTACTGAACCTCACAAAAAAGATAGTGTCAGAGCAGAACATCACCTGCCTTATGGTCACGCACAACATGCATCAGGCGCTTGAACTTGGGAACCGTACCCTCATGATGGATTCGGGAAATATTGTGCTGGATGTTTCCGGGGAAGAACGGGAAAAGATGTCAGTGGATGATCTGTTAGAGCAGTTTGCAGTCCGTGCCGGAAAGGCATTGGATAATGACAGAATTCTGTTTTCTAAAGTGGAAGCATAATAATATTGTATAGATGGAAACAAAAAAGAATGGGTTCCATAAATAATCATTATAGCAAAATACTGTAAAACCGAGGAAAAGCCGTTGAAATCTAACGGCTTTTCCTTTATTATATAAAGTAATGCTAAAAAAATGTATATTTTCATAGGAGATTCGTGATTAAGGAAAACGATTACAGAGATGAAAAAGGCAGTGAGTATATACAAGGAGGAAAAACATGTATCCAATCGTTAGAAGAGAAAAACTGGCAGACAAGATCTATCTTATGGATGTCAAGGCTCCCCGTGTTGCGCAGTATTGCGAACCGGGACAGTTTGTTATTGTAAAAATTGATGAGCAGGGTGAACGTATTCCACTTACCATCTGTGATTACAACAGAGAAGAGGGAACGATCACGATCGTATTCCAGACCGTAGGAGCTTCCACAGAGCGTATGGTAAGCTTACAGGAAGGGGATGCTTTTGAAGATTTTGTTGGACCTTTGGGATGTCCATCTGATCTGATCCATGAAGATATTGAAGAATTAAAGAAAAAGAAAATTTTATTTGTTGCAGGTGGTGTTGGTACAGCTCCGGTTTATCCTCAGGTAAAATGGCTGCATGAGCACGGTGTTGACTGTGATGTCATCATGGGTTCACGTAACAAAGATTTACTGATCTTAGAGGATGAGATGAAAAAAGTTGCCACAAACCTTTATGTGACAACGGATGATGGCTCGTACGGTTTCAAGGGAACCGGTACTGCACAGCTGCAGGAGCTCTGGGATAATGGTAACCGTTATGACCACTGTGTGGCAATCGGACCAATGATCATGATGAAATTTGTCTGCAAATTGACAAAAGAATTAGGAATTCCAACGGTTGTTTCCATGAATCCGATCATGGTAGACGGAACCGGAATGTGTGGTGCATGTCGTCTGGTTGTCGGCGATGAAGTGAAATTTGCATGTGTAGACGGACCGGAGTTCGACGGACATCTGGTTGATTTTGATCAGGCGATGAGAAGACAGGCTCAGTACAAGACTGAAGAGGGAAGAGCAATGTTGAAATTACAGGAAGGTGCAACACATCACGGCGGATGTGGCAATTGTAACAGTTAAAAATCAGAAATTTGTCAGATCAGAGAGAATGCTGTCTGGTCAGTTACATAGAATCAGGAGGAAAAAATGGACGTATTAACTAGAGTTCCGGTTCGTGAGCAGGAGCCAGCCGTTCGTGCAGCGAACTTTGAAGAAGTATGTTTGGGATATAATGAAGAAGAAGCAATGGCAGAAGCTGCCCATTGCTTAAACTGTAAAAATGCACAGTGTATGAAAGGATGTCCGGTATCTATCAATATTCCGGGATTTATCGCAGAAGTAAAAGAAGGTAATTTTGAGGCTGCTTATCATGTGATCAGTGAGTCTTCCGCACTTCCGGCAGTCTGTGGCCGTGTATGTCCACAGGAGACACAGTGTGAGGGAAAATGTATCCGTGGAATCAAAGGAGAGCCTGTAGCGATCGGTAAATTAGAGCGTTTTGTTGCGGACTGGGCAAGGGAACATGGCATTAAACCGAAAAAGGCAGAAAAGTTAAATGGACATAAAGTAGCAGTGATCGGCTCAGGCCCGGCAGGTCTTACCTGTGCAGGAGATCTTGCAAAGCTTGGTTATGATGTGACGATTTTCGAAGCATTGCATCAGGCAGGCGGTGTTTTGGTTTACGGTATCCCTGAATTCCGTCTTCCAAAGCAGAAAGTGGTTGCCGCTGAAGTGGAGAATGTAAAGGCACTGGGCGTAAAGATCGAGACCAACGTTGTCATCGGTAAATCCGTAACAATCGACGAGTTGATGGACAACGAGGGCTTTGAGGCAGTCTTCATTGGATCCGGTGCAGGACTCCCAAGATTTATGGGTATTCCTGGTGAGCAGGCAATGGGTGTATTCTCAGCCAATGAGTTCTTAACAAGAAATAACCTTATGAAAGCGTTCTTAGACAATTACGATACACCGATCAAAGCTGGTAAGAAAGTTATTGTAGTCGGCGGTGGTAACGTGGCAATGGACGCTGCAAGAACAGCAAGAAGACTTGGCGCAGAGGTACATATTGTATATCGTCGTGGTGAGGAAGAACTTCCGGCACGTAAAGAGGAAGTACACCACGCAAAAGAGGAGGGTATCATCTTTGATCTTCTCCAGAATCCAACCGAATTATTAGTGGATGAAAACGGTTGTGTAAAGGGTGCAAAAGTGATCAAAATGGAACTTGGTGAACCGGATGCTTCCGGAAGAAGAAGTCCGGTTGAGATTCCGGGCTCTGAATATGAGATCGAGGCAGATACTGTGATCATGTCACTTGGTACTTCTCCAAACCCTCTGATCTCATCCACTACAAAAGGTCTTGATATCAACCGCAGAAAATGCATTATTGCAGAAGAAGAGACCGGTGCAACTTCCAAAGAAGGCGTTTATGCCGGTGGTGACGCTGTGACAGGTGCAGCAACAGTTATCCTTGCGATGGGTGCCGGTAAGGCAGCAGCTAAGGGTATTCACGAATATCTCAGCAATAAATAAAAACAGACAGGACAGGGCAGGTGCTGAATGGGTCATACATTTGGCACCTGTTTTTTTCTGTAAGTATTCCAAAGAAACCCCAAAGTTTTATTAATTTTTTATGAAGAGGGTAGCAAAATTACAGGGTTTATGTATATAATAGAACACGCTACGCAAGAAAGAAATACGAGAGAGGTTACCGATAGATGAAGGAGCAGAATCAGCGCCAGATACAGAATCAGACAGAATTAGACGAAAGAAGACTGAGACAGAAAAAGCTTGTACGGAAAAGAAAAATCGTTTTGAGTGTAATGCTTTTGACATCTTTTTTACTGGGATGTGTCTGTGGAAGATATTTTCCTGAGATCGAACTTGGAAAAACAGAAGAAGTGCTGGCATCAGCGCAGGATAACTCCGATGAAGAGAAAAAAGAAAATCAAATTACAAATGACGTGGATAATGGAACAACAGCAGATGGAACGGAAAAAGTGGAACAGTCTGCTACGGAAACTGTCGAAGAACCGGCAGACAGCGAAGAAACGAATGATCCGTTTGCGGAGATTCCACAGGTCGTGTTATCAAAACCGGTAGATTATTCCTTAAATCAGGCAATCAGACAGTTAGAACAGATGGAAGCGGCAGATGAACGCTACGCACAGATCGTGGAAAATGCAGAGAAATATCCGGAAAAATTACTGATCAATCTGGCAAACAATCCGGAAATGATCGCATTTGTAGCTGATTACAAAGGGAACACAAGGGATTATGATAAAGCAGAACTGACAGAGAAAGAGTTACAGGAAGAATATCCGCTCTTTTTACAGTGGGATAAACGCTGGGGCTGCCTTGCATATGGGGATGACAGCAATGTCGCGATCAGCGGATGCGGTCCGACAACACTGGCGATGGCAGTAGTTGCGCTGACTGGAAATGAGGAGGCAACTCCGGCTGCAATCGCAAAATTTGCCATGCAGGAAGGGTTTTATATGTCCGGCACAGGAACGATGTGGTCGCTTATGACAGAGGGGGCGGCAGCTTACGGTGTCTGCTCCGAGCAGATCAATATCAGCCAGACTGAGATCAAACAGCACTTAGATCAGGGAGATATCGTGATCTGCTCTGTGCGGCAGGGAGATTTCACTACAGGGGGACATTTTATCCTGCTCTATGACTATGATGATGAGGGATTTTCCATTAACGATCCGTTTTCTTTATACCGCAGTGGCCAGAAATGGGACTATGGAAAAATCAGAAGCCAGATCAAAGCTGTCTGGGCACTAAAAGCAAAATAAAGAACAGTTAGCGATTGTTCAAATAGTTTAACAAAAAACAGGGCATACTAAAGCATCATAAAGTGAGATGGAGAGATGCAGAATGTGCCAGAATATGAGTGGACTGTCCACTGCTGAAGTGGAATTTCGGAAAAAAGCAGGGTTGTCGAATGAATGCGTAGATTCTTCCACAAAGACAGTGGCACAGATCATCCGCTCAAATGTTGTAACTTATTATAATCTTATTTTTTTGATCATTACGATCCTTCTGATCGTAGTGGGATCTTTTCGGGATCTTACTTTTTTACCTATTATTATTGCAAATATGTTGATCGGGATCATCCAGGAGCTGCGTTCCAAAAAGATTCTGGATGATCTTACGATATTAAACACACCGAAAATCACGGTCCGGCGCAACGGAAGTGATCAGGAGGTTTTGGCGGATGAACTGGTGCAGGATGATGTGATAACGCTTTCAGCAGGTGGACAGATTCCGGCGGACGCACTGGTGTTATCCGGCAATATCACAGTCAACGAGGCTCTGATCACAGGGGAGGCCGATGAGATTGTAAAAAAAGAGGGAGATTCCCTTTTTTCGGGAAGTTTTGTGATATCAGGAGAGTGTATGGCAAAACTGGAAAAAGTGGGAAAAGATTCTTATATTTCAGGACTGATGCTGCAGGCGACGCAGACAAAAGAGGGCGAGCAGTCGGAGATGATCCGGGCGTTGAACCGCCTTGTGCAGACCGTGGGCGTGATCATTTTGCCGATCGGGGCGATCCTGTTTTTACAGCAATACTTTTTTTCCGGGGCAACGATGAAAGATAGTGTGACGGGCATGGTGGCGGCTATTCTCGGAATGATCCCGGAAGGCCTGTACCTTCTTGCAAGTGTGGCGATGGTGGTGTCGGTGATGAGGCTTGGAAAACAAAAGGTACTGATCCATGACATGAAATGTATCGAGACACTGGCGCGGGTAAATGTACTGTGCGTGGATAAGACCGGAACCATTACCGTGCCAGAAATGGAAGTGGCACAGTTTATCCTTGCAAAAGACCAAAGCCTGGCAGCGAAAGAACAGGAAGCAGACCAGCAATCGGAAGACAAAAATAAAATTGCAAAGCTGCTCTCTGACTGTGTGCGTGCCCTGCCGTGCGACAATGCAACGATGGAGGCATTGCAGCAGTATTTTACGGAGCCGATGGAAAACAGTGCAGAAAAAATCGTCCCGTTTTCGTCTGCCACAAAATACAGTGGAGTGGTTCTGGCAGGAAAAGCTTATGTGGTCGGCGCACCGGAATTTGTGCTGCGGCAGGATTATACGGCTGTTCAGGGAACGATCGAAGTATTTCTGGAAAAGGGATATCGTGTGCTTGTATTTGCAGAGTATGAGGGGAATCTGGATGGAAAAGAACTGACAGAAAATGCAAGTCCCATTGCATTTATCCTGCTCAACAATGCGATCCGGGAGGGGGCAATGGATACGTTCCGTTACTTTTCCAAGCGGGGAGTGGAAGTGAAAGTGATCTCCGGGGACAATCCGGTCACGGTATCGGAGATCGCAAAGAAAGCGGGAATCCGCCATGCGGAAAAACAGGTGGACGCAGCAACGTTGAAAACAGCGGATGCAGTGCGGAAGGCAGCAAAAAAATACACGGTGTTCGGCAGGGTGACACCGGAGCAGAAACGTCTTCTGGTGCAGGCATTAAAAGAGCAGGGAAAGACCGTGGCAATGACAGGAGACGGCGTGAACGATATTCTTGCGTTAAAAGATGCAGACTGCAGCATTGCGATGGCGTCAGGCAGTGAGGCGGCTTCGCATGTGGCACAGCTTGTGCTGCTCGATAACGATTTCAATAAAATGCCGGCGGTTGTCATGGAAGGGCGGCGGGTGGTGAACAACATCGGGCGCACTGCCAGCCTTTATCTGGTCAAGAACATTTTCTCCATGCTCTTAGCCGTATTTTCCATGCTGTTTCTGATCGATTATCCGCTGGAGCCATCGCAGGTGTCGCTCATCAGTGTTTTTACGATCGGGATTCCGTCATTTTTTCTGGCGCTGGAGCAGAACCGGAATCAGATCCATGGGCATTTTCTTACCAATGTCCTGATCCAGGCGCTTCCGGCTGGGATTACAGATTTTATCGTGGTGAGCGGTCTGGTGATTTTCTGTAGGGAGTTCGGAGTGGAAAAAGAGTGCGTTTCCACGTCGTGCACGATCCTGATTGCAGTTGTCGGCTTCATGATCCTTTATCATATAGCAAAACCGATGACAACACCGCATGCGATCCTGATCGCAGCGATGGTCATCGGCTGGTTATTTTGTATGCTGTTTTTCAGTGAACTGTTTGCGATCACGGCGGTCACAGGAAAATGTGCAATGCTCATGATCGTGTTCGCAGTCATCACGGAGCCGGTGTTTCGGTATCTGATACAGCTTGTGGAGGCTGTTCAGAAGTGGGGTGGAAAACTAAAATTTTAGTCTGGTGAACCGGCATGTTTTTTCCGGCTCTGTTTTTCCCAGATAAAATACGTCACGATCAGAAGGATTCCGGTGATCAGCCATGTGATCGGGCTTGCCAGACGGACTGCCCAGTAACCGAACGGATTTAAGGTGACGGCGATCACAATAATACGGCACACCATTTCCACAACACCGCTTAACATTGGAACAAGTCCGCGGTTTAAGCCTTGCAGGGCGTTCCGGTAAAGGAAAATCCATGCGAGCGGCAGCATGAAGAAACTGATGGTGTTCAGATACTGCATGGCATAGTCAAAAATTTCTTCAGAAGGATTGCTCACAAACCAGCTCACAATAAAACGTCCGCCGAATACGCAGATGGCAGAGGCAGCAAGCGAGATAAAAATGCAGATGAAAAATCCTTTGCGCATTCCCTCGTAGATACGTTTGTATTTTCCTGCGCCGAGGTTCTGACCGCAGTAGGTGGCAATCGCAGTGCCGAGTGTCGGCATGGTCTGGGTGGAGAGGTTTTCCACTTTGGAGGCGGCAGTGAAGGCAGCCACAACACTGGAACCGAAAATATTGACTGCGCCCTGCAGGATCATGGTTCCGATAGCGGTGATGGAATAGTTGAGCGCCATCGGAATACCGATGGAAAGCATATTGAACACACCGTATCCGTCGAGATAGTAATCTTCCCGGCTGGTTTTTAAAATGTCGAATTTGCGGAACATATAAATAAAACAAAGCAGTGCGGAGACACCCTGCGCAATGATCGTTGCATAGGCAGCGCCTGCGGTTCCAAGTTTTACGACGACAATCAAAAACAGGTCGAGCACAATATTTAAAAAGGAAGAGAGAATCAGGAAATACAGCGGTGTTTTGCTGTCGCCGATCCCTCTTAAAATACCGGAGGCAACGTTGTAGGACATCGTGAGCAGGATACCTGCGAAAATGACTTTAATATAAGAGTCTGCGAGTCCTAAGATATTGTCCGGTGTTTTCATTAAAATAAGAAACTGTCTGGAAGCTGCCACCGTAGGGATAGTCAGAAGTAACGATACAATGGCAGTCAGTATCAGGGAGAGTGCGACATAATGCTTTAACAGCTTGAAATCTTTTGCACCGAAGGCGTGGGAGACCATAACGCCAAATCCCTGCGCAATACCATTTGCAAATCCTAATACAAGGAACATTAGGCATCCGGTAGAGCCTACCGCAGCCAGAGCATCCTCACCAAGATACTGCCCGACAATGATCGTATCCACCATGTTATAAAACTGCTGAAAAATATTTCCCAGTAAAACCGGAACGGAAAAAAGTAAGATCATTCTGAGCGGGCTGCCCGTTGTCATGTCTTTTGTCATAGTCTGTACTCCTTGATTTATAAAATAGTTAAAAATCTGTCCGTGTTTTTTAGCCTCAACACGCATATTCTTTGCGTTTCAGCAACTTAGTATAAGGCATGGACCGCAAAAAGACAATGTTTATTTTTGCGAAAAAATATAATTTTTTTGTTTTCGCAAAAGAAAAGATTTTTTCGTGGGAAACTGTTATAATAAGAAAGCAATTATTTGCAAGTCACAGTAAAATCACGGAGTAAAATAATGCAGACAAACCTCGAATACTACAAAATTTTTTATTATGTATCCAAATACAACAGTATTTCCCTCGCAGCAGAGGCGCTTTCCATCTCACAGCCGGCAGTCAGCCAGGCAGTCAAGCATTTAGAAAGTGATCTTTCCTGCGCTCTCTTTGTGCGGACATCCAAAGGCGTGCGCTTAACAAAAGAAGGGGAACTGCTTGCAGAATATGTGAGAAAAGGATATGAGACAATCCTTACCGGGGAGAAAAAACTCTCAGAGATGTTAAACTTAGATGCCGGAGAAATCTGTGTGGGTGCCAGTGACATGACATTGCAGTTTTATCTGCTTCCTTATCTGGAGACGTTCCATGATGCATTTCCGCAGATCAAAGTGACTGTGACGAATGCCCCGACACCGGAGACGTTGAAACATTTGCAGGACGGAAAAATTGATTTTGGGATCATCAGTACCCCGGTGAACAACAAATACGATTTTAAAATGACGCCTGTGCGCAAAATCCAGGATGTCTTTGTGGCGGGAAAAAAGTTTGAGTACTTAAAGGGTGGAAAATTAAGCTATAAAGAGCTTGAAAATCTTCCGGTGATGTGCTTAGAGGGCAGTACTTCCACAAGAAAATATGTAGAGGATTATCTGGCAGAGCGCGGCACATTTGTCCGGCCGGAATTTGAACTTGCGACAAGTGACATGCTCATCCAGTTTGCGGTGCGCAACCTCGGTGTTGCCAGTGTCGTGTCGGATTTCGCAGAAAAATACATTGAAAATGGGGAATTATTCGTATTGAAATTTGACAGGGCGATACCGGAACGCGAGTTTTGCATTGTCTCAAACGAGCGTGCGCCGATGTCGGCAGCGGCAGAAAAATTATATGATTTTCTGCTTGTTCCGTAGTGAAAAATGTCAGAAAAAGTTCATCAATTCTTCATCAATCTTAATAGAATATCAATGGGATTACGGGCAGGAATATGATAAATTTATATGCAAGATCAGGACATTTAGGGGGAAACGTAAATGATGCGTTTATTATCGATCGGGATAGACTGTGTCTCGTCTGCTATTTTTGTGATTCTTGCTTTGGCTATTTTGCAGTGTACAATCTACAGGAAATGGGAATTTAAACCATTTTGTGTAAAACTGATATTTGCATTTTATGCGATTGCTCTGTTTTCGGTTGTGGGTGTCCCTGCGGTTGGAACATTTCAGATGGATTTTGGCCTGAATCTGATACCGTTTGTAGACATTGTAAATAGTCCGTTTGCATATATGAAAAATACGATTCTGAATATCATTTTATTTATACCGATGGGATTTTTTGTACCTGCGGTCTGGAAGAATTACCAGTCTTTCAAAACCATGTTTTTCATGGGACTCGCGGTATCACTGGGGATTGAACTATTACAGATATTTACATTCCGGCTTACGGATATTGATGATCTGATCACCAATACGGCAGGAACTTTGATAGGATATGAAATAAGCAGAAAATTCTCTTTTTCGTTCTCTTTAAAAACAGAGGAATCGAAAGAAAGTTTAGTACGATATGAACCTGTCCTGATTCTTGCGGTTATGCTTTTGATTTCAATGTTTCTGAAACCGATCGTGTCTGATGGCATATGGAATATCATGATATAATAAGACTGCCGAGCGAAGCGAGTGTAGATAACGATCATGAAGCTTTGCTTCATGATATAATGAACAATTATATCAAATATAATGAATATTAATTTTACTTATGACATATATTCGTGTATAATCATAAAGTAAAAACAGGAAAGCGTGATGGTTTTTACAGACCATCACTTTTTTTATGCAGGAGGAAAATCAAATGGTTACAGCAGTAGTAGGCGCTAACTGGGGCGACGAGGGAAAAGGAAAAATCACAGATATGCTTGCAGATGAAGCGGACATCGTTATCCGTTTTCAGGGTGGAGCAAATGCAGGTCACACCATCGTAAACAACTATGGTAAATTTGCATTACATACATTGCCATCCGGTGTATTCCACAGCCACATCACCAACATTATCGGAAACGGTGTTGCACTGGATATCCCGAAAGTAATGAGTGAGATCAAATCAATCACAGACCGCAATGTGCCTGCACCAAAAATCATGATTTCAGATAGAGCACAGATGGTTATGCCTTACCACGTTCTTTTCGATCAGTATGAGGAGGAGCGTCTTGGAAAGAATTCTTTCGGTTCTACCAAGTCCGGTATCGCACCATTTTATTCAGACAAATATGCAAAGATCGGTTTTCAGGTAAGTGAGTTATTCGATGAGGAATTATTGCAGGCAAAAGTAAAACGTACCTGCGAGACAAAGAACATTATGCTTGAGCATATGTATCACAAACCATTATTAAAAGAAGAAGAGTTATTAGCTACTTTGCATGAGTACAGAGACATGGTCGCTCCATATGTCGGAGATGTTTCTTTATTCTTAGACAAAGCAATTAAGGAAGGCAAAAAGATCTTATTGGAAGGCCAGCTTGGTACTTTAAAAGATCCGGATCACGGAATTTATCCAATGGTAACATCTTCCTCTACTTTAGCAGCATACGGTGCGATCGGAGCAGGCATCCCACCATATGAGATCAAGAAGATTGTAACAGTAAGTAAAGCATACTCTTCCGCAGTAGGAGCAGGAGCATTCGTTAGCGAGATCTTTGGAGACGAGGCAGACGAACTGAGAAGACGCGGCGGAGACGGCGGTGAATTCGGAGCAACAACCGGACGTCCAAGAAGAATGGGATGGTATGACTGTGTTGCAAGTAAGTATGGATGCCGTCTGCAGGGAACAACGGATGTAGCGCTTACCGTACTTGACGTATTAGGATACTTAGATGAGATCCCGGTATGTGTTGGATACGATATCGACGGAGAAGTAACCACAGACTTCCCTGTAACTGCAAAATTAGAGAAAGCAAAACCGGTATTAAAGAATCTTCCGGGATGGAAATGCGATATCCGCGGTATTAAGAAATACGAGGATCTTCCGGAAAACTGCAGAAATTACATTGAGTTCATTGAAGGACAGATCGGATACCCGATCACAATGGTTTCTAACGGACCAGGAAGAGAAGATATCATTTATCGTAATAAATAAAAAGACTGAGGCAGGCGTGCATTGCACCCTGCCTTTTGTGACAAAACATGGAGGATTGTATGGTAAAGAATATTATTTTAGATGTCGGGAAAGTACTTGTGGCGTGGGAGCCTGAAGACGCAATGAAACAACTTGGATTTGATGATAAGACAGTGAAAGCGGTTGCGGATGCTACGGTAAATACTCCGGTCTGGCTTGAGACAGACCGTGGTGTCTGGTCAGATGAACAGATCCTTTCTGCTTTTTATGAGAAGGCACCGGAATATAAAAAAGAGATCGATCTGTTCTGGAATCATCTGGAACTGGCGATCAAACAGTTTTCCTATACGAAAGAATGGATTTCCAATATGAAAAAAGAAGGCTTGCATGTGTATATTCTTTCTAACTATGGAGATTGGACTTATCAGAGAACGAAGGACAATGCGCTGGATTTCTTACCGTTGACAGACGGAGCGATTTTTTCCTATACAGTGAAGCAGATCAAACCGGATCTTGAAATATATGAAACATTGTTAAATCAGTACAAACTGAAACCGGAAGAATGTGTATTTATCGATGACCGGATGGAAAATATCGAGGGAGCCGAAAAAGCCGGAATCCACGGAATCTGCTTTGAGACGATCGGGCAGGTGAAAGAGGATCTGAAGAAATACAATATATATGTCTAAATAACAGGTATTTAAGAAGAGAAAAAATCGTCGTTTCACAAAGTTATCACATTTTTTTCCAAAAGAAAACACATTTTTTCGATAAGATAATACTATCGAAAACCGACAGTTGCGAAATTCGTGAAAACAGACGGATTTCGCGATTTTCATGCGAGCCGGAAGTAAGGAGGAAAAGATTGTGATCGAGATCAGCCATCTGGTAAAAAAATATGGCGACCATATTGCAGTGAATGATCTGACATTGACTGTGGAACCAGGAAAAATTTATGGATTTTTAGGACCAAACGGCGCCGGAAAATCCACCACGATGAACATTATTACAGGGTATTTAGGTGCAACCAGCGGAGAGGTGAAGATCAACGGATTTGATATTTTTGCACAGCCGGAAGAAGCAAAAAAATGTGTGGGATATCTGCCGGAGATCCCGCCTCTTTATGTGGATATGACAGTCAGGGAGTATCTGAACTTTGTGGCAGAGTTAAAGAAACTCGAAAAGGGTCGGAGAAATAAATATGTGGAGGAGGCGATGGAGACGACCGGAATCACTGCACAGCAGTCAAGACTGATCCGTAACCTGTCAAAAGGCTACAGGCAGAGAGTCGGATTTGCACAGGCAGTGTTAGGGTATCCGGAGATCATCATTCTGGACGAACCGACGGTCGGACTTGATCCAAAACAGATCATAGAGATCCGTGACCTCATCAAAGAACTTGGCAAAAATCATACGGTTATTTTAAGTTCGCACATTTTGTCTGAAATATCTGCAGTGTGTGATCACATTTTCATTATTTCCAAAGGAAAATTAGTGGCAGGCGATTCCACGGAGAATCTGATGAAACAGATGTCCGGGGCGCAGGAGATCGAACTTCTGATCAAAGGAGACAATGCGGCAGTGCAGGAGACATTCACCGGGATCGCAGAAGTTGAAAAATGCATTCCATTAGAGCAGAAGGACGAAGCGTGTGTACATCTGAATCTGATCGCAAAACCGGGAATGGATATCAGGGAACAGGTGTTTGCTTCCTGTGTCAACCATGGATTTGTCATTCTGCAGATGAATCCCGTTTCAAAATCTCTTGAGGATGTGTTCCTCGAACTTACGGAAAAAGAGGGGACACAGAAGGAAGTTCTGCCGGAGAAAAAACTCCATTTTGTAAAGTCTCATTTTGGAAAAGAGAGTAAGGAGGACGGGGAATAATGTTTGCGATATTAAAAAGAGAAGTAAAAGCTTACTTTCAGACGGTGACAGGATGGTTGTTTATTGCAGCAGTTCTTGTACTCTATGGACTATATTTTTATGTTTACAATCTGCGCGCAGGCTATCCTTATATTTCTTACTCACTGTCGGCGATCGCATTTATCATGCTGATCACGGTACCTGTGCTGACTATGCGCAGTTTTGCGGAGGAACGCCACAGCAGAACAGACCAGTTGATCCTGACTGCACCGGTATCTGTGGGAAAAGTAGTATTGGGAAAATATCTCGCAATGGCTTTTGTATTTACCATAGATATGGTGATCATTGCGATCACACCATTGCTGTTAATGTCCTACGGAACAATCCCATTAGGGGAATCCTATGCAGCAGTGCTTGGATTCTGGCTGTATGGCTGCGCCTGCATTGCCGTTGGTATGTTTATTTCCTCATTGACCGAAAGCCAGGTGATTTCCGCAGTTTTGACATTTGTTGCATTATTTGCCGGCTATATGATGGGAAGCATTTGTAATCTGATCTCAGAGAGCGGAAATCTTCTGACAAAAATTTTAGGCTGCTACGATTTTTATACGCCGCTCGATAACTTTATGAATGGAACACTGGATGTGGCGGGAATTGTCTATTACGTAACGATCATTGCATTACTTTTGTTCCTGACAGGGCAGTCCGTTCAGAAACGCCGCTGGAGCATCAGTTCCAAAAAAATATCGACAGGTGTATTTTCAACGGGAATGATCATTGCAATGGTGGCAGTGACCGTTGTTGTGAACCTGTTCGTGGCAGAACTTCCGGCAACATGGACATCCATTGATGTCACTTCAACAAAAATTTACTCCATCACAGACGATACGAAGGATTATCTGAAAGGTCTCGACGAGGACGTGACAATTTATGTGCTGGTGTCCGATGCATCAAAAGATACAAAGCTGGATGAGACATTACAGAGATATGAATCCCTGTCGGATCACATCAAAGTTTCCTATATCAATCCGGCTGCAAACCCGGCTTTTGCAGCACAGTATACAGACAGTTCTGTGACTTCCAACAGCATGATCGTTGTGAGCAACGCAAGATCCAGAGTCATTGATTACAATGATGTGTATACCTATAGTTATGATTACAGCAGTTATTCCAGAAGCATTGATGGATATGATGCAGAGGGACAGCTTACAAGTGCAATCCAGTATGTGACCATGGATTCTACAGAACTTCCGGTGATCTATCAGGTGTCCGGACATGGGGAAACAGCTTTGTCCGGTGGCTTTACAGAGGCAATTGAAAAAGCAAATATCACATTATCTGACCTTGCATTATTAAAAGAGGATACGGTTCCGGAAGATGCAGCAGCGTTGATCATTAATGGACCGACCACTGATTTTTCGAAGGATGATGCCAGCAAAGTGATCGATTATATCAATCGGGGTGGAAAAGTGCTGATCACCTGTAATTTTCAGGCGCAGGGTCTGGAAAACTTCGAGTCAATCCTGTCGGCATGCGGCATGGAACGGGTTTCCGGCATTGTCATGGAAAATGATAAATCCTATTATTACAGCAATACACCGTATTACCTGCTTCCTGACGTAAATTCAAGTGCATATACAAGTTCCGTCAGCGGTTCATATATCTTTGCTCCATATAGCGAGGCAATTACCTATGGAGAAGATACAGATGATACAACTTATAAAGCATTATTGGAGACGACAGATAAAGCAGTATCCAAGACAGATGCAGTAAATGCAACAACATCAGAGCTGGAGGAGGGAGATGCTGCAGGACCATTTGCAGTTGCGGTTGCCATGGAAAAAACAATCGATGAAGATGCAGTCGCAAAAGTAGTGGTCGCCGGATCTGTGGAAATGTTTGCAGACAGTGCAGACCAGATCGTTTCCGGAAATAACAGCGCTATGTTTACAGATATCATTGCCCAGATGGTTGGCGATTCTGATCTTGCAACAAGTGTGATCCCGACAAAAGATTACACGCTCAGCGCCATCACGGTGGATGCAGCGGCAGGGATTCTGTATGGGCTTGGTCTGATGATCGTGCTTCCGGTCATTATGATGATTCTTGGAATTGTGATATGGGCATCAAGAAGAAAAAAATAAAACAATAGATGATAGAAAATCAAGATTGGAGACAGATAGAATATGAAAAAACAGAAAATTCAGTTTATTGTAATTCTGATCGTGCTGGCAGTGCTTATCGCTGCCACCTTCGGAATGAAATGGTATAACAAAAATAAAGAGGAAGAGAAAACAGCGGAAGAAGAGGCTTCTACCATTTATATTTCCAAAGTGGACGTTGACACGATCACAGCATTTTCTTATGAGGTTGACCATGTGACGTATACTTTTACAAAGGATGGGGATACATGGACCTATGACGGAGACACATCACTGGATATGGATGAAGAAGCGATCGACAGCATGCTTTCAACACTGTCATCGCTGACAGCAATAGAAGAGATCAGTGATTATACAGATCTGAAAGAGTTTGGATTTGACCAGCCGGAAGATCTGATATCCTACACAACAAGTGAAGGGTCTGTTTCTCTTTTTGTAGGAAATAAAAATGATACTTTGAATGCATACTATATTATTTCAGCTGATGGAGGAAGCATTTATCTGACAGAAACGTCTCTTGCGGATGCTTTTTCAAAAACGATTGAGGAGCTGACAGTCACAGAGGATACAGAAAGCACGGAGACAGTTGAGAACACAGAAACTGTATCTGAGAACACAGAAGAATAAATAAGATAAAAGCAGGATCAGCACCTGACAGAAAATTTTGTTCAGGTGCTGATTTTTTAATGCTCTGCAGTATTTTTTTCTTCGGAATCTTTTTTGATCAGTTTGTAAATAAAACTGTATGCCCAGATTAAAACAGGGATGATCACAGAAGCATAAATGGATGTCATGAGCATGTTCATAAAATTTTCGCTGGCAGAAACTGCACAGACGATAGTAGAAATATAAAGTCCAGCCAGAATGATCACGCCGATGATTGCTAAAATTTGTTTTATTTTTTTCATATTTTGAATCCTTTCGGGAAAATTGTAATAAACTATGGTACAATCATCGTATAGGAAAAAAACAGTTTCGTCAATAAAATTGTAGAAGAAAAGGCAGGTAAATCGGGTGGCATATGAAAAGCTTTTGAATGAAATTTATGCGGCAGTATCATTGAAATATCTGTGGAAGGAATATGAGCCGTATTTTGTGAAAAGTGAATCACCGGACTGGATTAATCCAAACATGGATTTCGGGCTGGAAGTCAGTCAGGCACTTTTGCCGGATGACGGGCAGGAGGAGAGTTTTATCGAAAAATATCTTGGTTGCCGGAAAGAGGAACTACCTTCTTTGGCGTTTGATAAATATGGAGAGCGGTTGAATTTTTACAATGGAAGGTTTTGGGCGATTCTGCCAGATAATACTGTGCAGCAAGATTATCTTTCCAAGGCGAAATATCGTTTTGACCGCAAACTGGAAAAACTAAATGCAAATTATATCCATAAGCACTACAATGGTTTGTATCTTTTTCTACATCCGACCGACGAGAATGATATTGATGCAGGTGCACTGTTTGAATATATGAGATATACACAGGAAAAGAAAAAAATGCGATTTGACAGGGTATTTTTAAATTGTGTCAAAACCATTTACGTCTGCAATTACGAAAACAATACGATTGAGCCGATTGTGCTGCCGCCAAATGCGGAAAACTTTTTGAACACGGAGGCGGAGTACCTCCGCAATTGCTGTGACTGGAAGGATGGGACAGCGTTGGAGATGAAGCGTGGCGATGAGAGCTTTTAAATGAGTGTAGAAATATGATTGGAGGAAAATAGAATGAACAGTATCTTTCGCAGAGTAAGTATCAGAAAATATCAGGAAAAGAAAATTGAGCAGGAAAAAGTGGAACAACTGCTTCGAGCTGCAATGGCAGCGTCGTCTGCATGCAACCAGCAGCCGTGAGGAGCTGGCTCTTCCATTTCAATCATTCAGTCAAAAAGCAAAAGAGCAGGAAAAGTTAAAAGTTTCCTTGACTTTCCCCACCCAGCCCCTTACAATAAACCTATCTTTTTTATCAAATCAAAGTTACAAAATAAGCTAACATAACAAAAAAATCCATCACCACATCGGTGGACCACTCAGCAGGAGAAAATGACAGACACAAATTTAGAACAGTAACTAAAAAATCCATACAAACAGTCTTGAAGAATATTGAGGGGTTCTATATAATAAACATAGATCATTTAGAAAACCTGTATGGGCGATCTGTCCGTCTGGATGCACTCTGTATCCTTGGAAATGGAAAAAAGTGTAACGTGGAAGTGCAGCGTTCTAACAAGGATCACCATTTAAAAAGAGTGCGGTTCAATGCATCGGTCATCACGGTGCGGGACTCGCAGACGGATGATAAATTTGAGGAGACGATCGATCTGATCGTTGTGTATATTTCCGAGTTCGATATCTTTAAACGTGGCAGGGTGATCTATCACGTGGACAGCGAGATCCGGGAAACACAGGAAAAAGTAGACGACGGATTGGAGCGTGTATTCGTCAATACCGCAGTAAAAGACGGAACAACTATCTCAGAATACATGGACTGTTTTCTGCAAAAAGAGATAGATAATGCCAAATTTCCAAAATTAACCAACCGTGTGCATTATCTGAAACATGAAGAGGGAGGTGTAAACGCAGTGTGTGAAATAATGAGAAAATATTCAGAAGAAGTCGCAGAAAAAG
>ERZ791826.566-NODE-566-length-32150-cov-6.096370_pt1 | contig 32150 bp, 32 predicted proteins | sample MGYA00510297_ERZ791826 | MGnify/ENA primary metagenome ERZ791826 (study PRJEB30046, sample SAMN00792004) | human gut metagenome | study: EMG produced TPA metagenomics assembly of the A metagenome-wide association study of gut microbiota in type 2... | reverse complement strand
TCGAACTACCTACTTAACAGAATTTAGAAAGGAGGCGGCGCTTCCTCCCCTGCATGAATGCAGTGGTTCCCGCGCCGAATTTCGATGAGCGACAACGATTTTGAAGCGATGCTGGCTGCTGCCGGCATGGGCAATAAAAAAGAGATTCCGGAGGACTATCGCTGCGGATACACCGCTGTCGTCGGTCGTCCCAACGTCGGCAAGTCGACGCTCATCAATGCGATTGTGGGCGAAAAGGTCTCGATTACCTCGAAAAAGCCTCAGACGACGCGCGACCGTGTGCTCGGTGTGGCAACGGACGACGATGCTCAGATCGTCTTTGTGGATACGCCGGGGTTCCAGTCCAAGCACACCTCGCAGCTTCTCAAGCACATGAACCGTACAGTTCGCACCGCCTTGGCCGATGTCGAAGCCGTGCTTTTCGTGATTGATGCTGCCGGTTGGAAAAGTGACGATGAGCTCGTTTTGAAGCTTCTTGACCGGGAAGCCAAGAACGTGATCCTGGTGCTCAATAAGATTGACCTTGTGAAGGATAAGGAACGTCTGCTGCCGCTCATGGCCGAATCCATGCAGAAGTTTCCCTTTGCCGCCATCGTTCCCGTGAGCGCAGAAAAAGGCAAGATGCTCGACGACCTCAAGGGCGAGATCAAGAAGCTGTTGCCGGTTTCTCCGCCTTTTTTTGATGCGGATCTTTATACCGACAAGTCGCCTCGCTTCATAGCGGCCGAAACGATTCGCGAAAAGGCATTCCGCCTTCTGGGTGACGAACTGCCTTACGGACTTGCCGTGATGATCGAGCGCTGGAACGAAACCGACGACGGCGCCGAAATCATTGCTTCGCTTTGGGTGAACCGCGAAAGCCACAAACCGATCGTGATCGGTGAAAAGGGAGCCAAACTGCGCGAAATCAGCCGACTTGCCCGAGCCGACATCGCCGAACTGCTTGGCAAGCGCGTGCATTTGGAAGTCTGGGTCCGCGTGCGCCGTGGTTGGAGCGACGACGCCCGCATTCTGAAGTCCCTCGGCTACGGCGACTGATTCTTCTCATATGGCCGCAGCGACTGTATCCCGTTCCCCGGAACGTACACCCGTGGTGCGCGTGCGTTCCGAAGCGGCGTTTGTGCTTTCTACCCAACCGTGGCGGGAGACAAGTGTCATTGCCGAACTGCTCACTCAACGGCATGGCCGTGTCACGGTTGTGGTGCGGGGCGCCAAACGTGTTTCGAGTCGTTTTCGCGGCATCATCATGCCCTTTGTACCGCTTGTGGTGAGCTTTTCTGGCGCAGGAGACATCAAAAACCTCACCGATGCCCGCTGGATGGGGCCGATGACGCCCATTGACCCCGAGGGACTCGTGTCGGCTTTCTACGTCAATGAACTGGTGCTACGCCTGACGATGCGAAGCGACTCCTCGCTTCGACTCTACAACGACTATCTGAAGGTGATGAGCGAGGTTTCGCTCAAGGATGGCAAAGAACTTTCTGTGGCCCTGCGCACATTTGAAATCAAGCTCCTCAATTCGCTCGGCTGGAGCCAGGTTTCCAAGGTCGAAGAGATTGAAAAGGGCGGCATCTGGACGGTTCGCCAGGGGGAACTGGTTTGCATCAATGAGCTTTGTGAAGGCGAAAAAGCGGTGAGCCTGGGTACGGCCTTGGCCATTGCCAAAGCCGAAATCACCCCGAGTGCCGATCTGCGTGAGGTGCGCGACGTTCTTCGCCTCATAATCGGCTACTATGTTGGCGACACGGGTCTGAAGACTCGAAAAACTCTGGAAATCTGGTCGCAAATCTGACACATAGGGTAAAGACGGGCGACTCGGTTGCTGAGTAAAAGTAAAGAACCGATTACGCCGTTTTTTGTTGGCAGCGCCTTTTATGTTGACCAAACTTTCTGTCAATCTCAACAAGATTGCACTCATCCGCAATTCCCGCGACGGCAATACGCCGTCCGTTACGCTCTTCGGCGCCGTGGCGCTTAAGGCCGGGGCCGCCGGTCTGACGGTTCATCCGCGCCCCGATGAACGCCATATCCGCCGCGATGATGTTCCGGCTCTCGCCAAGCTTCTCAGGAACTGGCCCGGTCGCGAATTCAACATCGAAGGCAATCCCTTCATGAACTTGATGGAGCACGTCCGCGAAGTTCGTCCTGATCAGGTGACGTTTGTGCCCGACAGTGAGTCGCAAAAGACGAGCGATCACGGCTTTAATCTGATGGAACAAGGCGAAAAGCTGCGTCCTCTGATTGTCGAAGCCAAGGCTCTAGGTTGCCGCGTGAGCCTTTTCATGGATCCGGATCCCGAACAGATCGTACTTGCCAGGGACCTTGGCGCTGATCGCATTGAGCTTTACACCGAAGCTTATGCCGCAGCCTGCGGCACAGCCGCCGTCGGCCCGATGCTCGAGAAATATGCGCTGGCAGCTCGCGCGGCCCGTGAGGTCGGTCTCGGTGTGAACGCAGGTCACGATCTCAGTCTCACGAATCTGCAGGATTTGCTCGTTGCCTGTGAATGCATCGCCGAGGTCTCTATCGGCCACGCGCTGATCAGCGAGGCGCTTGAGTACGGCATGACCGAAACGGTTGGTCGCTACAACGCTGTTTGCCTGCGCGCGAGCGAGCAAATTTCGCTCATGAACCAAAAGTAAGAAAGGAAATAAAACATGCTCGGTCCCGTTGTTTGCGATATTGCCGGAACGACTCTGTCGGAAGCGGAGATAAAGCGCATCGCCCATCCGCTCGTGGGCATGGTCATTCTGTTTACCCGCAATTATGAAAATCGAGTGCAACTCGAAAAACTCTGCCGCGTCATCCATGAGATCAAGCCCGGTATTCTGATCGGGGTGGATCACGAGGGCGGCCGTGTACAACGTTTCCGCGAGGGTTTTACCGAAATTCCGGCGATGAGCGCCTACGGCCGAGCCTACAAGGACGATCCGGAAGCGGCTGCCCGTTCGCTGACGGCTGCCGGTTTCGTGATGGCTTCCGAACTTCGCACGGCAGGCGTTGACTTTACCTTTGCCCCTGTGCTCGACCTCGATTGGGGGCAGAGCGAAATCATCGGGGAGCGTTCGTTTGCGCTCGATCCCCGTGTTGTGACGCGTCTGGCCCGAGCGCTCAGCCACGGCATGCTCATGGCGGGCATGGCCAATTGCGGCAAGCATTTCCCGGGTCACGGCTACGCGGCTGCCGACAGCCACGTGGCGCTGCCGATTGACGACCGAGAGGTTTCGCGTATCGAACACGCCGATGTGAAACCCTATACCTGGATGGGCATCGGGCTGGCTTCCGTCATGACGGCGCACGTGGTGTATCCGGCTTACGATGAAGTTCCCGCAACCTTCTCTAAACGCATTCTCAAGGGATTGCTGCGCGATACACTGCACTTTCCGGGCTTTGTTTTTTCGGACGATTTGTCGATGAAGGGCGCAGGGGGCGGTACACTCACAGAAAGAGCCCAGAAGGCGCTTGAAGCCGGGTGCGATGCCGTTATCTGCTGCAATGCGCCGGAGGAAGTCGATCAGATGCTGCAGGAGCTGGCTTTCGAGCCGGACGCCGGTTGGCGTGAGCGCGCGGCTGCTGTCGAGCCAAAGCCCTTCCCGCCGAATCATGAAGAGCTTTTAGCTTCCAATGTTTACAAGATTTCTCGCTCGTTGATGACGCTGTGAACGAGAACCGAAGTCAGGACAAATTACAGTGATTATTGATTCGCTTCTCGATACCGACCTCTATAAGTTCACGATGATGCAGTGCGTGCTGCATCAGTTTCCGGACGCCAACGTGAAGTATCGCTTTCGTTGCCGTACCGAAGGTGTGGATTTGAGTCCTTATGTCGATGAGATTCGAGAGGAAATAGAGCACCTGTGTGCGCTGACGATGAAGGAGGACGAGCTCGATTATCTCGGCAGTCTTCGCTTCATCAAGAGCGACTTTGTGGATTTCCTCAGTCTCTTTCATCTCAAGTCGAAGTACGTCACCGTCACGCCCAGTTCCGAAATGCCCTGCGGCATCGACATCGTGATCGAAGGACCGTGGCTGCACACGATTCTTTTTGAGATTCCGATTCTTGCGATCGTCAACGAGGTCTACTTCCGTCATACCGTTCCCGAACCCGATGAGGAAGAGGGCATGGCGAGACTGCACCAAAAAATCCGCTGGATCAAGAACGAACCCGACAACGGCAATCTCAAGATCAGCGACTTCGGCACGCGCCGCCGCTTCTCCCGGGATTGGCAGCGCAAAGTCATCAAGGTGCTTTGCGAAGAACTCGGTCCGACGTTCTTCGCGGGCACGAGCAATGTCATGTATGCCAAGGAGTTCGGCATCATTCCCATTGGAACGATGGCGCACGAATATCTGCAGGCCTGCCAGGCGCTCGGTCCGCGTTTGCGCGACAGCCAGACCTTTGGCTTTGAAATGTGGGCGAAAGAATATCGCGGCGACTTGGGGATTGCTCTTTCCGACGTGTACGGTACGGAGCCATTCCTGCGTGACTTCGACATGTTCTTTTGCAAGCTCTTTGACGGTGCACGGCATGATTCGGGCGATCCGGAGAGCTGGGGCGAGCGCATGATTCTTCACTATGCGGCCAACAAATGCGACCCGAGAAGCAAGACGCTGATCTTTTCGGATGCGCTCACAGTGCCCAAGGTGATTGCGCTTTACCGGCGCTTCAATCACCGCATCCGCGTCGGCTTTGGCATCGGCACGAATCTGATGAACGATCTGGGCCCGACGCCGCTTAATATCGTCGTGAAGATGGTGCGAGCCAACGGTCAGCCGGTAGCCAAGATTTCCGACACGCCCGGCAAGGGTATGTGCGAGGACGAAACCTATCTTGCATACCTGCGGCAGGTGTTTGGGCTGGATCCTGGCGCCCCCGTCGGTTCTTCCAAACCCTGATGTTTCGTTTGCGTTACGGCGCCATTTGCGACGATGAATCGGTCGATTGCTTCCTGCGGTCGGCCGATTTGACGTTTTTGAGACGTGCAGACACCGGTTTGCAAGGTGCGTGGATAATGTTCTGACTCTGAGATTCGATGGCAATTTTTGTAAACAGATTCCGCACTTTTGGCTAAAATCAACAAGACTTGTGTTTGAATGTGTGTTTTACATTTTCAGACACGCCTTCAAAATGATCAGTGCACGGAGAAACAAAGACAATGCATGCACTTAAAACACTTTTGGCAACCGCAGCAGTGCTTCTGCCGTCTCTAGCTTCGGCAGCAAGTCTCAACGGTGCGGAACTCGCCATTACTTGGGCAATTCCGTTTGCGGGCATTCTTTTGTCCATTGCCCTTGTGCCGCTCATCGCTCCCAACCTGTGGCACCACCACTACGGCAAGATCGCCGTTGCTTGGGGGTTGAGCTGCGTGATCCCGATTTTCATGGCCTTCCCGACAGAGGTGGCCGTCGGCTCGGTTGCGCACGCTATGATCGGCGACTACGTGCCCTTTATTCTGTTCGTCGGCGCTCTCTTTATCGTCGCCGGCGGCATTCACATTCGCAGTAGCTTCGTCGGTCGTCCGATCGTCAATGCCGGCATCCTCTTTGTGGGCGCCTTTGTCGCCAACCTTATGGGTACGACCGGTGCTGCCATGTTGCTGATTCGTCCGCTGTTGGCCGCCAACGAAGGCCGTCGCTACAAGATGCACACCTTCGTGTTCTTCATCTTCATCGTGGCCAACATCGGCGGCTGTTTGACGCCCCTGGGCGATCCGCCTTTGTTCCTGGGCTTCCTGCGCGGAGTGACGTTCTTCTGGACGGCGCAGCATTTGATTCTGCCGCTTTTGGTGACGCTCGCGATTCTGCTCACGATTTATCTTGCCATTGACACCTATTTCTTCAAGAAGGAAGTGGCCGAAGGCTCGTTTAATCCCAATGCGGTCGAAACGAAGCCCTTTGGTATCGACGGTGGCATCAATCTGATCTATCTGGCCATTATCATCGGCGCAGTGCTGATGAGCGGCATCTGGAAGTCCGACATTGAAATCAATGTTCTGGGTGTGCACCTGACCGGACAGGGCCTGCTGCGAGATGCGATCTTCATTGCTGTTGCCATCTTGTCCGTGCTGACCACCTCCAAGAGTGCCCGCGAAGCCAACCAGTTCTCCTGGGAACCGATTAAGGAAGTTGCCAAGCTCTTTTTCGGCATCTTCTTGTGCATCGTGCCGGTGCTCGAAATGTTGCGTGCCGGTCACGAAGGTGCATTCGCTCCGCTCGTTTCTCTCGTGACGGACGAAAACGGCGAATTCAACAACGTGATGTTCTTCTGGCTCACCGGTTCGCTGTCGGCCTTCCTCGACAATGCGCCGACCTATCTGGCCTTCTTCAACCTCGCGGGTGGTGATCCCATTGAGATGATGACCACGCACTCGCACACGCTGATGGCCGTTTCCATGGGTGCTGTGTTCATGGGCGCGGTGACCTACATCGGCAATGCTCCCAATCTGATGAGCGTGAGCATCGTGCGCGAACGCGGCGTCAAGATGCCTTCCTTCTTTGGCTACATGCTCTGGTCGGTCGGCATTTTGTTCCCGACGTTCTTCATTGTCGACATCATTTTCCTGTAATCGGAAATAGGCCTGTTCGAAGCGTCGGGCGGGCAGCGACAAAACGGAAAAAGCGGCTTCCTGGGAGGGCGGCCGCTTTTTTTTCTTTGTGCATCAGTACCACTTTTGAGGTATGCGGCTTAAATTTCGCTATAGACAATAGAATGCCGTCCTTTTGAAAACCTATAACCAATCAAAAGGGACAGTGTTCATGAACCGCTCGAACCTCAATGTATTGACAGCGATACTTTTTGCCGCAGGAGCAATTTCTCCGGCTGCGCTCGGAAACCAAATCACTAATTTCGATTCAATTCACGACTTACCATCTGTGATTGCTGATTACCAAGGTATTACGACAGGAACAGAGTTCATCAAAAATGGCGTGTTAGAGATAACGAGCGGAACGGTAGGTCTCATGGCTTTAAACCGTGATGGCTTTCCGGATGTTTACCTTTGGGCTGAGGGTTTCGCGTCAGAATTAGACGTAAACATTGATTTGAGCCAGTCTGAGGACGCCGTAGGTGTTCTTCTTGAAGACGGTGTATCTCTCTATTTTGACAAAAATGCTTTCATCAAGGCCGATACGGCGATTCGTGGCAGCGACGCCGTTTTTTTGAGCCAAGAGCAGCCGTCCACCTATGACATTGTCGGTGGTTTGGACATGAAGGAAGGGAGCATCGTCAGCAAAACAGGCAACGCGTTTCACTACGTCGGCATCGGTGATTTGGGAACGTTTGAGGCACAAGCCGGACATTTGGTCATCGGTGAAACGAGCGGCCAAGAGGGCGGTGAAACGTTTCTTCGTATCGGTACGCTGCAGTTGGGTGCCGGAGCAAGCGTGACGGTCGCCGGAGACAAATCCGATGATTCGAGTTTGAACCCCATCAACCGCGTGCTGATTGTTCGGCACCTTGAGGCGGTCGACAGATCGCCTCAGGCGCCGGAGACGGACAGCGATCAGAGGACTGTCAATGTAACAGGGGAAGGAACGCTAATTCTTGGTTCGAGTCTTGCGGACGGTGAGAACATCGAAGAGCTGCAAAGGACCGTTGGTCATGTGCTCAACTCAAGCAAAGTCATCACCGGTTCGCTTTCGCGAGCGACGATGATCACGAGTTCCAATCCCGGGATTGTTGATGGAATTTCCGTGGTGATCGGTGAGGATGTAAGTCAGGACAAGGCTGCCGAAGAAGGCATCCACATCGGTAACGACGGCCGTTGGATCGTGGATTTCACAAGTGAAGAGACCAAAAGCTTCGCGAGCGATCCCGTGAGCCTGGGCGTTCTCACCGGAATGGATCAGAGCCGCATCACTGCCGAGAATGATGCAGAGCTGATTCTTTACAACTGGAGCGGACAGGCATTTGACATCGGCGACTTTGATCCGAGCAACGTTCACGCTTTCGGCGGCGCTCGCATCCAGATCAAAGACAACATCGCCACGCGTCTGTGGTGCAAGGATTTCGCAGGCCTGCAGGGCTCAGCTCTGGTGGGGCACGTGGAAGATCTGGCCGACCGGGATAAAGAGGAAGGCATTCTGATGCAGCGCCCGGGCTACAGCTTTATTTTCGACACGCTGCCGGAAGAAAACGTGGGGCGTGACGCATACTCCAACGTGGTTGACGGTGCAATCTTTTTGCCGGTGACGTCGGGCATTGCCACGGCGGCCGAACGCGCGGTTCACGATGCAGTCACAACGGTAATGACGCACGATCTGTCGCTTTTTGAAGGCAGGGGCCATTGGTGGGCACACGGCCAGTCCGGTCGCATTAAGGCCGGTGAAATCTTTTCCGGCGGAAGTGGCGACTTTGGGTTCGAAGCGGATGTGACAGCCGGAGCATTGGGTTACGACTTTGCCATGTTCGGCAATTGGATTACGACGGTGGCCGCGTCCTTTGCCGGGATCGACACCGACAGCAAAGGCGTGATCGAACGCACGTCGGGTGACATGTCCGTGGCAACGGTGTCTTTGGCGGCAGCAAGACATTTCGATGACTTCACTTTGCGTTTGGGGCTGGCGTACTCCCGTGCTGCGGGCGACGCCGAACAGCGTTCCGTCGGCCATCGTCTGGACACGGATGTGGACATCGACTATTTGACAGCGGTGGCGCGCGTTACGGCAAGATCGCTTACTGAAAAGATGTTGTTTGAACCGTTTGCCCAGCTGTCCGTGACGACGGCCAAGATGCACGACGGTTCGATTTTTGACAGCGACAGAGACGGCGCAGTGGCCGGTGAAGGATTCAAGACCACTGCGGACAACCGTGTCTGGGGGACCCTGGAAGTGGGAGCCGATGCGGGTTGGCGGTTTGACGTTGCCGACCTTGTGAGCGTGAAACCGCAGTTTGGTGTTTCCATGCGTACTTCTGTCGGTCATACCGATTGGGAAATCGAAAGCCGTTTGTTTGACGGAAGCGCTTCGTCGGCGGCCTCCTACGACAGTGCGCAGCGCTTTGCCGTGCGACTGCAGGCGGGGATCGAGCTTGCGAGCAGCGGATATTCGGACTCCAAATCGTACTTCTGGAGCCGAAACCATGAAGGCAAAACGGAGCCTTACGCCTGGACTCTGCTGTTGGCAGGCAGTTATGAACGTGCTTCGGATCGGGAGCAGTCCGGCTCGCTTTCGCTTCAGTACCGGCAGCTTTTCTAAAGGCTGACGGAAGGCTTGCGCGGGCGGAAGTGCATGAGCGAGTTCTGCCTGCGCGGTCGGCACATGCTTGCATTTGCCAAAGTGCGTCAGCCTGTGTTTGCCTGTTTCGATTGATTGCAGCATCCTTGACGGAATTAATGGGGCGGTAGAATGTAACGCCTTAGCGGATATTATTTTTTGTCCGCACTTAGTTCGGAAAGACAGTTGCATGCCACCGCAGGCCGTGAGCATGCAAAACGAAAAGAAGAGAGAAACATGCAGCACAAAGAAGACATCGAGGTCAAGACCCCCGAGGCAGACGGGGAAGCGGCTCCGGTGGACTGGAAGTTGGCCCGCAGCTTGGTCGAACCGCTTTATCTGGATCAAAAGCTTTACACCGGAGAACCCCGACTGGCCCATGCCGATGGCATGGCTGAAATTCTGAAAGGCGTCCGTAACGACGACGAATTGATCGTTGCGGCCTACCTCTTTTCCGTCACGGACTGCATCCATGATGCGGATCGTTGGATCGAAAAGACGTTCGGCAAGAACGTTTTGCAACTTGTGCGAGATCTCGAGCAGCTGATGCACGTCAGTCAGCGCGCTCGTTCCGACAACCGCGAGAGCGGTGCTGTCTATCAATCTGAAGCACTTCGTCGCATGCTTTTGGCCATGTGCCACGATTTGCGCGTGGTGGTTTTGCGTTTGGCAAGCCGTCTGCAGACGCTGCGCTGGTTTGCGCAGTCGCGTGCACCGGGGGCAGACGAATACGGTCGTGAAACGCTGGCCTTGTATTCGCCTCTGGCCAATCGTTTGGGTATCTGGCAGATGAAGTGGGAGCTCGAGGATCTCTCTTTGCGCTTCACGGAGCCTGAAACCTACAATGAGATTTCCAAAGAGCTCGATGAAACACGCGAGCAGCGCCTAGCCTTTATGCGCGGTTGCGTCGAGCGCATCCAGATGCTGCTGAAGGCCAACGGTATCGAAGCCGAAGTAAGCGGTCGCCCGAAGCACATCTATTCCATCTACAAAAAGATGGTCCGCAAGCATCTGCGCTTCGATCAGCTCTTTGACATTCGTGCGGTGCGCATCATTGTTGATACGGTGGAGCACTGCTACGAAGTGCTGTCGTTGGTGCACGAAAACTTCACCGTGCTTTCCAAGGAGTACGACGACTACATCGCCAATCCCAAGCCCAACGGGTATCAGTCGCTTCATACCGTGGTGACCGATCCCAACGGACGTCCCGTGGAAATTCAGATCCGCACTCGTGCGATGCACGAATTTGCAGAACTTGGCGTGGCCGCGCACTGGCGCTACAAGGAAACCGGCAATTCCAATAAGGACAAGGGCGCTGAAGCCGAAGAGCAGCGCGTGGCCTGGTTGCGTCAGTTGCTCGATTGGAAGAGCGATGTGGCGCCCCCCGCCGAACCCGGCCTTGAGGACGATCACGTTTATGCGCTCACGCCTCAGGGGCGAGTGGTGGAACTCCAAAAGGGGGCGACGCCGATTGACTTTGCCTATCAAGTGCATACCGAGCTTGGTCATCGTTGCCGCGGTGCGCGCATTGACGGCCAGATGGTGCCGCTCAATACGCAGATTAAGACCGGTCAAACCGTTGAAATCGTGGCGGCAAAGACGGGCGGACCTTCGCGCGATTGGCTCAATCCCGAGCTTGGCTTTGCCGTGAGCGCGCGCACCCGCACCAAGGTGCGTCAGTGGTTCAACGCGCAAAAGCTTGCGGAACAGACGCAGGCTGGTCGCGAACGACTCGACAAGGAACTTGCTCGTTTGGGTAAGACGGCCGTCAAGCTCGAAGAACTCGCTAAGCGCCTGGGCTACGACTCGGTTGACGATTTGTGCGTGGCGTTTGCCAAGGAAGAGTTCAGCCTCAAGGCGCTCGAACAGGCCGTGCAGCCACAAATTGAAGAACCCGAGCCTCAACCCGAAGTGCTCGTGAGAAGCTCTCAAGCGCAAAAGAGCCACAAGTCCAATGTGCTTGTTGTCGGCATCGACAGTTTGATGACACAGCTTGCAAAGTGCTGCCATCCGGCTCCGCCCGACGAAATCATCGGCTTTATTACGCGCGGTCGAGGCGTTACGATTCATCGCATTGACTGCCCCAACGTCAAGAACCTTGTAGCCAACGATCAGGAACGCATGATTGAAGTGGGCTGGGGCAACCAGGCCGAAGCGGTCTACCCGGTCGATATCTACATCGTGGCGCGAGACCGTCAAGGGTTGCTCAAAGATGTGAGCGAAGTGTTTATGCGGGAAAAGCAGAACATCACGGGTCTGAACACGGTCAATGTGAAGGGGGACGCGCATATGCGCATCTCGATCGAGATTCGCTCGTCGGAAGATCTTCGCCGTTCGCTCTCGCAATTGCGTGAACTCAAAGGCGTGATGAGCGTACGCCGCGCCTGATGTTTCCGAGAGCCGTCGGGATTCGTCTTGGAGGCTTTTTTTCACTACGAGGTCAGCGAAAAAGAGAAACGAGCGTCAACTGTTGAAGATGCCGATTTTTCGCATTTTCAGAAAATTTGTCTGAAAAATTGTTTTACAGTAAAATCAATAACTTATGCGTAAACACGCAAAAAAGTTGAGAAAAATTCGAAAAAAGACTTGCATTCCTGAAAAAGCAAGGGTATAGTTCGCATCTCTCAGGCACATAGCTCAGTTGGTTAGAGCATCACCTTGACATGGTGGGGGTCGTTGGTTCGAGTCCAATTGTGCCTACCAGAATTTTTTGGAGACACCTAGCAAATGTGCGCGTCTAAGATCGTACGAACGACGAAGACCTGCAAACAGTAAGTCTGCGGGCGCGCGAGGGTGTTGAATAGGAAAAGAGTGCGGCTCACAGAGTCAGCACTCTTTTTTTTATTTCGGCCGCGCGTGAAGCCATTTGCGCAACGCTAAAAACGAAAGGGAATAGAAATGCTTTCCATCACTTTGCCCGACGGTTCTGTTCGTCAATACGAAGGGCCGCTCTCTGTGGGCGACATTGCAGCATCCATCGGTGCCGGCCTTGCCAAAGCGGCTCTCGCCGGCAAGGTTGACGACAAGCTCGTCGATCTGTCTCACGTCGTTGAAACGGATGCCAACGTTGCCATCATTACGGCAAAGGACCCCGAAGCTCTCGAGTTGATCCGCCACTCGACTTCGCACCTGATGGCTCAGGCCGTTAAAGAGCTGTATCCGACGGCGGAGGTGACGATCGGACCGGCCATCGAAAACGGCTTCTACTACGACTTCAAGTTCGAACGCGCTTTTACGCCCGAAGATCTCGAAAAGATCGAAGCGCGCATGAAGGAGCTTGTGAAGAAGGACATCCCGCTTGAGCGCTACACGCTGCCGCGCGACGAAGCCATTGATTACTTTAAGAGCATCGGCGAACACTACAAGGCTGAAATCATCAGCGAAATTCCCGCGGGCGAAATCATTTCGCTCTATCGCCAGGGTGACTTCACGGACCTGTGCCGCGGTCCTCACGTGCCGAGCACGGGCAAGCTCAAGGTCTTCAAGCTCATGAAGGTGGCCGGTGCATACTGGCGCGGCGACAGCAAGAACGAAATGCTGCAACGCATCTACGGAACGGCCTGGGCGAAGAAGGAGGATCAGGAAGCCTATCTCACGATGCTTGCCGAAGCTGAAAAGCGCGACCATCGCCGTTTGGGCAAGGAGCTCGATCTCTTCCATCTGCAGGAAGAAGCTCCGGGCCTCATCTTTTGGCATGCCAAGGGCTGGACGCTGTGGCAGGTCGTCGAACAGTTCATGCGCCGCATCTATCGCGAAAATGGCTACCAGGAAGTGAAGGCGCCGCAGCTGCTCGATCGTTCACTCTGGGAACGTTCAGGTCACTGGGCCAAGTATCGCAGCAACATGTTCACGACCGAATCGGAAAACCGCTACTACGCGTTGAAGCCGATGAACTGCCCGGGGCACATCCAGCTCTTTAACGCCGGTTTGCGCAGCTACCGCGATCTGCCGCTTCGTTACGGCGAATTCGGTCAGTGCCATCGCAATGAACCTTCGGGCGCTTTGCATGGTCTGATGCGCGTGCGCGGCTTTACCCAAGACGACGGTCACATTTTCTGCACGGAAGATCAGATCCTGAAGGAATGCATGGACTTCACTCGCATCGTGCGCGACGTCTATCACACCTTCGGCTTTGAGGACATTCTCTATAAGGTGGCGACCCGTCCGGAAATGCGTATCGGCGAAGATGCCGTTTGGGACAAGGCCGAAGCCGCTCTGATCGAGTCGCTCGACGCCTGCGGTCTGCCTTATGAAATCCTGCCGGGCGAAGGCGCCTTCTACGGCCCGAAGATCGAGTACCACCTCAAGGATTGTCTTGGCCGTACGTGGCAGTGCGGTACGATCCAGGTGGACTTCCAAATGCCGGGCCGCCTCGGAGCCGAATACGTTGCCGAAGACAACTCGCGCAAAGTGCCGGTGATGCTGCACCGCGCCATTCTCGGTTCGCTCGAACGCTGGATCGGCATGTTGATCGAACACTACGCCGGCGCAATGCCTGTGTGGCTCTCGCCGGTGCAGGTCGCCGTGGCCTCCATTACCGATGCACAGTCCGAATTTGCGGCCGATGTTGCACGAAAGATGCGCGAAGCCGGAATTCGTGTCATTGAAGATTTGCGCAGTCAAAAGATCAACTATAAAATCCGCGAACTGACTTTGCAGAAACTGCCCTACATCGCCGTTGTCGGCGACAAGGAAGCGCAGTCCGGCACGGTCAGCGTGCGTGCGCGCGGAGGCAAGAACCTCGGCGTCATGCCTATTGAGGAATTTATTGCCCGTGTGGTGAGCGAAGATCAGTCACGCAAGAACACGGACGATTGATCGACAATTGATCAGAACGCGCCTTAGCGAAGGCGCGTTGGTAAAAAAACTATTTTGGGAGACGTGCCATAGCACAAGATCGCAATCACCGAATCAATCGTGAGATTCGGGTACCTGAGGTTCGACTGACGGGCGTTGACGGCGCTCAGATCGGTATTGTTTCGACTGCCGAAGCGCTTCGGATGGCTGAAGACTACGACGTGGATCTCGTTGAGGTCGCGCCGAACGCCCAGCCGCCGGTTTGCCGCCTGATGGATTACGGCAAGTTCCGCTATCAGGAGCAGAAGAAAGCTCAGGAAATGAAGGCTCGTCAGAAGGTGATTCAGGTTAAGGAAGTTAAGTTCCGCCCCGCCACTGACGAAAATGATTACCAGACCAAGCTGCGCGCTCTGCGTCGCTTCCTGGCCGATGGCGACAAGGCCAAGGTCACGCTGCGTTATCGCGGCCGTGAAATGGCCCACCAGGACTTGGGGGCTCAGATCATGCATCGCATCCGCGACGAGCTCGCTGAAGAGGCCCAGATCGAACTGCAGCCTAAGCTTGAAGGGCGCCAAATGATTATGGTGCTTGCTCCCAAGCGCAAAAAATAAAAATGCGTGTATAATCACACGCTCTTAACGCCCTGAAGTGCAAGAAAATTGCACTTCAGGCTTTTTAAAAGTCGGGGCGGGCAAAAGAAGTCGGGAACGAAGTTTCCCGCGCCTGGAGTTCCGACAAATCATAAGGAAATACGGCAAATGCCGAAGATGAAAACTAAGAAGGCTGCGAGCAAGCGCTTCAAGGTCCGCGCTGGCGGTTCCATCAAGCGTGCCCACGCCACCAAGCGTCATATCCTGACCCATCGTTCGACGAAGAACAAGCGTCACCTCCGCGGTATGGTCACCATCCACGAGTCTGACAGCAAGTCGATTCACCGCATGATGCCTTACGCTTAATAAGAGGAGAGGATAGAGATGCCCCGAGTAAAACGTGGCGTGACGGCTCGTGCCCGTCACAAGAAGATTCTTGCCCTCGCTAAGGGCTTCCGTCTGCGTCGCAACAACGTTTTCCGCGTTGCTAAGCAGGCTGTTATGCGCGCTGGTCAGTACGCTTATCGTGACCGCCGTGACAAGAAGCACGTGTTCCGCCGTCTGTGGATTGCTCGTATCAACGCTGCAACCCGTTCCAACGGTATGACCTACAGCCGCTTCATGAACGGTCTCAAGAAGGCTGGCGTGATGCTCGACCGCAAGGTTCTGGCTGATATGGCTGTGTTTGACAAGGCCGGTTTCGCCAGCCTCGTTGCTCAGGCCAAGGCTGCTCTGGCTTAATCCGAGCAGGGAGCATGTGTAGAACCGTTCGCTGACAGTATTGCTGAAGGCGGCGGTTCGATCCAAAAAAGGGGTTCGGTGCTGAAAAGTGACCGGGCCTCTTTTTTTTTCCGAAAATCCGCCAAAATTGCGTATCGTGTTCCTACGAACATGTGACGGTTGAAACGGGCTTGTGTGCAGTCGAGCAGATTTATGCAGGACCGTATCGAAAAGACAATTGATTGAAATCCACCGGGTGTGTAGAAATGGATGATTTAGTGCAAATCGTGGAATCGGCACGCACCGATTTTGCGGCCGCTCAACAGAATGCCGCGCTCGAAGACGCCAAAGCAAAGTACATCGGCAAGAACGGAGCCATCACTGCGCTGATGCGTGGTCTGGCCGGCCTCACGCCGGAACAGAAGCGAGAACGCGGTCCGGCTATCAATAAGGCAAAGGCTCAGGTCGAGGCGCTTTTGAACGCCCGTCGCGAAGAACTCGCCGACGCCGCCATGCAGTCCAAGCTCGCTGCCGAAGCGGTTGACGTCACGCTTCCGGGCCGTCGCATTGCACGCGGCGGCATCCATCCCGTGATCCGCACCTGGATGCGCATTGAAGAGATTTTTGCTTCCATCGGCTTTGATGTTGCCGACGGTCCTGAAATCGAAAGCGATTGGTACAGTTTTACCGCGCTCAACAACCCTCCCAACCATCCCGCCCGTTCCATGCAGGACACCTTCTACGTGGACCGTTGTGACGAAAAGGGCATGCAGCTGCCGCTGCGTCCGCATACCTCACCGATGCAGGTGCGCTACGCCCGTACCCATACGCCTCCGATCAAAGTAATCGCGCCGGGCCGCACGTACCGTGTCGACAGCGACGCCACGCATTCGCCGATGTTCCATCAGGTCGAGGGTCTGTGGGTTGCAGAAAACATTTCCTTTGCCGATCTCAAGGGTGTCTATACGGACTTTTTGCGTCGCTTCTTTGAAACGGAAGATCTCAAGGTTCGCTTCCGTCCGAGCTACTTCCCGTTCACCGAACCCAGCGTCGAAGTAGATATGGCTTTTACGAGCGGTCCGCGCAAGGGCAAGTGGCTTGAAATTTCCGGTGCAGGTGAAGTGCACCCGAATGTGATCCGCAATTACGGTCTGGATCCTGAGAAGTACATCGGTTTTGCCTTCGGCTCCGGTCTTGAACGCCTGACGATGTTGCGCTATGGCATCGACGATCTGCGTTTGTTCTTTGAAGGCGATCTGCGCTTCTTGCGCCAATTCAAATAATCGGTGAGGAGTTAGAAAAATGTTGTTTTCCGAAGAATGGCTGCGGAGTGTCGTCAATCCCGACTTGACGAGCGACGAACTGGCCGAAGCCATGACTATGGCCGGTCTTGAAGTTGAAGATTGCTCGACGATTGCGCCCGCTTTTGAAGGCGTGGTGGTTGCCGAAGTTGTCGACTGCGTTGATCATGAAAATTCCGATCACCTGCATGTTTGCAAGGTGAATGTGGGCGCTCCCGAGCTTCTGCAGATTGTTTGCGGCGCTCCTAACGTTAAAACCGGTGTCAAGGTGCCCTGCGCCACGATCGGCGCCGTGTTGCCCGGCAACTTCAAGATCAAGAAGGCCAAGATGCGCGGCGTCGAAAGTTTCGGCATGCTGTGCTCGGCTCGTGAACTCGGCATCAACGAAGACCACCATGGCTTGTGGATTCTGCCTGCAGACGCCCCCGTCGGCATGAATATCCGAGAATATGCCAAGCTTGACGACAAGCGCTTTGAAATCAAGCTCACGCCCAACCGCGGCGATGCTTTGTCGATCGTCGGTGTTGCGCGCGACGTGCACGCCATTACCGGTGCCCCGCTCAACATGCCCAAGTTCGATGCTGTGGCGCCGACGTGCGAATGCGTCAAACCCGTGCATATCGAGGCTCCGGATCTGTGCGGTCGCTTTACCGGCCGAGTGATCAAGGGGCTCAACGCCAAGGCTCCGACGCCGCAGTGGATGAAGGATCGTCTGGAACGTTCCGGTCAGCGCAGCATTTCCGCTCTGGTCGACATCTCCAATTACGTGATGCTTGAGCTCGGCCGTCCCACGCACTTCTTTGATCTCGACAAGCTCACGGGCGACGTGACAGTTCGCTGGGCCAAGAAGGGCGAAAAGCTTGAACTGCTCAACGGTCAGACTCCCGAACTCAATGAATATTTCGGCGTCGTGTGCGATGAAGCTGGTCCCCAGGCCGTCGCTGGCATCATGGGCGGCGAACCGACCTCAATCACCGACGATACGGTCAACGTCTTCATTGAAGCGGCCTTCTGGCAGCAGGTGGCTATCCAGGGTCGCTGCCGTAAGCTCAACTTCTCGACGGACGCCGCCTATCGCTTCGAACGCGGCGTGGACTGGGCTTCGAACGTGGATCACATGAACTACGTTACCAAGCTCGTGCTTGAAATCTGCGGCACGCCGGAAACCCGCGTTGGCCCCATTGACGATCAGTGCGTCAATCTGCCGGCCGTTCGCGTTGTTCGCATGCGCCCGGATCGCTGCCGCAAGATTGTCGGCGTGGATATTTCCGACGAATTTATGGCCGAAGCTTTTACGCGTCTTGGTTTCGAATTCACGCGCGAAGGTTCGGACTTTGTGGTGAAGAGCCCAGCTTATCGCTTTGACATCGAAATCGAAGAGGATCTCGTAGAAGAAGTCGCTCGTCTGTACGGCTACGAAAAATTGCCCGATTTGCCGCCGCTTGCCCGTTGCGCCATGCGCTGCCCCGCTGAAGGCACGCGCTCCAATCACGCGCTTCGCGTCTCTCTTGCCGGCCTCGGCTACCAGGAGCTCGTAAACTTCAGCTTCGTTCAGGAACAGTGGGAAAAGGACTTTGCCGGCAACGAACAGCCGATTCGACTGCTCAACCCGATCGCGAGCCAGCTTTCTGTGATGCGCACGCAGCTTTTGGGCGGCCTCGTCGATGTTTTGCGCTTTAACCTCAACCGCAAGGCTGAAAACGTTCGCGTCTTCGAATTGGGTCGCGTGTTCTTCCCGGACGAGTCAATCGGCGACAGCGAAACGTCTGTGAAGGGAGTGCGCCAGCCTATGCATGTGGCCGGCCTCGTTTACGGCGATGCTCACGAAGACTGCTGGGCCGAAACCAAGCGTTCGGTGGACTTCTTTGATGTCAAGGGCGATGTTGAAAACCTGATCGCTCCCCTGAAGGCAACTTTTGAAGCTGCTACGCATCCCGCAATGCACCCCGGTCGCTGCGCTCGAGTGATCGTCAATGGCAAGGCCGTTGGCTTTGTCGGTGAACTTCATCCGAAGGTGTGCCGTACCTACGAACTGTCCAAGCCCCCGGTGGTGTTCGAGCTCGAAGTGGCGCCGTTGTGCGAACTCGACGTGCCGAGCGCCCGTGCTGTTAGCAAGTTCCAGCCGGTTCACCGCGACATCAGCGTGACGGTGCCCAATGACGTGACCTGCGCACAGCTGCAGGACGCAGTTTCTCGCATCCGTCGCACGAAACCCGAAGCGATGATCATTGAGTCGCTCGATCTCTTTGACGTCTATCGTCCCGAAGCTTCCACCGAAAAGAGCATGGCATTCCGCCTGACGCTTTCGACTCAGGGAGCCGAGGCCATTGGCGAAAAAGAAGCCGAAGCGGCTTTTGAGGCAGTAGAACGGGCGTTTGCTGAACTGGGTGCGACGCTTCGCAAATAACAGGAAGAAAATTTTCCTGTAGAATGCGACACCCTTTTGATTTAATTTGAAAAAACAAGAAAGATGGATAATCAAAGCTCAATCAGCAGCTCGCTTGATGCCATGTTCCCGAACACGGAAGGGACGATGCCGACAGTTACGAAGATGCATTTCATTGAAATGCTCAAGGAACATGTTGGTTTGTCCCGCGCCGAAGCCAACGAGGTGGTTGATTCGATTTTCGACGAGATGCAACAGGCGCTTTCCGAAGGTCGCGAAATCAAGCTCGCGAACTTCGGGACGTTCAGCACCCGCGACAAGCAGGCTCGTCCCGGTCGCAACCCTCGTACGGGCGCGCCTTACGAGATCAGCGCTCGGCGCGTGGTGACGTTCCTGCCGGCACCGTTCATGCGTGATGCTGTGGCCGGATATTCCGGGCCTGTGCCGCAGGAAGGAGCCTGATCGGGCCAACAAGAGCGCTCTGATCCGCTAAACTTTACGGGCTAATTTGCCGCGTGCGGTTTCGGATCAAAAATTTCAGAAAACCGACGCACATTTTTCATGTTCGTCGGTTTTTTTCTCGTCTAGAAGAAAGAAAGTTCAAATGAGCGACAACAATCAGTCCGGTCGTTTTTATTCGCTGCAGGAAGTCTCTGCACAGTGTGGCCTTGCTCCCTACATTCTGCGTTATTGGGAGCTACATTTTCCGGAGTTAACCGCAGACGACTCCAAACCGAAGCACATGTACAACGCTTCGGATATTTCGCTCATTAACCGCATCAAGACGCTGCTGTACGTCGAACACTTGACCATTGAGCAGGCTAAGGGGCGTCTGAAACAGGAGATGGCTTTCCCGGTTGATTACTCCGGCAAGGCAAAGGAAGCCGAAACAGTAGAAGCGAAGGCTGAACCGCAACAGGCTGCGCCCGTTCAGGAAGTAACGCCCGAACCCCAGGTCGAAGTAGCCCCCGAGGTAGTTGTACCGGCACCTGAAGTCGTCGAGCCTGTGCAGGAATCTGCTCCTGAAACCGTACAGAGCGAAGAGACAGCTCACACTGCGGCCGAATCCGGTGCCATGCCGATGGACGAAATTCATCGCGCAGCGGCTGCCGAGCTTGCGAATCTTCGCGGTGAAGTTCAGTCGCTTCAGTCTCAGCTTGCAGAAGAACGTCAGAAGACGGCAAGCGCTCAAGATCTGCTGTCGGCCGAAGTCGCTAAGGTTCTGGAGACGAGTCAGGCTCTGCAGGCCAAGACGGATGAACTGGCTCAGGTCAACCAAGCGCTCGTTGCTGCTCGCGCTCAGTTGGCCCAGCTCAATGAAGAACTGACGGCGGCTCGTGGTGAATTGGCGTCGAAGCAGAGCGAACTGGCGACTGCATTGCAGTATTCGGCCACTAACGAAAGCGCACGTGCGGCAGCCTTTGACCGATTGGAAGCCGAAAACGCCTTGTTGCGTGGCAAGGTTTCCAATTTCGTCAATCAACTCAAGGACTTGTCGGCTGTTTTGACGAAGACGAAGTAAGAGACAGATTCGAAAGGAGATCGTCTCTCGACTCACACTCAAAGAAAAATTTGCGGCTTATGCGGTGGATGACTTGAAAATTTTTTTCGAATGCCGCATAATGCGCAACTCGTTCGGGGCGTAGCGCAGCCTGGTAGCGCACTTGCATGGGGTGCAAGGGGTCGCGAGTTCGAATCCCGCCGCCCCGACCATAATTCCAGGAAGAGACGTGTTATCACGTCTCTTTTTTTATTGTCTTCTTCTACGTATTCCCCGCCATTCAAGGCTTTTAGCTCGAGGCCTTTCCTTGTAGCGTCACATTAAGCCTTGTCTTCTTTTGTCTACTGCTCGCGTTTTTTGGTAGAAATACAAGTAGTAATCTACGGTAGTAATGAAAAGCTGGAAAATGATCGGCGGTTTTCTTTCTACCAATAAAAATGAAAACTCCTTTATTTTCAATGCGTTGCGCGGGTTTTGGGCATGAAAATCGTTGCACCTATCACAGAGAAGAAAATTAAGTCCATTACAAAGCACACGGCATGCGGGGTTGTTCCTGGTTTGTACGTTTGGGTGATGACACTTAAGAACGGGGAGACCGCAAAGTATTTTGTGCTGCGTGAGCGCTCCATCAACAGAACGTTCACTCTCGGCAAGTATCCGGATATGTCTCTTACAGAGGCCTTCAAAAAAGCCGCAGAATGGAAAGAGAAGGTCAAGCAAGGGGTAGACCCTGCCAAGGAGGAAAAACAGCGTAGAGACGCGCTCAGGCGCGAGCGCGAGGGTGTTTGTGAGGCGCTCGACATCCTGACGTTCGAAAAACTGATCCGACAGTGGATCGAGTTCAATGAAAATCGAGGCAAGTGGAGCAAGACCTCTAAGAGCAAAACCGAGATCTGGGACGGGTTCTTTCGAAACCATATTCCTGAGTCGTTGCGCGTGTGTCCGGTGACGCAACTGACTGCGCAGATGTTCTACGACGCTTTGGCAGAAAAGTGGCGCACGATGGTCGACACTCCTGAACGCATTCTGTCGGACGCCCGGCAGGCCATTGATTGGGCTATGCGCTCGGAAATGATTCCTCCGATGATCAATCCCTGCATCGTCAAAGACGGCAAGCTCGGGGACTTGTTGCCGCTAGACCGTCCTGCCGGCGGGCATGAGCCGGCGTTGCCGCCAAAACGTATGCCGGCGTTCTTCAAAGCACTGATGGAGTTGGTGCCGGTTAGCCAAACGGCTCGTTGCCTTGCCTTTGCTATTTTGACGGCCGCGAGAAACACGACGGCACGTGAGGCGACGTGGGATGAGATTCAAAAGGACGATGAGGGGAACTGGCTGCATGTGATCCCCAGAGACCGCATGAAGGTCAAGAGCGAAAAGATTCCGTTTGATCGCAAGACGCCGCTGTGTCCTCAGGCTGTAGAGCTACTTGAGAATACGCCGAGGATCGGCTTTGATGGCTCGCAGCTGATCTTTCCGAACATCAACAAGGGGAAGAGGTCAGCCTTTACTCGCGACGCCGTCCGGGCGCTCATCAAGCGCATGCATGACAAGCAGCGCAAGATCGATGGCATCGGCTGGGTGGATCCGGATCAGAAAGATCGAACTGGCAAGCCTCGCATCGTGACTCTGCACGGGTGCGCGCGTGCAACCTTCAATACGTGGGCCAAGGATGCGCGAGGGTACGGCCACAAGGCGTTTCCTCGAGACCTCCGGGAGAGCTGTCTAGATCACCGAAACGAAAGCTATCAGTGCGCTTACGATCGCGAGCAGGCGCTGGGTGACATGCGAGAGGTGTTTGATGCTTGGGGAAAATATTGTTTTAGCGAATTGAAATCTTGATTTATTGAGTTATAATTTCACCGAATTGGTGAAAAATATACCAATTCAAGGAGAAACCATGAAGATTACAGAGTATGGGAAACTGGTCCGTAAAGCCAGACTCGATGCGAGCATTACCATGCTCCAAATGGCTGATGAGATGGAGGTTGCGCCTTCCTACCTCAGTGCGCTGGAAGTGGGTCGGAAAAAAATTCCGGCCGCTTTTGTGCAGAGAGTGCGTGAGTTTTTCAGCAAAAGAGGAATTGAAGTTTCCGGGCTTGGAGCGGCTGCCGAGGTGTCCAACAAAGCTGTGTCAATTGAGGGGCTTTCCAGCGGGCAACAGTTTTTGATTGCCGGCCTTGCCAGACAGACGCTCGATGATGAAGAAGTGAAGAAAGTGCAAGATTTCCTTCAGAAGTTGAGAGAGGTTCGAAGTGGGGGAGAAGAAGCGTAAGTTGAGAGGATGCAAAGTCGCTGCGCGCAGTCGAAAAAACATCCGTGAATGTGCCAGCGGCTTTCGTTCATACATTGCCCAGATGGGGATTTCATCGGATGGCGAACTGCTCGAGAGACTGATGTACTCCGGCTTGCTTGATGTTGTGCCGGACAACGATGAAAGGCTTGGTTTGGCAGAGGCCTGTTATGTGCCGAATGACCGGTGTGTGTACCTGCGAGACAGCGATTACCGCGGTGTAGTTTTGGGGACAAACCCACGATCAAAATTCACGTTCTGGCATGAAATTGGACACATGTGCCTGGGACACGATAAGAAGTTCGCCAGAGACGCGTCTGGTGAGATTGCTGAACATCAAGCTTATGAGGATTCGGAGTGGCAGGCAAACCAATTTGCGGCAGAGATGCTGATGCCTCTGGAAGAAATCAGAAAGATGAGAGATGTATCGCCGGGTGTTGTAGCTAAGGAGTTTGGGGTGTCCTACGAGGCTGCAGAAATAAGAATCCGGAACTTGATGAAGTACGGCGAGATATGAAAAAAGCGTTACAAACGGCCATTTGTAACGCTTGTGTGAATCGGGAAACTGAGCTCTGATTCACGGTGTTCGCTAAATCCTGAACTCCGCTAGTATAGCGAAGACAGCGAATGCTAAGGGAAAATGCTCAGGGTTTTCCATAAGGATAGAAAAAATGAAACAATTAACTTTGTTTCATGACCCTGACTACCCGGAGGACGATCCGTCTGATCTGGTGTTCTGTTGGTTCTTCCGGCATCCGAAGACCGGTAAGATTATCCATGCCAAGAACGGTCACCCGTTCTGCTTCAGACGGCCCCGTCGATAGTTAGCAACAAGCCCCGCCACTTCGGCGGGGTCTTTGTTTCTAAGCTGGTTGAGCGGCCTTGTCGTGATTGAGTCCCTTGACCCACTTGAGGATGTCAGACTTTCTCCAGCGCCTAGCTCGTTCCGTGATGTAAAACGGTTGCGGAAAGCCACTATCTGGGGTATTTGTTTTTTTCCAGACGGTGCTCACTCCGATGCCAAGTATGGCGGCGACTTCGGTATCCGACAGCAGTAGCTGCATGGGGCAGGGAATGTGACTTCGTCTTTTTTGCGTGTTCTCATTTGTGTGTCTCCTTACTGTCGAATTCGATTAGCGCGTCATTGATAGCTGCCTGCAGCGCGAGTGCTTCCTGGTCAGTCATGTCGGACAGCCAGATCGTCTTGTACGAGGTGTGCCAAGTGAGCCGTATGCGGCCGTTTCGAAGGGGCCGGAGTTTGACGGTCATCTTTGGGTAACTCACCGGCACGATCCGTGTTTTCGCATCACTTGTTTTGGTTGAGGATGGCTCTTGCATGACTCGGTTCCTTTTCAAAGAGCAAAACCAAAGTTGGTTTCTCCAGTCGGATGAAAGTTTGTTTGTCAGGGATGCACCAGAAGATGGCTCCTTCGTCTTCTTCGAGGTAGCCGATCTCGCAGCGTCGGTGGACGTAGGCGATGCCAACCTTGCCTAGGTTGTCCATTCCTTTTTGGGTAGTGTCTTTGGGATCGACGATCCAACAGCCTCCGTTGCCGACTTCCATGATTGCTTTGGTGAGGCTCATCCGTCGGGCTTCTCGTCTGGCCGTTTCATGCTCACTGCGGTGGCACTCGCGCATCATGAGCGAGTACGTAGCAAGAGCGTGCTCAAGCGGCTCAAACATGGCTTCGACATAAGTTGGCTTGGCAGGTTTGCCGGTCTTGTAAGCCTCTTCGGAGAGTCTCAAAAGGCACTGCGTTGCGGCCGTCCCCATCGTTGCCAGCAACTCGTTTTCGTCTGATCTGTTGAACCGCTTTGAAAAGGCGTAGAACTGCTTGAGAGCGAAAAGGATGTCGTCGTACCGCGCCGGGTCGTATGTGCCCAATCGGATCAGATTGAGATCTACATTGACCAAATCATCGATTCGCTTGATGTCCGTTTCTGTCAGTTGTCCCCAGGCGTCGTAAGCCCAAGTGGAAATCTTCGGCCGGCCGGGTTGGTACTTCTTGGTGCGCTTCTTTTTGGGTTTGCTCATGGCATAAAAAAGCCGCCCTGAGGCGGCTGTTATTGGTTTATTCAGCGTTGTGGCGAGAAGCCCAGTGCTGGTAGCACTTCAGCTCCTTGACTGGGAATCCGACCTTATCGAGGTCCTTTTCAAGGAAGACAAGGTTCAGGTCATGGATCGCTTCCCAGAGCATGGGGGCATGGGGCGACTGCATGGCACGCATGGTTCGATAAACGAGATCGATCTCCTTTTTGAACAGGTACCGCCAGCAGTAAACGAGCGTGCGGACGTGTTCGCAGAACTCTGCCGAGGCGAGGACTTGCGCTTTGGCGATCTGAGGCAACTCATGAATCGGTTCCTGCCCTCGGACAACGGGTGTTCTCAAGTCAACCGTGCGAACGAAATCGATTGCGGCATTGAAGTCCTTTGCGAGGATTTCGGTGTAGCGCGGGACTTGGAAACGTGCGTAGAGAGCACGGTACACGGTTTGGTAGTGAGCCGACACAGCCTTGGCACGTCTGGCGACTTCCTCGCGCAGCTGAAGCTGTTGCGAGGGAGTGATGGTTGCGATCGGGCATTCGTAATGACCCTGCTTGCGGATGGCAGGCAGAACCTCGTTTGTGACCCAGCGCTTGAAGCGTTTGGCGCTTTCGAGCTTTGAGCTGAAGATCAGGGCGTATAGGCCTGACTCGTTGACGCAGTTGACCGTCTGGCGCCCTCCCTTGGTTTCGATCTCAGTTTTGATGATGTCGTTAGGATCACAGTGTTGAGAAACAGCATCGCGAGCACGCTGGTATCCAAGAGCGGTGGCTACGTCGATTGCAACGAAAAGAGGGGTTTCTGCGATTCCGAGCGTGCGGACAGAGAATTTCTCGAATGAGAAAACTGCGAGTTCAGACATTTGAAGTCTCCGTGTAGATTTTCCAGAACCCCACGTCGCTTTCCACGGCGATGGGTGGGGGACTTGCGGGGTGGAAAACCGCTACACGGAACGGCCACCCGAAGGTGCCCGCAAGCCCGCCCGTAATGGGAGACTCCAAAGGGGGCGGCATTTCACCGCTCCCTTGCTTTGGCTAACAAAAACGTCGCTCTCTCGAACGACAGGCGGCCACAGCGCCGTGTATGAATCGGGTTTCCACGCCCGATCACGCTTTTTACTCGCGTGATGCTCGCGCTGTAGATCAAAAGACTGTAACTGTCAACAAATTGTTGTGGAAACAGCCTGTTGTGAGAAAATGCCAACATGATATTTGTGTTTTACATAATTGGATTTATAAAATGATTACGCTTCTTTTTGTCCTATCTGCATTTTTCATTGGGTTTGGTTTGAATTCCGAATCTTTGGGTGAGATTAGGGATGCGATAACTTCGATGTCTATTGGTGTGGCTATTTTTGTTGCATATTTAACACATCTATTTTCGAAAAACAGAGATCAGCTAAAAGAATATGAATTTGCATATTCTCTAATATGTGGCATTTGTAATGCATCTGGAGAGATAGTTGATGTTGTGAGATCCAGCAAAAATAAAGCGATAAACAACAAAAAATCAGTCACTCTAATGCCAGCAGTGGAAATCTATAATATTTGTTCAGAAGATTTGCTAAATATATGTAAGGAAGATGTGTACAGGATTAATTCAAACAAATTATCTGACTCGGGTTCAGTTATTGCCGTATTAAGATTTAAGATGCATTTTTGTTTGTTTTCTAGGTTTGTAGTTAGATATATGAATATGTCAAAAAATGTTGATAAAGAAACGCGGAATTATTTATCTTCCTTGTTACAAGAGAGGAAATTATTATTGGATAAAGAATTATGGGAAGAGGCAGATAAGAAGATGCAGGAATATAATGAATATGCTGTGCTTCATTTCAATAATTTCTGCGATCCGGTTCTGACGCAATACAAACTTATGTTGGAACAGAAGCAGAAATTGTCGAATGGAATGAAAAAGGCAAAAAAAATCTTTTTTTAGGAGTGATTTTTGTCAACTTTTCCTCTATAAAGAGGCCGCAATGCTGCGGCCGCTCCCCAGTTGGTTCCTTGTGCGTATGCCTTGACCCAAGACTCGTTGGGTGCATCCGGACGTGTCCTGGCAAGATTCGGTTGCGGAGCATTTTCCTTGATAACAGCTCTTGCAAGTGCGTCGAAACGAGTTTTGACTTCGGCTAGGAACGTCTCACATTGCTCCAGGGCGGTATTAAGTTCGTCTTGCATTGGCTCATACCGCGCGAAGAAAAGCTTGGCTGGCGACCATGCTCCGGAAAGGCGCGGGTCGTAGCTCACGAAGTCAACCCATTTGCGACCGGTACAGAGCAGTTGCACGAGCATCTGCGGTTTGTACTCTTCAGGCACAATTCCCGCGGCCACGCGCTGCAGGTGAACATTTGTGCTGTACGGGCACTTGATTTCGAGTAGTCCGTCTTCTCCCACAAGACCGTCGGGGGACGCTCCGAAGAACTCAATCGTTGGGTGCGAGATAAATCCCACGAGGTCCACGAGTTCACCGGTAGCGTCTTCGTAGGCATCGCGAGCTTCGTCCTCGTGGTCGCGCCCCCATTGGATTGACGGCGGATTGCCAATGCCTTCTGGCTGGTTTGTGACACGCTCGCAGATGAGTGTTTCAATCAGAGCCTCATAGGCAGCAGTGGGCTTTCCGTCCTTTCTGCGCTGAAGCACGGCAGCAGCGTGTGAAGCCGTCAAGCAACCGCAGCGGTCTGCTGAAGCGGGCTACTCATGGCAAACCTCCCTGCATGGCTTCGATGATCTTCTTGGCAAGGTCGACTTCGCTGGATGTGCGCAGGGCTTCGCGCTCATCCTTTGAACAACTCTTCCAGAACTCGACCCATGCCTCCTTGCCGGATGCGGTTCCGGTCAACAAGATCGTTGTCAATGAACGGGCGCGCTTCTTCCGGCCCCGGCGACTGCTGTTTGTCGCTGTCAGAAATGCCTGCGACGGGAATGCAGAAGAGCTGAAACATGAGACTTTTGTAAGCGTAGCTCATTACTTTGCCTGCGGCCTTGTCGCCGATGTCTGCTCCTTCGCCGAGAGACTCGACGCAGAAGTGGCTGCCGTCTTCCATGCTGGTGATCTGGTACGACACCTTGATACGCACGAGCCTCATCTTGCCGGCTGTGCTGTCCGGCTTCTTCTCGATGCGCACCGGGGCGATAACGATGTGATGCTTCGGCAGCAGAGGAGCGAGCGCTGCGTACACGTCCTCGATGCCACGGTAGGCGTAGTTGAACTGTCCGCCCTGCGACTTCTTGGCCTTTTCGATGCCGTGTTGTCTGAGCTCGTCTGTGAGCTCAGAGATTGCGGTGTAAACCTTTACTTCTGTCATAGATGCTCCTGGATGAGCGGATAAATCTTCCAAAAGAAAAGCGCAGCCACTCCCGCGAAAGAGACTGCGCTGCTGGCGATTAGCACGCGGTACTTTTTGATGAGTGTGCGGCGACGATTCCACTTGTCGCGCTTGATTTTTCTTTCGATCCACTTCTGCCAAGCGGGATCGTGTGGGATGGTGTCCATACCTGGCTCCGGAAAAAGAAAAAGCCCCGCGGGTGCGAGGCTTGTGTGAGGGTATGAAAAAGCCGCCCGGCGGCTTTTAATTAGAAGAGGTTTCCTTCATTGCAGAAAACTTCTTTGACTTCCACAATGGTTCTGTCAGTCATCGTTCGAATATTTTTTCTTTGCACGGTTCTGACAATCGCACGGATTGCGGTTCCGTTTTCAAATTTAATTTTTCTTGACTTAACGTCGTTGAGAAATTCTTCGTCTTCAACGTTGGCAGTGAATTCAATCCCATCCTCGCCTTCGCTGAATTTCCATCCTTTACTGGCTCCATTCGTCATTGGACCAACCACCTCAAGGATGACTTCAACTTCGTTATCGGTTAGAACAATGCCTTCCTCGTGACGGAAGAATTTCCGATCTCCCTTAGTTATGACTTCGCTCTCCTTGTCGTTTTCGTCTTTATACAGGCTGATCGAGTCAACGCCATCCTGATCCAACGTTTGCGTAAGACGAGAAAGCTGAGACTGCGTCCTGTCCTGATTGTAGATGTTGATTACATTTATATTGAAGTTATTGGTTTGACCAATTTCGTTTGTAACCTCGATCTGATCCCCTTTGATGGCGCGAGGATCAACGTTGGCTTTCTTGCCAAATAAAAACTTACCGGCCTTGATTACACCCTTAATAGCGGCAACGACTCCAAGACCGACAGTAGTAACTCCGGCCGTAACACCAACTGCTACGGTAGGATCATTTTGGCATTGAGCCACCAAGTCGATAATAAAGGAGCCTTTTCTAAAGCCGGCCTTTACCTTAATCTCGGTGTTAGATTCCTTACCATACACAACCTCCGAAACCCGCTTTGCAAGACCGTCCAGCGCAAGAAGAGACTGGGCAAGAGCTGCTGCAGGAATATCGTGATTGTCGAACGCTTCTCCAGAGAACTGGATTGAAAAAGTTTCATTCATGATTTTGAAGTTTTCCATGTCCACCTCCCTCGAGTAGAAGTGGGTGTGAGCATTCTTGCACAGATAAATTTAAACGGTCTTAACAAGAATCAAAGGATCACGTCAACCCAATCTAACTGCTTTCACCTTGCAAGCAGTTGAACAGGCTCACGTGAGCCCTCTTTTGCAAAAGGGCCTTGGCCTGACGGGGCGGCTGTACCCCCCGCTAACGGTGTCTCGGTTGACTACGGACCCGTGCCGCGCTTGGCTCCACAGTTGCCACTCTGCTTCATAGCGTCCGGTGGACTTCCACCACCTCGTCGTCTCTTTTATTGAGTTGCGTCCTTTTGTCTGCCGCCCGAGGTTCAAGGTCTTACGGATCGAGCAGGAGATAACTCGATACGGAGCGGCAGACAGAAGGGCGCGCCTTCTGGTTGGGTTAGTGGCCTGGCATTCCTCCGATTCCGAACAGGAGCAGAAGGAGAAAGCCTCCGAAAACTGCGAACAGCAGCGCAAAACTTTCTTCAGGCTTCTTCATGGAGCAGCTCCTTCACTCTGTCTATGAATGCTTCGGCTTCACGGATGAACTTCTTGACGAACAGTTCGGTAGCAGCAAAAGACAAGCCGGATCCTTTGCTGAAAAACTGGAGATGCTCGCGGTTGTATTCGATTGCAAAGCTGCGACCGTAAACGCAGCGCGCTTCTCGCAAGTTGCTGATGGCCTCGCAGAACTGATCAAACGGAATGCAAGTGAGGAACACCGTTGTTTCGTCCGGCAGATAGATGGTGAGACCTATCTCTTTGTCAGGCTGACTCAACCGCCAGGCGATGTCTATGTAGTTCTTTTCCATGTGAGTTCTCCTCACCACGGGTGGCGGCGGACCGCCTCGCGCTCTTTTTCATTGGTGATCGCGTCCTGGTAGGCAACGCGCTCTTCGCTGCGAAGCGTGTCGGCGTCATCTGTGGCCCCAAAGGCGTCTTCCAGGAAGTCCGCGAAGTAGTCGGCGAGGATGATCCGGGCGCGACCCTTGGCACTTTCGAGGCTCTTGTAGATCAGCTCGTCGACATCGTTGCGGAACTTGGCCTGGATCTCAGCAGCAGATCTCATGTCCCTGGTGGACTGTGCGAGGCCGAAGGTGTCGATGGCGGGCGCAACGCTTCGCTTATTCGAACGTTGAGAGGCGACGGCTACATGCTGGTTGTGCCTGTGAGCAAAGCAGAGGACTAAAGATGCGCTTTAAGGGATTGTTTAAATTCCTCGATTCGTTTTCAGGGTAGCTCCTGACGCTCATTATCGGCGGCATTGTGCTTTTCCAGGTCGCCAACTTTGCCGTGGTCTGCAGCGTGCAGTGGCTGTATGTTCAGAGCAGGCCGAGCAAACGCGTGCGGAACACTTGGCCTCGTATTGGACGCTTCTGAATTCGATGCCGGCCGCGCAGCGTGACGCTACTTTGGCTCGAATGCGCGACGCGAATTCTTCGGGCTTTGTGAAAGAAACGCTTGGAATTTCGAATCAGGCTCCAGATTGGGGGCGCACGGATCACCTTCTGACGCGGCAGCTTTCCTTGATACGCAGTGTGTTCGAGGATGCGGGCATGACGGCGCCTGCAATTGCCGTGCGTCGGATGGAAGGAGAGGCCACGCTCCTGCCGCAGCATCTACCGAGTCTTGAAGTGGCAGTGGAATTAAGCGACGGTTCGTGGCTACGGATTACAACGCCGCACGATGTAGATGATCGTGCCGTTGTCTGGTCGCAGCGACTGTTCGTTCTTCTGGAATCAGTGTTGATGCTGTTGCTTGCCGTGGTCAAGGTTCGTCGCTATACCCGACCGATTGAAAAACTGGGGTCAGCCGTCGAGATGTTCGGGCATCGTCCCGATCTGGTGGATCCTTTGCCGGAAGAGGGCGTGAAGGAAATTCGAAACGCCTCGCATTCGTTCAACCTCATGCGTGAGCAGGTGCTGGGGAATCTGGAGGAACGCAACCGCATGATTTCCGCAATGACGCATGATCTGAGAACGCCGCTTACCAAACTTCAGCTTCGTCTGGAAAGGGTTCAACCGCTTGAACTTCGGGAGAAGTTGCAGGCGACGACTGCTGAAATGAGTTCAATCATCGTGCAAGGGCTGGAATTTGCAAGGAGTTTGACCACCAACGAGAAACCGATTCGACTTGAACACGTGTCGTTTCTGCAGAGTCTGGTCGACGATGCGACCGATGTGGGCGGCAAAGTTGCGTTGCAATGCGAGGGATTCAGAGAAGAAGAGACGGTGGTTGTCAGCGCCAGAACGTCGTGCCTGCGCCGCTGCCTTGAGAACTTGATTTCCAACGCCAACAAATATGCCGGCGAAGCAAAGGTTGTTTTGCAAAAGGACGCCGAGGGCGTCGTCATTTCGGTTCTGGACAACGGACCGGGTATTCCTGAAGAAAAACTTGAAACTGTATTTGAGCCGTACTATCGACTTGAATCTTCCCGAAACAGTACGACGGATGGAACGGGTTTGGAACTGTGCATTGCTCGAAACATGGCCGCGCTCAACGGCGCGGAACTTACGTTGACAAACCGTGAAGATGGCGGTTTGTGTGCTCAGGTGCGTTTTCTGAGGCGGTGAAAACGAAAATAAAAAAAAGAGAATAAAAACAAGGTGTTAGAGTATATCTGGAAGAAAAAAGGAAAAAACGCACAAAAAATATTTGACAAAAGAGTCGGAGGCGATCATAATTCGCAACCTCGTTTGACGGGAAGCCAAAAATGAGTCGCAAACAACGACTCTTTTTTATCGCCCGAAAATGAGAAGAGCGAAAAGAAAACAAAAAATTTTCGATAAGCTCTTGACAAGACGAAATGAAGTTTTATAGAATTTCGATCTTGTCGCTGCTA
>ERZ791826.549-NODE-549-length-33092-cov-7.018040_pt1 | contig 33092 bp, 30 predicted proteins | sample MGYA00510297_ERZ791826 | MGnify/ENA primary metagenome ERZ791826 (study PRJEB30046, sample SAMN00792004) | human gut metagenome | study: EMG produced TPA metagenomics assembly of the A metagenome-wide association study of gut microbiota in type 2... | reverse complement strand
TAATACTTGCCGGTGTTCTTGCCGTACAGGTGGTGTGCGCTGCCGATCCAGTAATCGTAGCCGGTGCGCTTATCCTCGCTCAGGATATCCCACTCGATGCCGCACAGGATATCCACCTTGCCCCTGTATTCGGCCTTGAGCTTTGCGATGGTGGCCTTGTACTGGGCGGTGCGGCTGGGGCTCATGCAGTATTCGCGGTCGCGCTGGGTGTAGCTATGGCCGGTGAAGCCCAGCGTGGTCAGGCCCTGCGCACACGCAGCACTTGCCATATCCTGCAAGGTATTTTTGCCATCGCACATGGTGGAGTGGCAATGGACACTGGACTTCTTATAATCTGCCATAGATAATTCACTGCATCCTTTCCTGTTTGACCTTGTGGTCAATGACGTGACGTTTTTCCAGTTCACGGGTCACATCTTCCACCGTGATGCCGGCGCTGACCATCAGCACCAGAACATGGTAGGCAAGATCGCTGATCTCGTAAACGGTCTCTTCCTTATCCTCTTTTTCGCCCGCAATGATGACCTCGGTGCACTCTTCGCCCACCTTTTTCAGGATCTTCTCCTTGCCCTTCTCAAACAGGTAGGTGGTGTAGCTGCCCTCCTTGGGACTATCCTTGCGGCCCTTGATGAGCCCGTACAGGCCCTGCCAGCTGAACTGCTTCAGCTCCGGCGAGACGTATACTTCGTTGAAGAAGCAGCTCTCGGTGCCGGTGTGGCAGGCGGGGCCGGATCTGACCACTTCCACCACCAGAGCATCGGTGTCGCAGTCGGCGGTGATGGACACCACCCGCTGCACGTTGCCGCTGGTCTCGCCCTTGCGCCAGATCTCCTGACGGCTGCGGCTCCAGAACACAGTGCGGCCCTCGGCAATGGTGAGCGCCAGCGTCTCGGCGTTCATGTATGCGAGGGTGAGCACCTCTTTGGTGTAGTGGTCCTGCACGATGGCAGGGATCAAGCCCTTTTCATCAAATTTCAGATTCATAACGGTTCTCCCTCCCCGGATGGGGATATTACTAGTTTAGCGTATTCGGTGCGCAAACGCAAGAGTTTGCGGGTTGTTTTTGCGGAAATCCAGCTTCGCGTCACGGCTTCTCCCCGCGCCGGGGAGAAATGCCCCGGCGTTACAGCCGCATCTCCACGCCGTTTGCGTTGAGGTATTCTTTCAGGTCGCGGATGGTCAGCAGCTTCTGGTGGAAGATGCCCGCCGCAAGGCCTGCGTCGATGCCCTTGTGGTGGAACAGCTCCAGAAAGTCTTCCTTTTTGCCTGCGCCGCCGCTGGCAATGATGGGCACGTTCACCCGCGCCGCAACTGCATCCAGCATTTCCAGGTCGAAGCCATTGCGCACGCCGTCGGTGTCGATGCTGTTCAGGCAGATCTCGCCCGCGCCGTGGTCCACGCACCAGCTGATCCAGTCCAGTGCATTCCGGCCGGTGTCCTCGCGCCCGCCCTTGGCGAACACCCGGAACTGGCCGTTCACCCGCTTTACATCGGCAGAGAGCACCACGCACTGGTTACCGTAGCGCTGTGCTGCCGCCGGGATAAGGTCAGGGTTTTTGAGTGCGCCCGAGTTGACGCTGACCTTGTCCGCGCCGCACTTGAGCACCCGGTCAAAATCTTCCAGCGTGTTGATGCCGCCGCCCACCGTGAGCGGGATAAAAATTTCGCTGGCGACGCGGGTCAGGATATCCGTAAACAGCGCCCGGCCCTCGAAGCTGGCGGTGATATCGTAGAACACCAGCTCGTCGGCACCGGCAGCGTTGTACATGCGGGCCATTTCCACCGGGTCGGCCACGTCCCGGATGCCTTCAAAGTTCGTGCCCTTGACCACGCGGCCATTGCGCACATCAAGGCAGGGAATAATGCGTTTGGTGATCATGTCGTTTCCCCTCCGTTCACTCCTGTACCAGCTGCACGCAGCGCGCAAGGTCCAGTGCGCCGGTGTACAGGCTCTTGCCTAAAATGGCAGCGGCAGTGCCCATTTTTTTCAGTTCCAGAAGCTCTGCTTCGGACGAGATGCCGCCGCTGGCCGTAAAGGCCACGCCGGGCACCTCTTTGGCAAGCGTGCGGTACAGGCCGAGGTTCGTGCCCCTCATGGCACCGTCGCAGGCAATGTCCGTGTAGATGATGGCGGTGCATCCGGCATCTGCCAGCCGCCTGCAGAAGTCCACGCCCGGCTCGGCGCTCACTTCCTTCCAGCCATGGATGGCCACATAGCCGTCCTTTGCGTCCACGCCCACGGCAATTTTATTGCCGTATTTTTTCAGCATCCGGGCGGTAAAGGCAAAATCCGTCACCGCCACGCTGCCAAGGATGCAGCGGCCCACGCCGAGGGAGAGATATGTTTCAATGCGCTCCTCGGTGCGGATGCCGCCGCCCACCTCAATGTATAAGCCGCCCTGCTTTGCCAGCGCGGCAATGGTATCATAGTTGGATAGGGTACCGTCCTTTGCGCCGTCCAGATCGACGACGTGCAGGTTTTTGGCCCCCGCTGCAAGGAACTCCCGCGCCTGTGCGCAGGGGTCCTCACCATAGACGGTCATGCGGCTGTAGTCGCCCTGCGTCAGGCGCACCACCTTGCCGCCCCGCAGGTCAATGGCTGGAAATAATTGCATTTGAATCTCCTTCAGAAACGAACCCTCTCAGGCTCGCATTCGCTCACCAGCTCTCCCGAAGGGAGAGCTTTTTGCATTTTGCGGTTCACTCTTTAGAAGCTCCCCCCTTCGGGGGAGCTGGCAACGCCGCAGGCGTTGACTGAGAGGGTTATAGCTCCGCAAACGCCTTCAAGATCCTCAGGCCGGTATCCCCGCTCTTTTCCGGGTGGAACTGGGTGCCATACACCCTGCCCGCCCGCACCGCGCCGGTGACGGGAATGGAATAGTCGCTCACAGCCAGTGTACTTTCCGTACAATTCTTGCCGTAGTAGCTGTGGACGTAATAGACGTATTCTCCCTCACGGATGTACTTGAACAGCGGGTCGTCCTTTACAATGTGCAAGGCGTTCCAGCCGATCTGCGGCACCTTCAGGCTCTTGTCCGCAAGGTCGGGCTCCAGCGGGCAGACTTCGCCCTTCACAAAGCCAAGGCCTTCGTGCTCACCGTACTCGTAGCTCTTTTCAAACAGCAGCTGCATGCCAAGGCAGATGCCCAGCAGCGGCTTCCTTTCGGCTTCTTCTTTCATGACCGGTACAAGGCCCGTCGCCTCCAGCTTGGCCATGGCATCGGCAAAAGCGCCCACGCCCGGCAGGATCAGCCGGTCGGCTTTGCGGATGGTGTCCGCGTCGGCGGTGACGACCGCTTCCAGTCCCAGCTGCTTCAAGCTGGACTTCAGGCTGAACAGGTTGCCCACGCCATAATCGATAATCGCGATCATACCAGCAGTCCTTTCGTGGAAGGAATTTCGTCCTTGTGGGCTTCGTCGATCTTCACGGCCGCGCCCAGTGCATGGCCTGCGCCCTTGAAGCAGGCCTCGAGGATGTGGTGGGTATTTTCTCCCGCAAATTGTACAAAGTGGACAGTGGCAGGCACGCTGCGGGCAAAGCCCAGCCAGAATTCCTTGGCGCACTCCACGTCAAAATCGCCCACCTTTTCGGTGTTGCAATGGACGTCCCAGTTCAGGGTGCAGCGGCCCGAAAGATCGACGGCGCACAGGATCAGTGCTTCATCCATGGGCAGATAAAAGCTGCCGTAGCGCTGGATACCGCGCATATCGTCCAGCGCCCGTGCAAAGGCCTGACCCAGTGCAATGCCCACATCCTCGGTGGTGTGGTGGTAGTCCACCTGCACATCGCCGTGGCAGGTGAGCACTAAGTCAAACCGGCCATGGCGGGCGAACAGCTCCAGCATGTGGTTCAGAAAGCCGCACCCGGTGTCCACCTCGTAGCGGCCGGTGCCGTCCAGATCAAGGGTAAGGTCGATCTGGGTCTCATTGGTGTTGCGTTCCAGCGAGATCATTCGGTTCGGCATGGTTCATTCCTCCATGATCTTATCCAGTGTGTTCACGAATATCTTCATCTGTTCCGATGTGCCAATGGTGATGCGCAGCCAGTTCCGGATGCGGGGCGCGTCGAAGTGGCGCACCAGAATGCCGTTTTTCTTTAACTCTTTGTAGAGTGTCTCTCCGTCTTTCCTTTCGGTACTTGCAAACAGGAAGTTGGAGCGGCTGTCCAGCACGGCAAAGCCCCGCTGTTCCAGCTGTTGTTTTGTCCATGCGCGGGTGTCCACGATGGCGGCGCGGGTCCTGTCAAAATAAGCGGTGTCTTCCAGCGCGGCCTGCCCGGCTTTCAGGGTCAGGCGGTTGATGTTGTAGGGGTTCAGGCTGAACTTGACCCGGTTCAGGTCGGCAATGAGCTTTGCATTGCCCATGGCCAGACCCAGACGCGCACCGGCCAGCTGCCGGGACTTGGAAAAGGTCTGCACCACCAGCAGGTTCTCGTACTGGTCGATGAGGGGCACGCAGCTCTCGCCGCCAAAGTCCACATAGGCCTCGTCCACGATGACCACATTGTTCGGGTTTGCCTTTAAGATGCCCTCAATTTCCGCCCGGGGCAGTGCAATGCCGGTGGGGGCGTTGGGGTTTGCAAGGACGATGGTCTGGTTCAGGCCGTAGTAGTCCTTCGGGTCAAGGGTGAAATCCTCTTTCAGCGGGATGATGTGGCTGGGAATGTGCATCAGTCCGCACCACACGCCGTAGCAGCCGTAGGTGATGTCGGCATAGGCCAGCGGGTGGTCTGCGTCGCAGAAGGCACGCAGCGCAAAGAAGAGGTTCTCATCGCTGCCATTGCCGGGCATGATCTGCTCCGGCTGCAAACCGAAGTGGGCTGCGGCCGCCTTGAGCAGGTCGGCACAGGCGGGGTCGGAGTAAAGGCGCAGCTTTTCCACCTCGTGCTCGCTCACGGCAGCGATCACTGCCGGGGAGGGCAGATAGGGGCTTTCGTTGGTGTTCAGTTTGATGTACTGCTGATCCTGCGGCTGCTCACCCGGGGTGTAGGGGGTGACAGCGGCCAGCGTGGGAGAAAGGAATTTACTCATGGTTCAAATCCTCACTTTTCATACCGGATGGTCACGCTGCGGGCGTGGGCGTGCAGGCCCTCGCGCTCGGCAAAATCGGCGATGCGGGGAGCCACCTCGCCCAGCGCTTCCCGGGTGTAGTAGAGGAAGCTGGACTTCTTTACAAAGTCGTCTACGCCCAAGGGGCTTGAGAAGCGGGCGGTGCCGCTGGTGGGCAGGGTGTGGTTGGGGCCTGCAAAGTAATCGCCCAGCGCTTCCGGCACGTTGCGGCCAAGGAAGATGCTGCCTGCGTTTTTGATCTCGTTCAGCACGCCGAAGGGGTCCTCCACGCACACTTCCAGATGTTCCGGTGCAATGATGTTGCAGGCTTCAATGGCCTTGTGCAGGTCGGTGCAGAGGATGATCTTGCCGTTGTCGTCCACGCTGGCGCGGGCGATGGCGGCACGGGGCAGCTGAGGGATCTGCACCTCCAGCTCCGCCTGCACGGCCTTGGCCAGCTCCGGGCTGTCGGTGACGAGGACCGGGCTTGCCAGTTTGTCGTGCTCGGCCTGACTCAGCAGGTCTGCTGCCACCCATGCGGGGTTGCAGCCGCCGTCGGCCAGCACCAGAATTTCGCTGGGGCCTGCGATCATATCGATGCCCACCTTGCCGAACACCTTGCGCTTGGCGGTGGCAACGTAGATGTTGCCGGGGCCAACGATCTTATCCACCGCAGGGATGCTCTGGGTGCCGTAGGCGAGAGCCGCCACAGCCTGTGCACCGCCGGTCTTGAAGATCTTGGTCACGCCTGCGGTGGCAGCGGCGGCAAGGATGACCGGGTTCACCCTGCCGTCCTTTCCGGCGGGGGTGGTCATGACGATCTCGGACACGCCTGCCACCTTTGCCGGGATCACGTCCATGAGCACGGTGGATGGATAGGCCGCCGTGCCGCCGGGCACATAGACACCGGCCTTTTCAATGGGGGTATATTTCTGGCCCAGCACGATGCCGGGCTTGTCGTTCACCACAAAATTCTTGTGCACCTGCTGGCGGTGGAAGCTCTCGATGTTGGCAGCGGCTTCGCGCAGCGTTTCGAGGAAGTATGGGTCCATGCCCGCAAAGGCTTCGTCGATCTCCTCCTGCGTCACCTGCAGGGCATCGATCTTCGCGCCGTCAAATTTCAGCGCATAATCCTTCAGGGCATCGTCGCCCCGGGCGCGCACATCGGCAATGATGCCGTCCACCACATCCTCCACGTTCTTTTCCGCGCGGATATCGCGGTTCAAAATTTCTTCGGGCCTGAGCTCGTCAAAGTTATACAGCTTGATCATTTTGCTTCCTCCTTGTTCTGCAGTTCCGCCCGCAGCTTTTCCAGCATGGTATCCATTTCGGCGTGCTTGAACTGGTAGCTGGCCTTGTTGGCAATGAACCGGGCCGAGATGGGCATGAACTCGGTGACCACCTTCAGGCCGTTCTCCCGCAGGGTGGTGCCGGTCTCCACGATATCCACGATGACGTCCGAAAGGCCCAGAATGGGGGCCAGCTCAATGGAGCCGTTCAGCTTGATGATATCGATGTCCCGCCCCATGGATGCGTAGTAGCTCTTTGCAATGTTGACGAATTTGGTGGCCACCCGCACCGGGCGGCTGGGGTCGTCCTTGTAATCGGCCGGGGCGGCAACGCACATGCGGCATTTGCCAAGGCCAGTGTCCAGCAGCTCGTACACATCGGCAGAAGCCTCTGTGAGGATGTCCTTGCCCACGATGCCCACATCGGCGGCACCGTGCTCCACATAGATGGCAACGTCGCTGGGCTTGACGAGGAAGTAGCGGATGCCGGCCTCCGGGTTTTCCACCACCAGCTTGCGGGTGGCGTTGTAGTCCTCCGGGCAGCCGTAGCCGATGCCCGCCAGCAGGTTATACACCTTATCGCCCAGACGGCCCTTGGGCAGAGCCACGTTCAGCATCACCCTGTCGGTGCTGTTCTTCTGCACCGGCGGCAGCGGGGCGCTCAGGCGGTCCAGCTCGTCCAGATAGACCGCAAAGCCGATGGCACCGGCACCGGGGGTGAACTTCTGCATCAGCAGGTCGTAGCGGCCGCCCTTGAGCAGGGGGCGGGGCAGGGCTTTCAGGTAGCCCTGAAACACAAGGCCGTTGTAGTATTCCATCTCACCGGCCAGCGTCATGTCCAGCCGGATCACGCCGCCCGCCTTTTCCAGCGGCACAGCCAGCGCTTCCAGCTCGGCCACCGCTGCGCACATGGCATCGTTTTTGCACAGGGCTGCAGCCTTTTCCATCGTTTCGGCATAGGCACCGGAAAGATCCAGCACGCTGCACAGGATGTCGGCGGCGGCATCGGCAAGACCGGCTGCTCCGGCTGCAGCCCGCAGCTCGTGGGCGTTTTTCTCCCGCAGCTTTTCCAGCAGCTTTGCGCGGGCGGCATCCGGCACGCTCAGCGCGTCGAACAAGCCGAACAGGTAGCCCATGTGGCTCACTTCCAGCACCCAATCGGCCCCCAGCGCATCCAGCGACCGCGCCGCCAGACACACCGCCTGCTGCACCTGTGCTTCGCCCACCGCACCCAGCATCTCAAGGCCCATCTGGCTGATCTCTTTAAAGGTGTGGCTCTCGGCGGAAGGGCGGTAGACGTTCTCGTGATAGTAGTAGCACAGGGTCTCGCTGGGGGCGGGCTGCGCCGTCTTGGCAATGGAGAGGGTCACGTCCGGCTTGAGGGCCAGCAGACGGCCATCCAGATCGGTAAAGGTGATGACCTGCTCGGACGACAAAAAGCTGCGGTTCTCCTGATACAGGCCGTACTCCTCAAACCGGCCCATATGATACTTGCGGCAGCCCGCCGCTTCGTACAAGGCGCGCAGCGCAAAGGAGGCGCGCTCCTTGGGCTGCAGGTTTGCAATGCTGAATTCCATTGTCGGTTCCCCCATTTCTTACTTGAGTTTATTTTACTTTATCTCGGTAAAGTTGTAAAGTAGGAAAGTGACGGTGTTTTCAACTCAATGATACGTTTTTTCTGTGCGTTTGTACAGGGAAAAGAAGAAAAGGAGCCATTGCATGGCGCAACAGCTCCTTTTCAGCACGCATATTTACCCCAGCAGCTCCAGCACACTGGCCTTCGGGCGGGCACCCACGGCCTGACGCACCAGCTTGCCCTGCTCAAACACCAGCAGGGTGGGGATGCTCATGACGCCGAACTCCCCGGCCAGCTCCGGCTGCTCGTCCACGTTCACCTTGCCCACCTTCACATCGGTGCGCTCCTCGGCCACCTCGTCCACAACGGGACTGAGCATGCGGCAGGGGCCGCACCAGCTGGCCCAGAAGTCCAGCAGGACAGGCTTTGCGCTCTGCAGTACCTCCTGCTCAAAATTTTCCTTCGTGATCGTAACAACTGCCATATTTCTACCTCCTGAAAGGGTTCGTTCGTGGTTGTTCTTATGGCATCAGTATACCCAAAACGCCGGGGTTTTTCCGTAACCGGGTCACATTGGGGCGCAAAAAAGCCCGGAGCAGGAAGAAAGAATACTGCTCCGGGCGGGGAATGGTTCAGTTATTGCAGGGGCAGGTCATCAGACACCGGCCACGCAGTTCTTGCCTGCAATGTAGCCATAGTAGACGCACAGGCTGTGGCTGATGCCGCGCATGCAGATGGGGTACTCCACCGCATAACGGCTGCCCTGCACGTTGCCGCAGACATACAGGCCCTTGATGATGTCGCGCTTGGGGCTGGCAGGGTCTTCCTCGGTGAAGGTGTGGCAGTTCTCGTCGCTTTCCAGACCGCCCACACAGACCAGCATGGCAGTAGTGCCCCACTGGCAGGCGTAGTACGGGGGATTTTCCAGTGCGAACATCCGGCTTGCAGGCTTGCCGAAGTCGTCATCGGAGCCGGCCTTGGCCAGCTCGTTGTAGCGCTGGATCGAGGCCAGTGCGGTGTCCAGCGCCTCGCCCTCGTAGCCGCACTGGGTCAGCAGCTCCTCCAGCGTATCGGCCTTGAACTGGTAAGCCTCGGCCTTGGCGCTGATCTTGGTGTACTGACGGTCGGTGTAGTTGGGGTTGGACTCATCCTCATTTTCCGGGATGATATAGCACAGGCCGCCGTGGTTGGCCGGCATATAGGGGATCTGCTCGCCCCACTTGGCGTCGTACAGCTGGAAGGAAGCGCACTCCGGCTGCAGCTCGATCTGGTTTTCCAGCTGCTGGCCGGGGATGCACTCGTTCATAAAGCGCTCGCCGCGCTTGTTGAGCTGCAGGAAGGGGGTAACGCCCATGCCGCTGCCCATGTGGTGGGTCATAGGTGCGTGGTGATCCTGCACCTTTGCGCCGATCCATGCGCCCATGCGCAGGCCGTCGCCGGTCTCGACCGTCTTGCCTTCCACGTCAACGCCCAGCATACCCATAGCGCCCATGTTGGCGATATTCTTCTCTACGATCTCGGGAGCGAAATGCTTCATGATCTTTTCATCGCCGGAGTTGTCGCCGGTGGCAAGGATCACGCCCTTGGCAGCGTTGAGCTGGATGTACTTATTGCCGTTCTGTGCATCGCGGATGATCACGCCGGTCACGCGGCCGTCGCTGTCCTTCAGCAGTTTGGTGCCAAAGCAGCCGTAGAAGGTCTTGGCACCAGCCTCGATGGCCTTGTTCAGGTTGGCTTCCACCACAAAGCCCTGCTGATCCTTGCGGGAGGAGCGGAACTCCATGCTGGAGGGGAAGGTGGGGAACTCTTCGTTGCGGTAGTCGTAGTGCTCGGGCTGAGGCCATGCCAGCGGCACCAGAATGCCCTTGTCGAACTGCTCCTGCGTGACCACCTGACGGGTGGTGTCGCAGATGGTCAGCTCAGGATAAGCCTCGATGAACCAATCCATGACCTCGTGTGCATGGCTGGCCCACTTTTTCAGGATGGAGCGCTTGTTGCGGTAGGTGCACTCGCGCATCAGGCGGTTGACCACCACATCCTCGTCCACGATGTTCTCGCGGCCCCAGCGCTTGTTCAGGCTGCCGTTCAGCAGGGCATACTCGCCGCTGCGGCAGTTGAAGGAGGCGCTCTTCTCCACAATAGCCACCTTTGCGCCCTCCTCGGCGGCGGCGCGGGCGGCGCAGATGCCGGACAGACCGGCACCGATGATGACCACATCAAAGTCCTGCGTTTCAGCGGCCTGCACATCCGGCTCCTCACCCAGCCAGTCCTCGCCGGTGTCGGCGGTCTGCTCTGCGGCGGGGGTCTCGGTCTTTACGCCCATAGCCTGCTCGATGCAGCTGGCAGCCGCCTTCTTGACGGCATTGGTGGTGACGGTAGCGCCGGAGATGTTGTCGATCTCGGTGCCCTGTGCGGCCATGATGGCCTCCTGCAGGGTGGGTGCGGCCACGCCGCCGATGCTCTCGGTCTCGTTGGAAGCATCGATGACCACCTCGGTGATGGCGGTCTCGCTGAAGGTCATGGTCACCTTCACCTCACCGATGCCGGTGGCCGTGCCGGTGTAGGTACCGGCGGTGTAGATGGCATCGCCGGTAGCGGCGGTGCTGGAAGAAGCTGCGGAGTTGCAGGCAGCCAGTGCACCGGCGGTGACGCCGCTCATGGCGGCAGCGGCGGCGACCTTCAAAAAGCCTTTGCGGGAGATCTTTTCCATTTGGATTTCCTCTTTCTTCTCATCAATTTCTCTTCGTCTCTGCGGGAGTTTTTCCCGCGCCGCACTTAGTATAAAATATAACGAAGTAAAAGGGAAACAAAAAAATTTTACCACACCAATAAAAAGTGTTTATAACCGTCTCTCGCCATGCTATACTGAGAGCAGACGGTTCTTTCCCTGCACAGAAAGGAGCTTTTTTCGGATGAACGACCACCAGCTGCTGTGTTTTCTCACCGTGAGCCGGACCCTGAATTTTACCACAGCCGCCCGGGAGCTGTACTGCACCCAGCCCGCCCTCAGCTACCAGATCCGCAGTCTGGAAAAGGAGCTGGATCTGGCCCTGTTTGAGCGCAGCACCACCCGCGTGGCGCTGACTGAAGCAGGCCGGGCCTTTGTGCCGCAGGCGGAGGGGATCTATCGCAGCATCCTGAACGCCCGCACCGCGCTGAAGGGCTTTGCCCGGCGGCGCACGCTGACCCTGCGCCTGCCGCCGGTGCTGCTGCAGCGTGACCCCATTTATCCCATCCTGATGGCACGGCTGCACGCCGCACTGCCGGGATATGAGTTTGCGGTGGACACTCGGCCCGTGTCACGCAACCCCCACGAAATGCTCTGCAGCGAGGCAGACGCAGCCCTCTATCTGCCCTTTGGGCCGCTGCAGCCGGAGATCGAGCGCACCCCCATCCTGCACAACACCTTTTACCTGATCGTATCGCCGGAGCACCCGCTCACAGGGCGCAGCACTCTGGCGCTGGCCGATCTTGCCGGGCAGCAGCTGTTTTATGAGCCGCTGTATCAGGAAATGGTGGATCTTGCCGTTGTTCAGCCCGGCCTGCCGTTTTCCGCACCAAGCTGGCACATGGTGGAAAACTACGAGTGTGTTTACAACGATCTGCTTGCCGGGCGCGGCATGTTTTTGTGCCCGATGAAATACCCGGCCTTTCCGGCTGCATGGTATCTGCCGCTGCAGCTGCCGTTGCCGGACACCTGTCTGCTGACCCTGCGGGACGACCCGCGTCCCGAGATCCAACGGCTGCGGGAGGTATTCACCGCTGTATACGCCAGCCGTGCAAAGCTGCTGGGCGAAGAATGAACGCAAAAAGGGCTGCTGCACATCCTTTTGAACGAACGTGCAGCAGCCCTTCAGCTCTTATAATATTCCGGACAGCTTTATTTGCCCAGCATTTCGTGGGCAGTCTTGCAGATGGTAGCGGCATCCAGACCGTACTCACGCAGCAGGTCCCATGCAGGGCCGGAGCAGCCGAACTCGTCCTGCACGCCCACACGGCGCACAGGAGTGGGCAGCTTTTCACTCAGCACGGCGCAGACAGCCTCGCCCAGACCGCCGATGACATTGTGCTCCTCGGCGGTGATGACCTTGCCGCACTCCTTTGCAGCCTTGAGGACGATCTCCTCGTCCAGAGGCTTGATGGTGTGGATGTTGATGACCCGGGCGTGGATGCCCTCGGCAGCCAGCTGCTCCGCGGCAATGCGGGCTTCGTTGACCATCAGGCCGGTGGCGATGATGGCAATGTCGCTGCCCTCGGTGATCCGCTCACCCTTGCCGATCTCGAAGTGATAGTTCTCGGCATCGTGGAACACAGGCACAGCCAAACGGCCAAAGCGCAGATAGACGGGGCCTTCCATTGCGTAGGCAGCATGCACAGCGGCGCGGGCCTCCACATCGTCTGCCGGGCAGATCACGGTCATGCCGGGGATGCTGCGCATGAGGGCAAAGTCCTCGCAGCACTGATGGGAAGCGCCGTCCTCGCCCACCGAGATGCCGCCGTGGGTGGCACCGATCTTCACGTTCAGGTGGGGATAGCCAATGGAGTTGCGCACCTGCTCAAAGGCACGGCCGGCGGCGAACATGGCAAAGCTGGAAACAAAGGGCACGTAGCCCATGGTGGACAGGCCCGCAGCCACGCCCATCATGTTTTCCTCGGCAATGCCGCAGTCAAAATGACGATCCGGGTAAGCCTTGCGGAACATACCGGTCTTGGTGGCAGCAGCAAGGTCTGCGTCCAGCACCACCAGATCCTCGTGGCCTTCGGCGGCCAGCTCCTTCAGGGTGTTGCCGTAGCTTTCACGGGTAGCGATCTTCTTCACATCTGCCATCTTAGTTTTCCTCCTGCTCCAGCGCGGCGTATGCGGCGTTCAGTTCCTCAATTGCGATCTTGTACTCGTCATCGTTGGGGCCCTTGCCGTGCCAGTCCACAGAGTTGGTCATATAGGAAACGCCCTTGCCCTTTGTGGTGTCCATGATGATGCAGGTGGGCTTTGCAGTCTCTGCATGGAACGCCTGCATGGCGGCTTCGATCTGGTCGTAGTCGTGGCCGTCGATGGTGATGACATTGAAGTTGAAGGCCTTCAGCTTCTCTTCCAGCGGGGCGCTGTTCATCACGGTCTCGGTGGTGCCGTCGATCTGCAGGTGGTTGCGGTCCAGCACAACGCACAGGTTGGAAAGGCCGTAGTGTGCGGCAAACATGAAGGCTTCCCAGCACTCGCCCTCTTCCACCTCGCCGTCGCCCACGATGGTGTAGACGTTGATGGGCTTGCCGGCGTGCTTGGCACCCAGTGCCATGCCGCAGGCGGCAGAGATGCCCTGACCCAGACTGCCGGTGGACATATCCACACCCGGGGTCTCGTTCATGTTGGGGTGGCCCTGCAGATAGCTGCCGATCTTACGCAGGGTCTTGAGGTCTTCCACCGGGAAATAGCCGCGCTCTGCCAGCGCTGCATACAGTGCCGGTGCAGCATGGCCCTTGGACAGCACCAGACGGTCGCGGTCGGCCATCTTGGGGTCCTTCGGGTCAATGTTCATTTCCACGAAATAGAGGTAGCTCAGCAGCTCGGCGATATCCAGACTGCCGCCCGGATGGCCGCACTTTGCGCTGTGCGTGCCCTCGATCACGCCCATGCGGATGTGGCAGGCGTGCTTGGCCAGAGTAAGTTTTTCTGCATTTGTCATGATGGTCCTCCCGTATGAACCTCAGATTTGCACATGTTCAAAAAAGCCTTTCGTCAGCGCCGGTGCAGTCCTGCTGCCCGCAGCGCGCTCTTTTTCAAGTTTATATTAGCTATTCTATGCAAAAAGGTCAAGCTTCTTCATGCAAAATGTACACACGCGGGGAAATATTCATGGAAATTTGCCGCTTTTTGGTCAAATTGCAGGCTTTTTGCCGTATCTTGACAAAGCCAGAGGCATCTGCTATATTTTTCACAGATTCCGGTACGAAGCCGGGTGTGCGGACAGAAGTCCGTGTTCTCCATCCTGATGGAGCATTTTATCCACCGCTGCGCTTACGCAGCGGTGCAGCGCAAAGCCCACAGGGGGCCTTTGCGTTCTGCCATCTCATTTTTGCTGCTATAGACACCACGAAGGGGTCTGCCGTTGGCTTGTAAGCCGGGCAGACCCCTTTTTTGTCTGGCCAAAGGAGGAAGCTTTTTATGAAAACGAACCCCCATTCCACCACCCGCAGCCTCGTGCTGGCTGCACTGTTCCTTGCACTGGCCTTTGTGCTGCCCATGATCACCGGCCATGTGCCGCAGGTGGGCAACATGCTGTGCCCGATGCACTTTCCCATTCTGCTGTGCGGCTTTGTGCTGGGCGGCCCATGGGGCCTTGCCGTGGGCTTCATTGCTCCGCTGGTGCGGTCGGTGCTGTTCGGCATGCCGCCCATGTTCCCCATCGCCATTGCCATGGCCTTTGAGCTGGCCGCCTACGGCCTTGTGTCCGGCGTGCTCTGGCGCAAGGTGAAGCACACCGTTCCCATGATGTACGCTTCTCTTGTCACCGCCATGGTGGCAGGCCGTTTGGTCTGGGGTGCAGTACGCTTTGTGCTGGCCGGCCTGACCGGTTCCAGCTTCCCGTTCAGCGCGTTTTTGTCCGGTGCGCTGCTCACCGCCGTGCCGGGCATCGTAGCTCAGCTGGTGCTCATCCCGCTGATCCTGATTGCTCTGCAGAAGGCAAAGTTCATGGATTGACTTACTATTTAGACTGCCCTCCGCTTTGCTCTGGGCATAAACAGCGGAAATTTTATTTTTATTATTACAGAAGAGCAGCGGCTGCGGCCGCTGCTCTTCTGTTTTTTCACGGGAGGGGCCGTAATGAAAACGCCCTGCTGCCCGTTACATCTTTTCCCGTAAAAAGCGAAGGGGCTGTTGCCAAGAACTCCCTCAGTCACGGCTTCGCCGCGCCAGCTCCCTCACGGAGGGAGCCTGACATGACGGTAAGCTGTGAAGCCTCCCTCATTGAGGGAGGTGGCATCGCGTAAGCGATGTCGGAAGGAGTTTGGCAACAGCCCTTTTCTATATTTTTAAATTTTTCAGTTCTTCTTACCGGTCAGGAACTCCGGCAGGGGCTTGCCCTGCTTGCTCCACTGATGGTACTCTGCCGTAGCAGCGAACTCCACGTCACCGGCAGAGTTCAGGGCAGTCTCAACAGAGTCCTGCACCACGCCGATGATGAAGCCGACACCCACCATCTGCATGGCGACATCGTTGGAGATGCCGAACAGGGAGCAGGCCATGGGGATCAGCAGCAGGGAACCGCCGGCCACGCCGGAAGCACCGCAGGCACCCAGAGCGCTCATAGCGCTCAGCACGATGGCTGCAGGCAGAGACACCTGAATGCCCAAGGTGTTGGCAGCGGCCAGCGTCATGATGGTGATGGTGATGGCGGCACCGTCCATGTTGATGGTAGCGCCCAGCGGGATGGAGACGGAGTACATATCCTTGTCCAGACCCAGCTTTTCGCACAGGGCCATGTTCACGGGGATGTTGGCGGCGGAGCTGCGGGTGAAGAAGGCGGTCAGGCCGGACTCACGCAGGCAGCGGAACACCAGCGGATAGGGGTTGCAGCCCAGATAGATAAACATGATGAAGGGGGAGACGATGAGGGCCATGAACAGCATGGTGCCCACCAGCAGGGCCAGCAGCTTGCCGTACTGGGTAAAGATGGCAAGGCCATTGCCGGAAACATTGGTGTAGACCAGACCCATGATGCCGAAGGGTGCCAGATTGATGATCCAGCGCACGATCTGGGAGACCGCATCGGCGGTGTTTGCCATAAAGGTCTTGGTGGTGTCAGAGCCGATCTTCTTCATGGCCACGCCGAACATGCAGGCCCAGAACAGGATGCCGATGTAGTTGCCGCTCATGATGGCACTGACAGGGTTTGCCACAAAGTTGGTGAGCAGAGTGCCCATCACTTCGCCCAGACCCTGCGGCACCACGTCCGACTGGGCAGCGTCTGCCAGCACGACCGTGACCGGGAACATAAAGCTGGTCACCACTGCGATGGCCGCAGCCAGAAAGGTGGTGAGCATGTACAGCCAGATGACCGTGCCGAAGCGGCGGTCCAGCTTGGAAGAGCCCTGTGCCAGAGCACTTGCCACGATCACGAACACCAGCACCGGGGCGATGCCCTTCAGTGCGCCAACGAACAGGCTGCCCAGTTCACCCACCCAGCCTGCACCGGGGGCCACCAGAGCCAGCACCGCACCGATGATCAGACCGATCAGGATGCGAACGATCAGGCTGATGCCGTTGTAGCGGGCAACTGCCTTGTTCAACGTTTTCATATAGACACTCCTCTTTCCTATTGTACGCCAATGGCGTACAGCTTCCTGTCTCTTACACAAGGACGGGTGTTATTATAGCACACACGGCAGAGAAATGAAAGCGTTTTCAGACATTTTTCGTTCACAAATTTGCATTCAGGTCGGTGCCCATGGGGGTTTTCTGTCGATCTGTATTTGTAGCAAGGACAGGTTTGGCCATTCGCGGCTTTGTTCTCTCCGTCACCGTCGAGCGGCGCAGGGCGGAGCGAGCGGGGGCAAACAAAAAAGCCTGCGTGCGCAGTCCTGCATGGCAGGCTCTGCATCCGCAGACCGGGGCTCTTTGGGGGTGTATTCTGTTTTCAGCGCAGCGGCTGGGTGGGTGCAAGCTTCTGGTAGGCAAAGCGGGGCGAGCCATCCCGCACATGGATGACGCCGCAGCGGGTAAAGCCGTTCTTTTCCAGAAGATGCTGCATGATCTTGTTATCGGCGTGGGTATCGGCACGCAGGCTCTGGCAGTGCTCCATGCTCCAGTCCAGCACTTCCGATGCCACGCCCTTGTGCTTTCCGGCCGATGCCAGACGGTGCACCGTGCCATAGGGCAGGGTATCGTCCAGCCACTGGCCGTCCTCAATGGCGGCGTAGGTGGGGTCTGCCCCCAGAATAAAGGCAAACACGGCCTCGATCTGGCCGTTGACCACATAGAGGAACAACCGGTTCGAGTCGATATCCTCCTCCAGCAGCTCCTGCGGCGGGAAATTATCCCCCCATTGGATCGGGTTGCCGGATGCCTTCATGACTGCACGTGCATGGGCGTAGATCTTCAGGATCTGGGGCAGATCCCCTCTCACTGCTCCACGAAACATTCATTCCACCTCGTCTTTTCTGCGCTGCGCTCGGTCCGGCACAGCACTTTGAGAATTGTTCTTATTGTACTACAAATTACCATAAAAATCCAGTTCCCGCACCAAAGTACCTTAAAATGCTCCAAAACGGCAAAAAGCAGGGGCTGCTGCACTTTCGGCTAAAACGATGTGCAGCAGCCCCTGCTTTTAGAGCAAGTACCTTATGCGCTGGCGCGGCCATGGCCGGTGCGCACCAGCCGGTATTCCCGCGGGCTGAGACCATACCGCTCGTGGAACAGGCGGTAGAAATAGCTGGTGTTCTCGTAGCCCACCAGAGAAATGATCTGCTGGATGTTCATGTCGCTGCGGCGCAGCAGGCGGGCAGCGGTCTCAATACGGTGCTTTTGCAGCAATTCCTTATAGGTGCGTCCGGTCTGGGCACGCACGCACTCGCTGACATATGCCAGCGAAACGCCGTACTCCCGTGCCACGTTGGAAAGGCTTGCTTCGCGGTAATTCTGGGTGATCTCTTTGAGTGCCGCCTGCACCAGTGCTTCGCGGCTGACCGTTCCGGCCCTGACTTCCGGCAGGATAAGATTCGTCTGTGTCATCTGCGTTTCCTCCGTAAAGGGTGCGGCGGGCGGGGACTGGGGGATGTCGGACGCCCGCCGCACAGGGAATGGCGGCTCCTGCCGCCCTACACCTCAGATACGAACCGGCCTGCCGGAATATTGCAGAAAGCTAAAAAACTTTTATTATTTTTCGTTGTAGGAGTCAGACCCCTCTCAGTCACGCCTGACGGCGTGCCAGCTCCCCCGAAGGGGGAGCTTTATCGGCACGAACCGGTAGATGCTCAAAAGCTCCCCCCTTCGGGGGAGCTGGCGAACGCAGTGAGCCTGAGAGGGTTTTCGTCTTACAGAAAAAGACCGCTTCCGCACCGGGCAGAAACGGCCTTTTTCAGGAGAAATAAAGAAAACACGAACCCTCAAAAATGAGGAAGGGAAATGCTCAGAACATGCTCTCGTCCTTATAGCGGCCGGTGCGCACGAACTGCACCCACTCGGCCACATTCACGGCGTGGTCGCCGATGCGCTCCAGATACTTGATGACCATCAGCAGGTCCAGCGCTGCGTCCACCTTGCCGGGATCTTCGGCGATCTCCTGCGCCAGCTGATGCTTGATGGCGTTGAAGTCGTAATCCACCGCGTCGTCTGCGGTGATCACCCTGCGGGCGGCATTTTCGTCCTCTGCCGTCAGGGCATCGAGGGCATCCAGGATCATCTGGTGGGCCTTTTTGCCCATAGCAATGGCCTGACTTACCGCCGCGTCGCCCTCTTTGCGGACGGTGACAAGGTGGGGGATGATCTCGGCGATGTCGGCGGCATGGTCACCGATGCGCTCAATGTCCGTGACCACCTTCATAGCGGTGGAGATGCGGCGCAGATCGCCTGCCACCGGCTGCTGACGCAGCAGCAACGTCATGCAGCGGTGCTCGATATCCCGCTCCATATTGTTGATGCGGGCATCCCCCTTCACGATGGCCGCAGCTGCATCGGCATCAGCGACGCAGAGCGCTTCCAGAGCGTTCTCCACGGCATCGGCAGAGCTGCGGCCCATTTCGGCCAGCGAATTTTTCAGCGATTCCAGATCGGTGTCGTACTGTTTACGGATACTCATAGCTGTTTCCTCCTTTAACCGAACCGACCGGAAATGTAGTCCTCGGTGCGTTTATCCTGCGGTGCGCTGAAGATCTGCGCCGTGGGGCCCACTTCCACCAGCTCGCCCAGCAGGAAGAAGGCGGTGCGGTCGCTGATACGGGCCGCCTGCTGCATGTTGTGGGTAACGATGACCACCGTGTAGTTCTTCTTCAGCTCACTCATCAGCTCCTCCACCTTCATGGTGGAGCCGGGGTCCAATGCGCTGGTGGGCTCGTCCATCAGCAGCACTTCGGGCTTCACCGCCAGTGCACGGGCGATGCACAGACGCTGCTGCTGTCCGCCGGAAAGGCCCAGCGCGCTCTTTTTCAGGCGGTCCTTCACCTCGTCCCACAGGGCCGCACCCCGCAGGCTGCTTTCCACCAGCTCGTCCAGCTCAGCCTTATCGCGCACACCGTGCAGCTTGGGGCCGTAGGTGATATTGTCGTAAATGCTCATGGGGAAGGGATTGGCCTTCTGGAACACCATGCCCACCCGGCGGCGCAGGTCGGTCAGCTGCATTTCCCGGGCAAAAATGTCCTCGCCCTTCAGCCGCACATCGCCCTCGATGCACACATTCGGCACAAGATCGTTCATGCGGTTGAGGGTCTTTAAAAAGGTGGACTTGCCGCATCCGGAAGGGCCGATGAGCGCAGTGATCTCCCGCTCACCCACATCCAGCGAGATGCCTTTCAGCGCCTTGAAGTCGCCGTACCAGAGGTTCAGGTCTTTTGCCGATATCACCGGCACATTCGTGTTTTCCATAGAGTACCTCTTATTTTATAGGATGATCGCATTTTTTCAGCATCCTCGCCCTCTCCGTCATTGCTTGCGCAATGCCACCTCTCCCAAAGTGAGAGGCCTTGGCAGTCCACGCGAAGCTTTCGGTTTCGCCAGAGGCTCTCCCTTTGGGAGAGCTGTCGAGACACGAAGTGCCGAGACTGAGAGGGCGAGGCCGCTATCAAATATCTGCAATCTTTTACTGCTTCTGTTTCAGCTTGGTCTTTGCCAGCCGCGCCGCAAGGTTGATGGCCAGCACCAGCACCAGCAGCACCGCACCGATGCCCCATGCGGAAGCGAAATCGCCGTCCTCAAAGGCACGCAGGTACAGCATCACCGACAGGGTGGCACCGTTGGAGGTGTAGGCTTTGGCCACGCTCTTGGCAATGACCTCTGCGGCACCGGCGGTGAAGAGCAGGGCGGCACTTTCGCCCACGATGCGGCCCACAGCCAGAATGCAGCCGGTCACGATGCCGTCGATGCTGCAGGGCAGCACGATGGTGCGGATGATGTGCCACTTGCCTGCACCCAAGCCCATGGCACCCTCACGGTAGCCCTGCGGCACCGTCTTGAGGGATTCCTGCGTGGTGCGGATGATGGTGGGCAGGTTCATGACCACCAGCGTGAGCGAACCGGACAGCAGACAGGTCTGGAAGCCCAGCGCCTGACTGAACACCAGCATACCCACCAGACCGTAGATGATGCTGGGGATGCCCGCCAGCGTTTCGTTGGTGAACTCAATGACCTCGATGAGCCGCCGGTTGGAGGCATACTCGGTCAGGTAGACCGCCGCGCCTACGCCCAGAGGCAGTACGATCAGTAATGTCAGTGCAATGACATACAGCGTGTTGAGGATGGCAGGCAGGATGCCGTCGGTCTTTTTCAACACACTGGCAGTGGTAGAAAGGAACTTCCAACTGATGTGGGGGATGCCCCGCACCAGCACCATGCCGATGATACCGGCCACCAGAACTATCACCAGCACGGCGCTGGCCCAGACCAGTGCGGTCATGACCCGGTTCCACATCTGACGGGAAGGCGAAAGGTCCTTATTCATCCAGGCTTCCTCCCTTCAGCACAACGTTCAGCACAACATTGATGATCATGATAAAGACGAACAGCACCAGCGCGATGCTGAACAGCGCCTGCCGCTGCAGACCGCCGGCATAGCTCATCTCCTTGGCGATGGCGGTGGTCAGAAAGGTGACGCTGCGGAAGGGACTGTCCGGCATGTTGGGGCTGTTGCCTGCCACCATCATCACCGCCATGGCCTCACCGATGGCGCGGCCGATGCCCAGCACAATGCCTGCGGCAATGCCGCTTTTGGCTGCCGGAATGCTGATCTTGAACCATGTTTCGGTGTCGGTGGCACCCAGTGCCAGACTGCCCTGCTCATACTCCGGTGGCACGGCGTTCAGTGCCGTGACCGACACGGACACGATGCTGGGCAAAATCATAATGGAAAGCACCACGATGGCGCTCAGCAGGCAGGCACCGGAAGCCTTGCCGAAGGTCTTTGCCACGGCGGGCACCAGCACCTGCATGCCCAGCAGACCGAACACCACGCTGGGGATGCCGGACAGCAGCTCGATGGCGGTGACCACCACGGTGCGCAGCTTGGGGTCGGCGGCCTTGGAGAGGAACACCGCCGTCAGCAGGCCGATGGGCACACCGATGATGGCAGCGCCCAGCGTGCCGTAGATGCTGGAAAGGATGAACGGCAGGATGCCGAACAGCGGCTGGGCTGCCGTGGAGGCCCACTTTGTGCCGAACAGGAATTGGAACAGGCCGATCTTGTGGATGGCCGGCACGCCGGAGATCACCATGTACACCGAGATGAGCACCACGCAGCCCACCGCCAGCATACCGCACAGGAAGAAGATGAAGTTCATCACCGCTTCCAGCCATTCGGCGGGGGTGCGGGGCAGCCGCACCCGGCTCAGATAGGATTTTTTGTTCATAGCTGAAATCCTTTATAAAAGCCGCGTCGGCCCGCAGAAACGGCAGCCCGACGCGGCGGTACTCTTGTTCAGATGCGGGGCGGGCGGTTCACCGGGGAGCTTTCCCCTGCAAACCACCCGGTAATTACTCGTTCACCGGCACAGCGCCTGCGGTGCGGATGAGGTCGGCAGCGTCCTTGCTGGTGGCAAAGTCCACAAAGGCCTGTGCCTGCTCCGACAGGGTCACGCTCTTGTTGGTGACGAACACGAAGGGACGCTGGATCTTGTAGCTGCCGTCCTTGACGGTATCCTCGCTGCACTCCACACCCTCCACGGTGACCATGGCAACGGTGTCGCCCACAGCGGACAGGGAAGCGTAGCCGATGGCCAGAGGGTTGGCCTCCACAGCGCTGATGACTGCGCCGGTAGCGGTCAGCTCCTGTGCGTACTTGCAGCTGTCCTTCACGTCCACGATGCTCTCAAAGCCATCGCGGGTGCCGGAACCGGCCTCGCGGCCCACCAGAACGATCTCGCCGTCGTCGCCGCTCACATCCTTCCAGTTGGTGATCTCGCCGGTGAACATCTGCTTCAGCTGGTCCACGGTCAGGTCTGCCACCTTGCTGGCCTTGTTGACAATGATGGCGATGCCGTCCAGAGCCACGGTGGTGCCGTCCACGTCGTTCTTCTCGTCGTCCTTCAGGGCGCGGGAGGACAGGCCGATGTCCAGCGTCTTATCGGTAGCACCGGTGATGCCTGCGCCGGAACCGGTGGGGTCGTAACTGACGGTGACACCCGGCTCCACCTCGGCAAAGCCCTCGGTCAGGGCAGCGATGACGTTCTTCATAGAGGTAGAACCGCCGGTAGCCACATTGCCGGACAGGATGCCTGCAGCGGCCTCAGCAGCGGCAGAAGAAGAGGTGGGCTCCGCAGCAGAGGATACCACAGTGGAAGAAGCTGCGCCGCCGCAGGCGGTCAGAGCCATAGCCGCAGCAGCAGCGCCGCAGACAGTGATAAACGAACGACGAGTGATCTTTTTCATAACCCTTTTCCTCCAATAAATGCCGGAATGCATTTCCGGCCGATGTTTTCTTGTTTCTATGTGTTTTCCTTGGGAACGGCCTTATTGTACCGCACCGCCATGCGCGCTGCGACCATGTACGCGCAAAATGGAGGTAAAGCTTTTGCACAGGCTCCGGCGGCTGTGTCAAGCCTGCGTAAAGCCGGCATGAAAAACATGCCGCTTTTCTTTACATGGAGAGAAAAACTGCCCAAAAGGCCTTTTCCGCCGCTGGGCAGAACGACAAAAAGCCCCGGGCACTCTTTCAAAGAATGCTCGGGGCAAAAGGGTCTGCGGGTCAAACTGTGGTAAGGGAAGGCAGGGTCTTGGTGGCTGCATAGCCGCCATTCTTCTTGACAAGGAACAGCGTCTCGCTGATGCCGTTGATGACGATCTTCAGCACCGCAGGCTGACCATTCCGGTAAGCTTCCTTGATTTCTGCATCGGGGAAGTTCAGCCTCAGATCTTTTTCCTCTGTGGCAAAGGGCTTACCCAACAGCGTGTCGGAGACAAAGAAAGTCCCGGCGGGGGATACCTGATTCAGCTTTGCTGCGCCCACGGAAGCTTGGAACATGTCGCCGTACTGTCCGCCCTGCCAGCTGCCGCCGCCGGCGTCATAGCGCAGTCTCACCTTGCCGGTGATGGCACCCTTGTCCGTGCCGGATTCCGTGCCCAGAGCCACATCCAGACCAAAGACCTTCACGGTGAAGGGTCCGATCTGGACCTCGTCGTCTGCCAGCTGACCGCTGCTGCCGCAGCCCACCAGCATGCCGGACAAAGAGATCGCTGCAGCCGCAGCTGCTGCGCTCTTCATAAAGGTACGCCGGGTCATTTTTTCTGCCATAATATTGCCCTCCTCTAAAAGCGTTTTGCTGTGCTTTTAGCGTACCACTTTTTGGAAGTCTGTCAACAAAAATATGACAAAAAGGCGCTCTGTACACATAATTTGCACAGAGCGCCTTCGGCTCAGCAGTATTTTGTTCCGTCCGGGCAGTAGAACTGCACGTACTTCTGCCACTCGGTCTCGCTGATGGTGCGGCGGTAGCAGTCCACCAGAGCATCCACGGCCTGCCGGTCCGCAAAGGTACCGGCACCCGGGCAGTCCAGCACCAGAATGCGGAACCATGCATCAAACAGGTGCTCGGTGAAGCCGGTGTCCCGCGTGCCGCACCGGGAGTAAAAGCCCAGCCGCCGCACAGCCATAGCTTCGTCCTCTGCCTTATCCGGGCATTCGGCCTCAATGAGGATGGCCTGCGCACCGCGCTCGTGCTGCGGCAGGTCGGCCAGCAGCTGCGCGCCCAGCCCTGCAGAACGGTATTCCGGCAGCACGGCAAAGTAATCCAGCTGGCTCACCTTACTGCCCGCCGGGCGCACCATGAGCAGGTACGCCGCCAATGTTTCGCCGTCGAACACGCCCCATGTGTGGGCTGTGCCGTTGGCTTCGCTGTTCAGGATCATGCTCAGGGGCTTTAGCTCCGTGGGCGGAAAGTCCCGCCGCATTTCGTCCAGATAGACCCGCGTCAGTTCTTTTTCGTTCAGTTTCCGCCAGCTGTACACTTTGCTCATGGTTTTTCCTCCCGTATCTGCCTTTTGAACCAGTATAGCACACTCCGCGCGGGAACGCAAAAAGCCGCCGGGAGCGGCAGGCTCTGCCCTTCTCCCGGCGGCTTTTATGGGAATGCAGGAGCAACCAGTCTCCCGCACAAACTCCGTTCAGAATGCTGTGTGCGTTACAGCATCTTCTTCAGCTCGTCGTACACGAACTGGACCTTGGTGCCGATGATCACCTGGCAAGCGTTCTTGCTGGGGCGGATGACACCGGCAGCACCAGCGGCCTTGACAGCCTTCTCGTCCACCTTGGCGTTATCCTTGACCTCAAAGCGCAGACGGGTTGCGCAGTAACCAACTTCCTTCACGTTCTCCTTGCCGCCGACAGCAGCCAGAACAGCGGAAGCGACTTCGGTATAGTTGTTGTTTGCCAGAACGACCTTCTTCTCGGCCTCTTCGTCCTCGTCCTCACGGCCGGGGGTCTTCAGGTCGAACTTGGTGATGGCAAAGTAGAACACTGCGTAGAACACCACGAAGGCTGCGATGCCCAGAGGAATGATCATCCAGGTCTTGGCAGCTGCGGGCAGGGAAGCAGAGAACACCAGGTCAGTAGCACCTGCAGAGAAGCAGAAGCCGGCACGGAAACCGGAGTAGTAGGTGATGATGGTGAAGATGCCGTACAGAGCAGCGTACACAACGTACAGCGGGAAGCACAGGAACATGAAGCCGAACTCGAAGGGCTCGGTAACGCCGCAGACGAATGCGCAGATTGCAGCAGACAGAACCAGACCGATGGCGGCCTTCTTGTTCTTAGCGGTCTTGACCATAGCCAGAGCAGCACCGGCAATACCGAACATCATGCAGGGGAAGAAGCCGGACATGTACATGCCAAGGCTCCAGCCCACATCAGCAGAGGTCTCGCCAGCCCAGAAGTGGGACAGGTCGCCCAGACCGATGGTGTCGAACCAGAACACGTTGTTCAGAGCGTGGTGCAGGCCGGTGGGGATGAGCAGACGGTTCAGGAAGGCGTAGATGCCAGCGCCGATGCCGTCCATGCCAGCGATGCCGTTGCCGATTGCGACCAGAGCGTCGAAGATGACGGGCCAGACGAACAGCAGAACAACGGACACCAGAATGGAGATCAGACCGGTAGCGATTGCAACGAAGCGCTTGCCGGAGAAGAATGCCAGCCAGTCAGGCAGCTGGATATCCTTGAACTTGTTGTAGCAGGCAGCGCCCACAACAGCGGCCAGAATGCCGATGAAGGAGTTGCCGGCGACCTTCTGGAAGGCGATGTAGGTAGCAGTGCCTTCTTCCAGGTGACGGACCATGCCGACCACACCGGGGTTCAGCAGCTGCTGCATCATCAGGAAGCTGACCAGACCGGCCAGACCTGCGGTGCCGTCGTTGTCTGCAAGGCCGACAGCGGCACCAATGGCAAACAGCCATGCCATGTTATCGATCAGAGCGCCGCCTGCCTTGACCAGCAGGAAGCCAACGGTATATGCTGCGCCGGAAGTTGCTGCACCGGGAACGCCCATAACGCCCGGAGCAAGGGCATAACCAAGACCCATCAGGATGCCGCAGATCGGCAGGACCGCGACGGGAAGCATCAAAGCTTTGCCCAGTTTCTGGAGATACTTCATCATAAAGCACATTCCTCCTTAAGAAATGTTTGTGTTTACAGACGCCTCTGGTTGCAGGCCGTCCATAATTCCGTAATAGAATAGTAACATATTTCCGCAAAAAAAGAAAGTCCCTTTCGCCTTTTTTCTATCAAAATGCATCAAAAGTCCTCATTTGGCCGTTTTTCAGTCAATAATTTTTGGTTTTTCCGCACAAGGGTCGTCTATGTGTTGAAAATTCTTTTCTTTTTACGTACATTTTGCCCAAAAGCTTGCATCCCACAGCCGAATCGGGTACTATACTATTATAAGAAAAGCGGGAACCCGAAGGAGGTTTATTTTATGGAATGGACTGATATCCGCCTGACCGTGGCCAAGGCCGACGCCGACAACGCCGAAGCCGTTGCCACCATGATCGCCGAGGGCGGCATCTATATCGAAGACTACAGCGACATCGAGCAGCAGGTGGCCGAGATCGCCCATGTGGATCTGATCGAGCAGGAGCTGCTGGACAAGCCCCGCGATACCGTTATCATCCATATGTATCTGGAGCCGGGCGCTTCCCCCGTGGAAACGCTGGCCCTCATTGCCGCCCGCATGGAAGCTGCAAACATCGCCTACACCGTGGAGACCGAGGGCGTGGAGCAGGAGGACTGGCAGAACGGCTGGCGCAAGTATTACCACCCCCTGGAGATCGGCAAACGGCTGGCCGTAGTGCCCTCGTGGCAGCAGTACGACACTGACCGGGTGAAGCTGATCCTTGACCCGGGCCTTGCCTTCGGCACCGGCGGCCACGAGACCACCAGCCTGTGCATGGAAGCGCTGGACGAGCGGGTAACCGGCGGCGAGCGGGTGCTGGACATCGGCACCGGCAGCGGCATCCTTGCCATTGCGGCGCTGAAGCTGGGCGCTGCTGTGGCCGAGGGCGTGGACATCGACCCTGTGGCCGTACGCACCGCAGGCGAGAACGCCGCGTTGAACGGTGTGCAGGACAAGCTGACCGTGCTGGTGGGCGACCTTTCCGATAAGGCCAGCGGCAAATACGATATCATCACCGCCAACATCGTGGCCAACGCCATTCTCAGTCTGGCACCGGCTGTGCCGGGCCTGATGGCGGAGGGTGCCACCTTTATTGCCAGCGGCATCATCGACAGCCGCAAGGACGAAGTGATCTCCGGGCTGGAAAAAGCCGGCCTTGCCGTTGTGGAAGTGAAGGAGAAGCGCGGCTGGGAGTGCATCGTCTGCAAGAAAGCGTAAGGAGAACCCTCTCAGGCGCTGACGCGCCAGCTCTCCCGAAGGGCGAGCTATAAGATGTAAAAGGATTGATAAAATGCCGCACCGTTATTTTACCACCGAGATCTCTGACGGCACCGCCACCCTGCGCGGGGCCGACGCCCACCATCTTGCCCGCGTGATGCGCGCAAGGCTGGGCGATACTGTCATTCTATGCGACGGCAATGCCGTGGAATACACCGCCACCATCACTGGCTTTGGCGATGAGTGTGTGGAGTTCCGGGTGGAGCCGGGCTATCCCAGCGCCGCCGAACCCAGCGTGGAGGTCACTCTGCTGGCTGGTTATCCCAAACAGGACAAGCTGGAGCAGATCATCAAGCACGGGGTGGAGCTGGGCGCAGCCCACATCGTGCCCTTCTTCAGCCGGTATTGCGTGGCGGCCCCCAAAAAAGAGGAGCAGAAGAACGAGCGCTACAACCGCATTGCAGCGGAAGCCGCCAAGCAGTGCGGCCGGGGCGTTCTGCCGGATGTGGCCCTGCCGCTGGCAAACTTTGGTGCCGTGTGCCGCACCTTTGCACAGTACGACCTTGTGCTGTTCTGCTACGAGTGCGGCGGCGCGCCCCTGCGCGACCTGCTGGCCGCAGCAAAGCCCTCTGATGGTGAAAAGCTGAAAATTGCCATCGTGACTGGTGCCGAGGGCGGCTTTGCCGCCGAGGAAGCCGAGATGGCCGCAAAGGCCGGTGCCAGAACGGTGGGCCTTGGCCCCCGCATCCTGCGGTGCGAGACCGCCCCGCTGGCCGTGCTTGCTTCGGTAATGACCCTGACGGGGAATCTGGAATAACAAAAAAGCAGCTGCAATGCAGCTGCTTTTTTGTTATTTTCAGGGTTTATGTTTCTGCTTCCAGCAGAGCTTTCTTCACATTCAAAAGGTTCTGCGGGCTCACCGAGAAGCTGCGCAGGCCCAGCTGCAGATACTGCACCGTGTTGGCCGGGTTGCCCACCGCAAGGCCGCAGATGGTCACCGGCACATTGCGCACCTTTGCGGCATCCATCACCATGGTGATGAGCTTTTTCATGGCCTTGCTGGCCGGGCGGTAGTAGTGCTCGGCGCTGGCAAGCTCCCGGTCTGCCGCGTGGGTGTACTGGGTCAGGTCGTTGGTGCCGACCACAAGAAAATCGACCCCGTGCTCTACAAATTCCTCAGCGGTCAGGCAGGCAGCGGGTACGCTGAGCATCACGCCGAACTTTGTATCTTCGTTGAACGCCACGCCGCGCTCCCGCAGGTGCTCGCGGCAGCGCTCCACCACACGCATGGCTGCGTCCCAGTCCTCCACATTCGTCACCATGGGGAACATCACCCGCAGCGGGCCGCGGGCGGCGGCGCGCAGCAGCGCACAGAGCTGCGTCTCGAACTGGTGGGGCTGGCGCAGACTGTTGCGGATGCCCCGCAGGCCAAGCTTGGAGGACTGCAGGCCCTGATAGGCGTCGGAAATGGTGCGGTCTGAGCCAAAGTCGAAGGTGCGCACGGTCACCTGACGGCCCTGCGCCGCCGCCAGACAGGAGCAGTAGAAGAAATACTGCTCCTGCTCGTCCAGAATGCGGCCCGGCAGCATCATGTAGCCGGTGCGCAGCAGGCCCACGCCCTGTGCACCGGACTGCATGGCCGTGTCGATGTCCTCCGGCCCAAAGCAGTTGGCCAGCAGCTCAAAGGGCTGGCCGTCCTTTGTCCTGTTGGGCAGAGCATGCAGCTGCCCCATCTCTTTGTTCTCCCGCTGCAGCTCGCAGATGCGGGTCTCGGCCTGCTGGCGGGCGGCAGCGTCCGGGTCCAGCGTGCACTGGCCCCCGGTGGCATCCAAAATCACGGTGCGGCCGTCGCAGTCGTCCAGAAAATCCCGGCCCACCTGCACGATGCCCGGGATATTCATTGCCCGGGCAATGATGGCCGCGTGGCTCTGGCCGCTGCCCTCTGCCGTGATGATGCCAAGGATCATGCCGGAGGGCACGCTGAACAGGTCGGTGGGCATCAGCCGCTCTGCGGCAAGGATCACCGGGTGATCCAGCGCCAGCCACATGCGGGGGCGGTTGGTGATGATGTTGATGACCCGGCGGCTTGCGTCGAGGATATCCACACTGCGCAGCTGCATGTAAGGGTTGTCCTTCATGTTGGCCAGCTGGTCGGCGTAGCGCTGGCCCACCTGATTCATAGCCGCTGCCGCGCCGATGCCTGCATTGATGCAGAAGCGCACCTCGTTCATCATGCCCTCGTCGTCCAGCATCATGCTCTGGAACTGGAAGATGGCCTGCTCGCTGGGTGCGGCACGGTCTGCCATGGATTCCAGCTCGTCCTGCGCCGTGCGGATGGCATCGGTGAGCAGCTGCAGCTCCCGGGACGGTTTAAAGGGGCCCACGGTCGTGGTCTCCACATGGTGCTCCAGACGGCTCACCTGCCCCAGCACAAGGCCGGGAGAAGCGCAGGAACCTTTATACACTTTCATGTTCGGTCACCTCCGGCAAAAGCTCGGCTTCCGGCGTGGTCAGGGTGCGCCAGACCAGCGCCTGCAAAAAGGTATTGGGCAGCAGCGCGGCCAGTGCGGCCCGCGCCGCATCGGCACTGCCCTCAAACAGCGGTGCAAAGCTCTGCATCCGTGCCTGATCGCACTTTGCAAGGAATGCATCGCACAAAGTATGGGTGGTGTAGTAATGGGCCGGGTCCACACCGGCATCTTCCGCGGCGGCTTCCAGCGGGGCAAGGTCGGCATCCTTCATCTTGGCCAGCAGCAGGGCCGCATCCGCCGTCAGGGTGACCGGGTATTTCTCCCGCACGGCCTTTTGCACCCGCTCAAATTTTGCGTGGAACGCAGCAGCGTCCGCGCAGCTCTGGGCATCACAGGAGACAGCATAGGCACACCCCCGCAGATATCCCATAGCGCGGCGGGTATCATAGTAGCCCAGCTCGATGTTGCGGCGGGCGGTGTCGGGGTCAAAGTGCAGGATATCGCCCAGCTCCCAGTAGCTGCGCACCATCACGGTGGGCAGGCCGGTGAGGTTGGGGCGGGTGATGCCCACGCCTTCCAGATCGACGCACACCAGTTCATCCGCGCCCATGCGTTTGGCAAGACCGGTGGGCATGTTGTCGCTGTAGCCGCCATCCAGAAACTTGACCCCGTCGATCTCCCGCGCACGCAGCGCCGGGAAGCAGGCAGCGGAGGCCATCAGGTAGTCCTTGACCTTTCCTGCCGGGATCTCGTCCAGCGTCAGCTCCCGGGGCTTTAAGCCCCGCTGCTCCACCGTGACAAGGCCGAAGCGGATGGGAGCCGCGCGCAGGGCATCCTCGTCCAGCACCCGCTCCACGATCTCTTCCAGCGGGGTCACATCCATGCCGCCGGCTTTCACCACGCTGCGCAGGAACTGGTGCAGGGCCGAAAGGTCGGCATCCTCCTCCGGCAGCTCCATCACATCCTTGCTGCGGATGGCCAGCCACATATCGCGGGCTGTCTCGTACTGATCCAGCACGAACATGGCACCGTTCAGGCTGCCAACGCTGGTGCCGGTAATGATCTGCGGGTGCCAGTCCAGCTCCATCAGCGCGCGCCACACACCCACCTGATAGCTACCCCTGGCTCCGCCGCCCGCCAGCACCAGAGCTTTGCACGGAGCACTGCGATCATCCATTGCATCCGCCTCCTTTGATCGTTTCCGGTTTTGTTCAGATTATAGCATATTTCCAGAGAAATTTCTTCCGTTTTTTGTAAATTGATGCCTTTCTCCCGGCAAAGAAACATGGTATACTTGTCAGGATTTCAAAAGGAGGCATTCTCATGCACTGCAAGCAATGGATCTTTGATATGGACGGCACCCTGACCGACAGCATGACCGTGGTGTGGGAGGGTGCCCCCGACGCACTGCTGCGCCGCTATGGCCGCACCCCGCGGGGGGATCTGCGCGCCACACTGCTGAACATGGGAATGCAGGAGGGCGCACAGTATCTGATCCGGGAGTACGGCCTGCCGCTGACCGAGGAAAGCTATTTTTCCGTGATGCGCGAGGTGATCGCCGAATTGTACGAGACCGTGGAGCTGAAGCCCGGCGTGCGCACGATGCTGGCAAAGCTGCAGGCCGAGGGCGCACGCATGTGCATCTGCTCCAACACCTGGGCCGAACAGTGCCGCACCGTGCTTACCCGGCTGGGCATCGCGCAGTATTTCTCCTTCATCGTGGAAGCGCAGGGCGTGCTGCACAAAAGCCGTCCGGAGGTGTTCTTTGAGTGCATGAGCCGTCTGGGCGGTGCCGACCCCGCCGCCTGCGCCGTGTGCGAGGATGCCGTATACGCCGCCGCCACCGCCCACAAGGCCGGGTATTACGTCATTGGCATCGCAGACCGCACCTCTGCCGCCGACGAGCCGGAGATGCGCCGCATCTGCAGCCAGTTCGTGCCCCGGTGGGATATGCTGGACTGGACACGTGTGTAAGAAAAAAGGGCCGCAGCGTGCGGTTCTTTTCTTTATCTGATCCTTCTTTGCTCTTGCATTTTGTTCGCAAGAAGAGTATGATATTATAAATAGGACTGCCCCAAGGGGGAAGTGTCCTCATTTGTGAGAATACACTCTGTGATTTTTAATATAAAGGTATAATATCCGTAAAGAGGAGACCTTCCGTCATGAACAACCCACTCGTCAGCATTATCGTGCCTGTGTACAACGTGCAGAATAGTGTTGCCCGCTGTCTGGAGAGCATTTGTGCCCAGACATGGAAGGATATCGAGGTCATTCTGGTCAACGACGGGTCCCGGGACGAAAGCTTTTCCATCTGTGAGCAATTCCGTGAAAAGGACCCCCGCATCGTTCTGGTGGACAAATCCAATTCCGGTGTGTCGGAGACCCGCAACTGCGGCATGTCCCTTGCAAAGGGCAAGTATGTGCAGTTTGTGGACAGCGACGATTATCTCGACCCTGATTTTACCGAGCGGCTGGTGACTGCTGCCGAAGCAAACAACGCCGATCTGGTCATTGCACCTTACTGGATGGTGATTCCCGCCAACTCTTCCAAGGCCACGCAGGCACTGGAAAACCTGCAGGAGAACCTTGGCATCGATGCCGAGAAAAAGCCTGATGATATCCGTGAATACGGCTTCCTGCCCGAGGGCATCTACGACCGCGATACCTTTGCCCTGCGCCTGATGGAGAAGCCCGCATCCTTCTTCTACAGCGTGCTGTGGAACAAGCTCTACCGCCGGGATATTCTGGCAGACCATCATCTGCAGTTCACCAGCGAGGTGCGCTGGGCCGAAGATCTGGTTTTCAACCTGGAATACATTTTGTACGCCAATGTTTTCGTATCCATTTCCAAAGCGGGCTACCACTATGTGCAGAACCCCCAAAGCATCTGCCACACCCAGATCAATCTGGCTTCCATCGTGCAGAACAAACTGCAGGTGTTCCGCTATTACAAGGAGCTGTACACAAAGCTGGGCCTGTACGATCAGGTGCAGCCGCAGCTGTATAAATTCCTGACCGCGTTCTCCGAGAACGCCTATCCCTCCGGTTCTCCCCAGAAGATCATCATGGACATGGCCAACCACTGGGGCTTTGGTGTTCTGGATGCTTCCGACAAGGAAAAGAAACACAAAACCGAACCCGATGCCTGATCTCCGGGCACGAAAAAAAGAGCCGTGAAAGCGGCTCTTTTTTGTTTGCCATTTTACCGGTCGATCCAGCTGCGGAAGGCTTCGCGCACTGCACCCTCCCGTCCGCGCGGGATGGGGATGCGCGCACCGCTGCACATCTGCAGCTCGCCCGCCGTCAGCAGCTGTGCCGCCGCCAGATTGACCACATAGGAGCGGTGCGGCTGCAAAAAACGCCCGTCTTCCAGCAGCGGCTTTGCTACCTCGGCAAAGGACACCCGCAGCGAAAGGGACACCACATCCTCGCCGCTGAGCAGATGGAAGTGCACCACATGGTGGGTGCACTCCAGATATTCGATCTGCGCATAGGCCAGCGCCCGCAGGCCTTCGGCGGTGGCAACGGTCATTGCCGGGCCGTACTCCGGCTCGGTGGCGCGGGCAAGCAGGGCCGAAAGCTCCTGCTGGTGCACCGGCAGAAGCAGATACTGCATGGCATCCACCCGGAAAGCACTGTAGGCGTGGGCCGGTGTGCGGGCCGCAAAGGCCAGCGGAGCCTTGCGGCCCCG
>ERZ791826.533-NODE-533-length-33822-cov-6.895727_pt1 | contig 33822 bp, 44 predicted proteins | sample MGYA00510297_ERZ791826 | MGnify/ENA primary metagenome ERZ791826 (study PRJEB30046, sample SAMN00792004) | human gut metagenome | study: EMG produced TPA metagenomics assembly of the A metagenome-wide association study of gut microbiota in type 2... | reverse complement strand
GCCGACAGGATGGCCGGGCTGATCTCCGGCAGGATGACCTTGAAGAAGGCCTGCTTGGGGTCGCAGCCAAGGTCGAGCGCTGCCTCATACAGCCTGATATCCAATTGCTTGAGCTTGGGCGTGACGTTGAAGATGACATACGGCACATTGAACGCGATATGCGCAATGAGCAGCGTCGGGAAGCCCATGATGGTATCCGGCAGCCAGGAGACATCCCCGGCAAAGCGCTGGTAGGCCACGAACAGCAGCATGAGCGAGATGCCGGTGATGATCTCCGGGTTGACCACCGGGATATAGGTGATGTTGGTGACGACAAGGCGGCTCCCGCGGCCCATGGACGCAATGCCCAGACTTGCCGCTGTACCCAGCACAGTGGCAATGACCGCAGAGATCAGAGCCACTTCCAGCGAGACCAGCAGCGCATGCAGGATGGAGGAGTTGTGCAGCAGGCTGGAGTACCACTTGAGGGTAAAGCCGGTGAAGAGCGAATAGCCCTTGGACTGGTTGAAGCTGAATACGATCATGTATGCAATGGGCAGGTACATGAAGCAGAAAAACAGCACGATATAGACGCGCTGCATCAGGCGCAGATGTTTCGTTTTCATCAGGACACGCCCTCCATTTCATCTTCATCAAAGCTGGAGGTGAAGCTCATGCACAGCAGCACAATGATCATCAGCACAAGGCTCATGGCAGAACCCACGTTCAGGTTGTAGCTGTTGCCAAGGAACTGCATCTCGATCAGATCGCCAATGAGCAGGTTGGAGCCGCCGCCCAGCATACGGCTGATAACAAAGGTGGACACTGCCGGGACGAACACCATGGTGATGCCGGTGCTGATGCCGGGCACGCTCATGGGAATGAGCACCCGGAGAAGGGTCTTGGTGGTGGAAGCGCCCAGATCCTGCGCAGCTTCCACCAGGCTCTGGTCGATCTTGGTCATGCTGGTGTACAGCGGCAGGATCATATAGGGCACATAGTTATACACCATGCCCAGCACCACCGCACCGGAGGTGTTGAGCATATTGAAGGGGCCAAGGCCGAACACGCCCAGAACGGCGTTCACCGGGCCGTTGATGCTGAGCAGGCCCATCCATGCGTAGGTGCGCAGCAGGAAGTTCATCCACATGGGCAGCATGACCAGCATGAGCATGATGTGCTGCTTGTTCACCCGCAGGCGGGAAAGAAAATAGCCCACCGGGAACGCAATGACCAGACAAATGACCGTGGCAATGAGGGCCAGCAGCAGGCTGCGGGCAAACACCGAGCCGTAGCCGCTGATGGAGGTGAGGTTATCCAGCGTGAAAGCTCCGTTTGCATCCGTAAATGCATAGTACACCACGATGATCAAAGGCACCACTGTGAACAGCGTCATCCATACAAAGTACGGATAGGCCAGCTTTTTATCGTAAATCTTCATCATTGCGGCTCACCCCTCTGAACGCGCCATAATGTGGATCTCGTTGGGGCCGATGCGCATACCAATGGTCTCACCGGGGGTGCAGGCGCGGGTGGAATGGATCAGCCATTCGCGGCCCTCGCACTCCACATGCATCTCAAAGTGGACACCCTTGAAGATGACATCATTCACAACGCCGACAAGCTGGCCTTCCACAGGAGAGACCACCTCGATATCCTCGGGGCGCACCACTACCTGCACGCTCTGCTCGCGGGCAAAGCCGCGGTCCACACAGGGGAAGTCCACGCCGGAGAAGGACACCAGAAAATCCCGGTGCATCACGCCGTCCACAATGTTGGAATCGCCAATGAAGTCTGCAACAAAGGCATTCTTCGGCTCATTGTAAATATCCTCCGGCGTGCCGATCTGCTGCACCTTGCCGCCGTTCATGACCACGACGGTATCGGACATGGTAAGGGCTTCCTCCTGATCGTGGGTAACATAAATAAAGGTAATGTTCATTTCGCGCTGCAGGCGCTTCAGCTCCAGCTGCATCTCCTTGCGCAGCTTGAGGTCCAGTGCGCCAAGGGGTTCATCCAGCAGAAGGATCTCCGGCTCGTTCACCAGACTGCGGGCGATGGCCACGCGCTGCTGCTGGCCGCCGGACATCTGGCTGATGCTGCGGCGCTCGAAGCCTTTCAGGCCAACAACTTCCAGCATGTTGCGCACCTTGCGGCGGATGGTCTCTTCGTCCATCTTTTTGAGCCGCAGACCGAAGGCCACGTTCTCGAACACGTTCAGGTGCGGGAACAGTGCGTATTTCTGAAAAACGGTGTTCACCGGGCGCTTATAGGGCGGCACGCCGGTAATGTCCTCACCTTTCAGCAGCACTTTGCCGGAATTGGGTTCCAGAAAACCTGCGATCAGACGCAGGGTGGTGGTTTTGCCGCAGCCGGAAGGGCCCAGCAGCGTTACGAACTCTTTGTCATGGATGTCGAGGTTCAGCCCATCCAGAATGCGCTGACCGTCAAATTCCACTACGATATCCCGCAGTGAAACGATCACCGAGTTGTCCATTTTTTTACTTTATCCTCCTTGTAACTCAGATACGAAAAAAGACAGGGCCATGCCCCATCCCTCGTACCAGGGCGACCCAGCCCCGCACAACATCCATGACGACCGGAGAACCTGCAAAAGCAGGCTCTTATATTGCGCAGTTATTCTGCCCTGTCTCGTCTATCTTAATCAATCTTTGCTGAAATGTCAATCACTCTGCCAATGTTTGCCGAAGCTTTACACGCCGCAACAAAAAAACATGCGCCGCAGCGGGCTTTCCGCATACGGCGCACAAAGGTTTTTATTCAGCTTTTAAGACAGCGGACGTTATCAGAAGGGCCTGCACAGTGTCAAGATCAACCGCATAGACGGAACTGTCCCCCTCCACCATCATCCAGCAGCCGTCTGCATTTTCGGCGTAGCGGAGGGTCACAGTCCCATCGGCAGAGGCGGCCCGCACCGTTGCAAGCGGTGCAGCAAAGCCATAGGCCGAAGGGTCGGCATCCGTGATTTGTGCGGTCACATAGCCTGCCAGAGCGGAGAGGATGCTCTGCACCTTGCTGTCGTCCAGATCGGCAGAGGGTTCATCGGCCAGCCGCCACACGGTCTGATAGGTGGTGGAATCGGCCGCACTTTCCAAGGAATCGCTCTCCGCTTCCGCAGGCTCAGAGACTGCATTCAGTGCAAGGGTGCCGCTGCCCGTCGTAATGGAAACACTTTCCAGCGTGGAGGCTGTCAGTCCCGCCGGGTTGAACGCGCCAAAAAGGTCCGCTTTGGTCAGCTCAAAGCAGGCCGCCTTGTTGCCAGAAACGGTGTACACAGCATCGTCCCCTGCCTTCTGCACATACAGATCTCCTGTGACCGGGTTCTCGGTGCCAAAGGCAAAGGTGTTCGTCTCGCCTGCCGCCGTCACCGTGACCGTAACAGCCGGATCGGCAAGGCCATAGTCCTCACCGGGCTGAGCCGTGAGCTGACGTTTGGCGTTCAGGGATGCCAGCGCCGTGACCATGGTATTGCAGGCAGATGCATCCAGATGATAGTCCGGGTCATCCGCCAGCGTCCAGCTGCCGGAATCGTAATTTAAGGTAAGCGTTTCGCCGCCATAGGCATACCGGATGCTGGTCACATCGCCCGCCGCAAAAGAAGAAAGCAGGATGCTGCCCTCTGCGGCGGCGCTGGAAGCAGCCTCTTCTGCGGCATTGCTGCGGCTGACAAACCACAGCAGCCCGCCCAGCACAAGCACCAGCACCAGAAGCACCGCCAGGGTGCGCTGTTTTGTTTTCATGGCAGTGCCCCCTTACTTGCGGCGGCGCAGCAGCACCTCCACAGCACCTGCAATGAGCACTGCTGCGGGCAGCACGAATACGAACACCATGCCCAGCGTCATGGATGCGGAAGCCGGGACCGTGATGGGCGCAGCTTCCAGTGCTTTGGTGTCGATGAGCAGGCTCTGCCCTACCAGCGAAGCGGCACAGCCCTGCAGGAAGGTCAGGTTGCCCGGGATGGACTGGTACACCTGCTCGTTGTCCATGTTGGGGCAGCCGATCCAGATCACCTCGGCACCGGTGGAGTCATTGCGCGCCCATACGGCCAGCGAGAACGGGCCGTCGGTATCGCCGGCCTCCTTTGCGGAAGAAGAGCTGGCATCAAAGCCCTGCTTGCTGTAGGCATCCTCGGTGGTATACAGCAGCGGTTCCGCCGTCACATCGTCTGTCTCGGTAATGGTGATGCCCTGTGCCACCGAGAGCATCACATGGGTGCTCTGATTCACGCCGTCCAGCGCGGTGCTTTCGTCGGCGGCCGCGTAGTCCGGGAACAGCGAGTACGGGTAGCCGTACAGCGCGTGGCCCGCATCGCCCTCCACCACAAGGCCCGGCTCACGCGCAAGGCCGAACTGTGCCATCACTGCATCCAGATTGGGCGTTTCGGTATAGCCGCTGGTGGTCAGCAGCACCTTGCCGCCGTTTTCCAGATAGGCCTGCAGCTGCGCGATCTCATCCACAAGGCCGTCAGCTGCAAAATCCGAAGCGGGGTCGCTGATGATGAGCAGATCACAGTCCTCCGGAATGGTGCCGGTGAGCAGATTCAGCGGCTGGGCATCGATATTCTGCGCCTTGAGCGCCTCGGTCAGCGAGGAGGTAAGCGCCTGCTCGCCGTGGTTGGTGGTGTAGTAGGCATGACTTTCTGCTGCGGCAGTCAGCTTGTAGATGGCAGAGCTGATCTGCTTTTCGCCGCCAAAGGTCACGTTGGCAGCGCCGGTGGTGTAGTAATCGGAGTAATCGTACTCGTAAAGTTCGGCGGCGTTCAGCACTTCGCTGTTCTCACCGCTGACCACGATCAGACTGCCGGTGGATGCATTCTCTGCACCGTACTGCGCTGCAAAGGTCGGGTAAACCGCCGGGTCCTTCTGCTCCCAGTGGAAGTGACCGCTCTCGGCGGCGTAGTGATCCAGCAGCTTGGTGATAATGGCATCCTCGCTGCCGGTCTCACAGAGATAATAAACGGTCACGTCCTGATCCAGGCTCTGCATCAGCTGCCTGGAGCTGTCGCCCAGCGTGTACATTTTGGCGGCAGAGAGGTCGAACTCGGTGTATTTTTTCGGGATGGCCCCCACCAGCAGATTGATCAGCACGGCCAACACGATGGCTGCTGCCAGAATGGCCGTGGAGTACAGCCCATTGCGGAACACCTTGCCGTTTGCGGAGGAAGAAAATTTGAAATTTTTCATGTTGTTCCCCTCCCCTCAGTTCCAGCGGCGCTTTTCCAGCCCCTGCGCCGTGAAGAACAAAAACAGCATGGTCACGGTCAGGTAGTACACCAGCGTCGGGATGGAAAAGCTGTTGTTGACAAACTCTTCAAACGGCGTGAACAGGCACAGCCCGCTGAGCACCGCGCTGAACGCTTCGGTCAGCCAGCTGCTCTGCAGCAGGAACAGTGCCGTCAGCACCACACAGCAGCCCGCAAAGGTCAGGCAGCCCAGCGTAAAGCTGCGGGTGCGCAGGCCTGCCACCACACTGAGCACTGCCGCAATGGCGGTGAACAGGGCCAGCGCCACTGCGCTGCCTGCGGTGAACATGCTGCGCAGGCTGGGCATCATGTAGGCCAGCAGCAGTGCGGCAACACCTGCCACCGCAGCAATGATCTGATTCTCGGTCAGGCTGGAAAGAAACACGCCAATGGCAATGGCGGCGCAGCCCATGAGATAATAGCACAGCAGAGCGGCCAGGTTTGCCAGCGTGGCCGTGCCGGTGGCACCCAGTGCGGCCAGTACAAGGATCATGACCGCATCGGCAAGACACGGCAGTGCAAAGATGACGCACAGGGCAAAGAATTTGCCCAGCACGATCTCCCACACAGACACCGGGCTGGTAAGCAACAGCTGATCGGTGCGGGTACGGCGTTCCTCTGCAAAGGAGCGCATGGTGAGCACCGGGATATACAAAAGCAGCACAAACGTGGTGCGGTAAAGCGTGTAATAGCCAAAATCCGTCAGGCCGTAGCCCAGATTCAGGGCAACAAAATAGATGGCCGTTGCCGCCAGCATAAAGGCGGTGAGCACATAGCCGATCATGCCATGAAAGCTGCTGCGGACTTCGCGTTTGAAAATGGCAGTCATTCCGTTTTCTCCTCCCCTTCATCCGATGGTGTTTCAGACTCGTTTTCGGTCAGTGCAAGGAACACTTCCTCCAGCGTCCTGTTTTCCGCTGCCAGCGCCAGCACCGTGCATCCGGCCTGCGAAAGGGCGCGGGACACCTCGGCGCGGCGGTCAGAAGCATCGTCACTTTCTGCGGTAAAGGTCACCTGTCCGTCGGCCTCGGATTCGATCTCCACCTTGCGGATGCCCGGAATGGAGCCGACTGTTTTCAGCACGGTCTTCCCCCCGCCCAGAACGGTAGCGCGCAGACGGCTGCCGGGGTTCAGCTTTTCGGCCAGCTGTTCCGGCGCACCCACCGCCACCAGATGCCCCTTGGAAAGGATCAGCACCTGACTGCACACTGCCTGCACCTCGCTGAGGATGTGGCTGGACAGGATGACCGTGTGGCTTTTCCCCAGCTCCCGGATCAGTCTGCGGATCTCGATGACCTGTGCAGGGTCAAGGCCCACGGTAGGCTCGTCCAGAATGATGAGCTGCGGCGCGCCCAGCAGTGCCTGCGCAATGCCCACGCGCTGGCGGTAGCCCTTGGACAGACTGCGGATGAGCCGGGGCAGCACCTCTTCCAGCCCGGTGCGGCGGGCAGCTTTGCGCACCTGTTCTTTGCGGTCGGCCTTCTTTTTGATGCCTTTCAGCTCTGCAGCAAAATCCAGATATTCCTGCACCGTCATTTCCGGGTAGAGCGGCGGCTGCTCGGGCAGATAGCCCACACAGGCCTTGGCCTGCCGGGCCTGCTCCGGCAGGCTGAAGCCCGCCACCTTCACTTCACCGGAGGTGGGGGCAAGGTAGCCGGTGAGGATATTCATGATCGTGGACTTGCCCGCGCCGTTGGGGCCGAGCAGGCCGAAGATCTGGCCGTCGCCCACCGTAAAGGACAAATCTTCAATGGCAGGGTGCGTGCCATACTTTTTGCTCAGATGCGATACTTCGATCACAGCAAACGCTCCTTTTTCATCTAGTTCAATGCTGGTATATTTTAGACTGAAAATGTGTAAAAATTAAGACAATCCTGTGGCGGGATGCAAAAAGAATTCTTAAGAATGATCAAGACCGCCCTTTCATATGCCAAAAAGGCAGCAAAAAAGCACCGTCTCCCAAAGGAAACGGTGCTCAGAAAACCATAATTACTTACGGCCGAAACGCTTGTTGAAGCGCTCAACACGTCCGCCGGTGTCAACCAGCTTCTGCTTGCCAGTGTAGAAAGGATGGCACTTGGAGCAAACTTCGACGTGGATCTCAGGCTTGGTGGAACGAGTCTTGATGACGTTGCCGCATGCGCAGGTGATGGTGCAGTCAACGTAGTTCGGATGGATACCCTGTTTCATTCTTTTCACCTCATTTCTGGTTCTGACTTATTGGGGCCATATTATAAATGTATGTGCCCATCACAACCTTCAATATCGGCTACCCCGTCGAGCGGCCTTGGAAACGATTGCCTTACTATTATAGCACGATTCCGACAGAATGCAAGAGGGAAAATAAAGTTTTTAGCATACAAAAAGTCCCCTGCACTTTCATGCAGAGGACTTTAACGGTTTTACCTTACGCCGTCAGGCCATCAGTGGATGAACACAGGACCCAGCGGGTTGGTGATGGGGCTGACGTAGCCGCCCAGCAGCTTGGGGATCGCCAGGCTGATGTCGGGCACGAAGGTCAGCAGCAGCAGTGCAATGAACATGCACAGGTAGAACGGCAGGGTCGCCTTGACGACCTTTTCCATCGGGCGCTTTGCAACGGCAGAGCCGATGAACAGCACAGCGCCGACAGGAGGAGTCAGCAGGCCGATGCCGCAGTTCAGAACCACGATGATACCGAACTGGATGGGATCGATGCCGATGGAGGTTGCAATGGGCAGCAGGATGGGAGTAGCGATCAGGATGATAGGAGCCATATCCATGATGCAGCCCAGAACCAAGATGATCAGGTCGATCAGCAGAGCGATGATGTAGGGGTTATCGGTGACGCTGGTGATGGCATTTGCAGCCAGATCCGGCACATGCAGCATGGTCAGGCAGTTGCCGAAGACTGCAGAGGTAGCGATCAGGATCAGCACGATGGACAGAGTGTTCACGCACTCATCCAGCGCATGCCAAACGCCCTTCCAGTCCAGACCCTTGTAGACGAACACCGACACGAACAGAGAGTAGATAACTGCAATAGCTGCAGACTCGGTAGCGGTGAACACACCGCCAACAACGCCGAACACAACGATGACAACAGCGGCCAGTGCCCAGATGGAAGTGCCCAGCTGCTTAACGAAGCCTTTGATGCTGAACGGAGAGCCCTTGGGGTAATTCTCCTTGACCGAGATGATGTAGGAACCGATCATCAGGACGATGGCCAGCAGAGCACCGGGCAGATAACCTGCCAGGAACAGGCTGCCGACCGAGATGCCGCCGGCAGTGGTGGCATAAATGACCATGTTGTGGCTCGGAGGAACCAGCAGACCCTCGCAGGAGGAGGTGATGGTAACAGCAGTGGAGAAGTCGGCATCGTAGCCCTGATCGACCATCATGGGGATCATGATGGAGCCGATGGAAGCAGTATCTGCAGATGCAGAACCGGAAATACCGCCGAAGAAGTAGGAAGCAACGATGTTGACCATTGCCATGCCGCCGCGCATCCAGCCCACGCAGGCATCAGCCAGAGCGATCAGCTTTTCAGAAATGCCGCCGGAGCCCATGAGCACACCCATGGTGATGAAGAACGGCACGGCCATCAGGCTGAAGGAAGAGATGCCCTTGACCATCAGACGGCAGACATCGGTCAGTGCCTGACCCTGCACCATCATGCACAGCACGCTGGAAAGACCAACGGCATATGCAATGGGGAAACGCAGGAAGATCATTACAAAGAAGCTGACAAGAAGGACAATGATTGCCAGTGTCTGAACTGTCATATTACACTTCCTCCTTTACAAAAATGCTCTTGATGTGGTTGTACAGTGCCTCGATCTCGAAGATGATCATGGCAACACCGGCCAGCGGCACCGGGAAGTACATCCAGAAGCGGCTCAGCCAGGGCATGGATACGTAGAAGCCGCGGCCGCCCAGAGTGGTGGCATAGTTCCAGCCGACCACCATCATGATGACACCCAGAATGCACACGGCAAGGTCGGCCAGAATATCCAGCACCTTGACGGCGGTTTTGGGCAGATACACGTCAAACGCAGTCATGCGGATATGGGCACCGCGGCGGATGGCCAGAGCAGCACTCAGCACGGCCATGTAGCTCATGCAGGTCAGCACAACTTCTTCCGACCATGCCGGGTCCGGGATGAACGAGACGTAACGACCGATGACCGACATGGTAGTGATGAGGATATCTGCGATCAGCAGCAGCTTGCAGATAAACAGGACCACTTTGTAGGTGATGTCGTACGCCGGCTTGATCTTATCCAGAGTGGTAAAGATTTTCGGCATATGAATTCCTCCATATAAAAACCCGGCAGGTCTGCGGGCGTATCCCGTAGTCCCCCGCCGGGCTATGTACTATTTCAGAACAGGAAAGGCTTTTTCAATTATGCCTTCATGTCCAGCAGCTGCTGATACAGCTCAGCCTGATCGGAGGTGTTCTCGCTGATGACCTTAGCGCAGGCCTCCTGCCAGGGTGCCTTGTCGTCAACATCCACAACGTTGCAGCCGGAGCTTCTCAGCTCCTCCAGGACCTTGTTCTCAGCGGTCTCGGACAGGTCTGCGTTGAAGGCCTGCGTATCAGCACCGGCCTCCATGATGGCAGCCTGCTGGTTCTCGGTCAGCTTGCCCCATGCGTTATCGGTGATAACAGCCTGGATAGCGCCCAGAGTGTGGCCGTCCAGGATCAGGTTGTTGGCAACCTCGGGGAATGCATTGGACTTGTAGTTTGCGATGGGCTGCTCAGCACCATCCACAACGCCGGTCTGCAGTGCGCTGTACAGCTCACCGAAGGAAACGACGGTGGGGTTAGCGCCCAGACCCTCGACCATGCCGTTCATAACGGGGTCGTTGGACACGCGCAGCTTCAGGCCCTTGAAATCAGCGATGCCGGAGACCGGGTTGACCGTGAAGAAGTGACGGAAGCCCTCTTCGCCGTAGAAGACACCACGAACGGGCAGGCCCAGCTCCTGAGGCTCGTTCAGGAACTCAGGTGCCAGATCGCTGTTGGCGAAGTTCCAGAAGTGTGCGCGGTTCTCGAAGGTGAAGGGGATGGACAGCAGCTTGGACTTGTTGCAGCCATAGCTGGTCAGTGCGAAAGCGGAGATACGGCTCATATCGATGGAGGTAGAACCGCCCAGAATTGCGTCCAGAACGTCGTTCTCAGAACCCAGAACACCGGAAGCCTGCACGTCGATGACGACGGAGCCGCCGGTCAGCTCCTCGACCTTCTCCTTGAAGTGGGTAGCGGTCTGGCCAACGATGGTATCCAGCGGGTTGACCTCGGCGTAGACCAGAGTCACCTTGGGATCGTTTGCAGCAGCAGTAGCATCACCAGCAGCAGAAGCTGCGGTGGAAGAAGCTGCGGTAGAGGTGGAAGCAGCAGAATTGCTGGAGCCACCACATGCGGTCAGAGCCAGAGCAGCGGCGGAAACACCGGCTGCTGCCAGAAAGCTGCGACGAGTGATCTTTTTCATAATAAGTCGTCCTCCTTAAATCTCCCGAACGGCCCGGTCTGCACAGGACCCGCATGCCGTTCATTTACTGTACACACTTTAGCAAATTTTTTTAAACGAAACAAGGGCTTTCAAAAAATGTCCTGCTTTTTGAAAGAATGTCAGAATTTCTTTTGTGAAAACTGCCAAGTGCTTTCCTTTTTATTTGTGCACCTTCGCCTAACAGATGGATACATTTCTGTATTCCAGATAGAAGCAAAGCGCTGGATGCCCTTCCCTTTGGGGTTCAGAGCACACAGCGCTTTGCCGGTTCTTTATTCTGTTTTCCTGATTTCTTTGCCCATCTTTTCCGGGCTTTGCTGTGGGGCTTATGCCTGCCGGATGCGGGCGATCAATTCGCCCTGCCGGGCAAACCGATCATACATCGGCTGCACAGCAGCACGGAACCTTGCCTTTTCTTCTTCGTCCAGCTCTGTCACCTCAATGCCTGCTGCACGCAGATCACTTTCCGATTCCGCCTCCTGCTGCGCCCAGAGCCTGCGCTCCACCTTGGCGCTCTCCCGGGCACACAGGCGGATGATCTCCGGGTAGCGCTCGTCCAGTGCGGCCAGCTTTTCCATCACAGCAGGGCTTGCAAGCTGCACCTCCGGCACGCGGGTGTGCTCATCCTTTAAAAAGTATGGTGCCACCTCGTAGTGACCCATGGCTTCGTAGCTGGGCCAGTTGTTCTCTGCGCCATCGATCTCACCATTGTGCAGGGCGGCATACACCTTGCTGTACACTACCTTTACCGGCTTTGCGCCGAGGTCGGTGATCATTTCGCTCATCATGTCCGATTCCTGCACGCGGATGGTCAGGCCCTGCAGATCTGCAAGGCCTGTCACCTTCTGCCGGGTGTAGATGCTGCGCACACCGGCATCGAACCAGGAAAGGCCCGTCAGCTCCAGCGACTCCAGCGTGGAGAGGAACTCGTCGCCGATGGTCCCATCCAGCACGCGCCACATCTGGTCGGCATCGGTGTAAAGGTACGGCAGCTGTAAAACGCTCAGCGCCGGTTCATACTCAGCCAGCTGGCTGAGGGACACGCGGGAGAAGTCAATGCCGCCAAACTGCATCTGCTGGATCACGCTCTGCTCCGCGCCAAGTTCTCCCCCGCTGTACACCAGCACTTTCACGCGGCCATCGGTGCGCTGGGCCACAAGATCCGCAAAGGCCAGCGCCGCCTGCGTAGTAGGATAATCCTCCGGCTGGTTCTCCGCATAGCGCAGGATCAGCTCTGCCCCCGGCTCGTCCTGCACCGGCTGATGGCCGCAGCCCGCCACCGGCAGTGCCAGCACGGCTGCGCCAAACAGGGCGGTGAGCATCTGGCGGCGGGTCACAGACGGGCCTCCCGTGCAGCCTTGGCCGCTTCCCTGCGGTACTGGGTGGGGGTCATGCCGGTGCGTTTTTTAAAGGTGCGGGCAAAATAGCTGGAATCCTCGTAGCCAACCATGGAAGCCACCTCTGCTGCCGAACGGAACGGGTCGGTGAGCAGCTCCTTGGCAGCGTTGATACGCAGTTCGGTCAGGCAGTCCAGAAAGTTCATCTTCTGGTACTTCTTGAACTGTGCCGAGAGATACGCCGGGCTGATATGCAGGATCTCGCTCACACTGTCCAGCGAGAGGTCGAACATATAGTTATCCTCCATATACTTGCGCACATGGGCCATGACCAGTGCATTGCGGTCGTTCTCCCCTGCTTCGGCGGCATCGCTCTCCGGGTCAGCTTCCGGCTCCGGTTCCACCGGAGCCAGCTCTGCAAGGCGGCGGCCCGCCTCGATCTGACGGATGGCCTTGCGGATGGAAGCTTCCACTTCGTCCGGGTTCACCGGCTTGAGCAGATAATCGCAGGCGCCCAGATGCATGGCCTCGTGGGCGTACTGGAACAGACTGTAGGCCGTAACAAAGATCACCTTGCACTCCGGGCGCTGTTCCAGCACGGCGCGGGCTGCATCCAGACCGTTCATACCGGGCATCTCAATGTCCATCAGGATCAGGTCTGCGCCCCACAGCACCGCCGTATCCGCTGCCTTGCGGCCGTTCTCGGCAGTCTCGATGGTCACTTCGTGCTCAAAGCGGCGGGCCACGATGTCCGCCAGCGTTTCCCGTTCCAGTGCTTCATCATCCGCGATCAACAGACGAATCATTCCTCAAACTCCTCCTCATTCTCCACCAATGGCAGATACAGCACCACCGCCGTACCGCGTCCCGGATGGGACCGTATCACAAAGCGGCTGTTCCGATCCAGCAGACGCAGGCGGGCCGCAACATTATAAATGCCGATATGCTCCCAGCGCTCACCGGGCTGGCTGAGCGCCCCGCGCAGCTGTCGTAATTGATCCAGCTGGATGCCCACGCCGTTATCCACCACGCGGATGCACAGCAGTCCCTTCTCCCGCAGAGGGTTCACGCGGATGCGCACCACACCGCCCTCCTCTTTGGGGCAGATGCCGTGCTTGAAGGCATTTTCCACGATGGGCTGTAAAATAAAGGACGGCACCATGGTCTCGGTAAGATCCAGCGAATCGGAAATGCGCCACTCCATACGCACCCGCTCACCAAAGCGGACATGGTAGATGGAGTAATATTCATCCACGATGCGCACCTCACGGGAGAGCGGCACCTGTTCATCGTTGCTCATCAGGCTGTAGCGCAGCAGGTGCGAAAGCGCCATGATGAGCGCCTGCGTACGGTAGGCCGTCTCGGTGCCGGCGGTCTGCTGGATCACATTCAGGGTGTTGAACAGAAAGTGCGGGTCGATCTGGCTGCGCAGCTGCTGCAGCCGGCTGCGCTCCATGCGGTTCTGCAGTTCCAGTGCTTCGGTCTTCTGGCGGTGCAGCTCCCGCTCGATCTCGTTTTTCTCCTGCAGGGTGGTCACCTGCTGGGCCATGGAGTGCTTCATGATGTTGAAGGACTCGGCCAGCTGAGCGATCTCCGGCTGCTTGGGCAGCGGGATGTCCGGGGTGTCGAACTCACTTTTGCCAATGGCGCGGGAGGCAGCGATCATCTGCTGCACCGGCGTGAGCAGACGCATGACCATCAAACCGGTAACGCAGCCCAGCGCCACGCACAGCGCCACCACCACCGTCTGCAGCATGGTGATGCGCTCGTTCAGGGCCGAGATGGTGGTGTAGGTGGTCTGGGAATCCTGAATGGCGGTTTCCAGCAATTGCAGGGTGTACTGGCTCAGGTAATCGCCGCAGGGCACCACCTTTGCATAATACAGCTGGGAAGCTGCGGCATCGTTGCCGCTGAGCAGGTCGTTTTCCAGCTCATCCAGCAGGCCGGTGTAGGTCTGATAGACCGTATCCACTGCGCTGTAGAGCACCCACTGCTCATCGCTGACGCTTTCCAGACTGTTCAGGCTGGTACCGATGCGCCAGAGCCATGCGTTGCAGGTGGAAGATGCCGACTGCAGCCGGTCAATGATCACCTCCGGCTCGCTGTTCTCCCAGCGGTAGTTTTCCAGCACGGAAATAGAGCTTTCCACACCGCCCTGAAAGCGGCTGATGGCGTTGAAGCAGCCCATCTGCGCGTCCTGTACTGCCTGCACTGCTCTGGACTGGTAGCCATTGAGCGTGAGCTGCATGGCAAAGGCCGCAAAAAATGCTGCCAGACACAAGCCCATGCGCTGCTTGAGGGTGATCTGCCGCTTGCGGTGCTGCAAAGCCTGCCGCCTCCTTTCGTTTGGTAACGATTTATTGTACCACGCTTTGGGCCGGATTGGCAAGGTTTGCATGTTTTTCTCTTGCCTAAACCGCGCAATTGTGGTACGATGCCTATAAATACAAAGGAGGCGACTTTATGTCCCAGACCATCTCCGTTTCCACCACCATGGGTGAGCAGGGCTTCCGCGATTTTGCCGTGTTCGATGCATTCCATCACCGCAAAGCATGGCTGCGTCCCGCTGTTTTTGCCGCCATCATGCTGGCTTTTGCCGCCGTCTGCCTTTCGCAGCTGGGCAAGCGCCCGGGTGCCGGGCTGCTGGCTGCTGTGCTTGCCATTGTGGGCATCGGCCTGCCGGTGAGCTACTTTTACTCGTTCTTCCGCAGCGTTTCCCGGCAGATCAAACAGATGCACCTGCCGCGGGCCTTCTACCGTGTGGAGCTGGCCGACACCGGCATTGCCGTGTGGATGTACGGCCAGCAGGACAAGCCCGAACCCACCAGCCGCCACGCATGGGACAGCTTTTACTGCGCCTACCGCACGGACAATGCGGTGTACCTCTACGTAGAAAAAGAGAAAGCTTACTTACTGAACGACCGCATGGAAGTGGTGTGGAAGTTTTTGGCCGGCATCCTGCCCAAAGAAAAGCTGCACGACTGCAGAAAAGGGTAAGCCCAAAAATATGCACACGCAAAAAAGAACTGCTGACATTTCGTTCAGCAGTTCTTTTCTTTTATAAAGACCCACGCTGCGGCAAAGCAACGCGCAGCGCGGGTGCGAAGATAGCTTCTGTTATTGCATCAGCCGATCAGCGGGCAAGCGTATACTTGTGCAGGGTCTTGCGCACAGCGCCGGGGCCTGCAAACAGCTCCTTGGCCATTGCCTCGATCTTCTCGCCCAGACCAACGGCATACAGATCCACGCCGAACACGTCAACACGGCTGTACAGCTTCTTCAGGCAGCTGAAGTCCTGCTCGCCTTCCTTGACCTCCAGCGGAGCCACGATGGCCTGCAGCTCAGCCAGCAGCGGATCGGTGGAAGGCTCAAAGGCCTGACCATTGTCATCGATGCCCTTCAGGTAGCGGGCGTAGCCTGCCAGCACCAGCGGGATCAGGATCAGGTTGCTCTTGTCCAGACCGCGTGCCTCGTAGGCCTTGATGGTCTCACCAAAGCGGATGGCCAGCTTCTGGGAGGTATCGGTAGCGATACGCTGGGGAGCATCGGGCATGAAGGGGTTGGGCAGACGGCGGTTGATGACAGCGCCGATGAACTCGTAGGGGTTCAGGACGCCGGGATCAACGACCACAGGCATCGCCTCGATATAGCCGATCTTCTGGATGAAGGCACGCAGGTCTTCATCGGCCATCTCGGCGGAGATGAGGGTGTAACCCAGCATGCAGCCATAGATGGACATTGCAGTGTGCAGCGGGTTCAGGCAGGTGCACACCTTCATCTTCTCGATCTTGTCCACAGTCTCGCGGTCGCAGTACAGCACACCGCCCAGCTCCAGCGGAGGACGGCCATTGGTGTAGTGATCCTCGATGCACAGGTACTGGGTCTCCTCGGCGTTGACGAAGGGAGCGGTGAAGGTGTGCTTCTCGGTGACGATGGTGTAGTTGTCCTCAAAGCCGTCGTCGGCCAGCATCTGCTGGACCTTGGCATCCGGGCGCGGGGTGATCTTGTCGATCATGCTCCACGGGAAGGTGATCTTGGTCTCGTCCTGCACATAGGCAAGGAACTCGGCGGGCACCAGACCCTGCTCCACCCACTTGGCGGCGTAGGCGTGGACAGCGTTCTTGACCTTATCGCCGTTGTGGGAGCAGTTATCCATGCTCTGGACGGTCAGGGGCAGCTTGCCGGCCTTGAAGCGCTCGTACAGCAGAGCAGTGACCTTGCCCATGGCCAGCACGGGGGTCAGGCCGCGCTCCAGATCAGCAGGAGCAACGCCGTAGCCCTTCTCAGTGATGGTGAAAGAGATCATCTGCAGGCTGGGGTTCTGGAAGATCTCCACCAGACGTGCCCAGTCCTCGCCGAAGGAGTAGTCAGCCTTCAGGCTCTCGGTAACGGAAGCCACCACCTTCTTCTCGATCTCGCCGGTGGACTTCAGGCAGACCAGCAGGCTCATATTGTCGTAGGGACGATAAGCCTTGTCGATGATCTCGTAGTCAAAGCTCTCGGCCACGATGACACCGCGGTCATACTTGCCGGTGTTCAGCGCATCGTTCAGGATGGCAGCCGGGAATGCACGGAAGATATTGCCTGCGCCGAAGTGCACCCAGGTGGGTTCGGCGTGGGTCTTGGCCTTGACAGCCTCGATATCGAATTTGGGCAGCTCATAGCCCTTCTCTGCCCACTCGGCGGACAGATTGCCGTTTTTGATCTCAGACAGCTTCATATTTATCAGCCCTTCTTTTTCTCTTCATCCAGACGATCCAGCAGATCCCAGACACCCAGCATGTACTGAACGCCCAGAGCACGGTCATACTTGCCGTAACCGGGGCGGCAGCTGCCGGGGCCTTCCTCCCACAGCTGACGGCCGTGGTCGGGACGGATGTAGCCCTCAAAGCCGCAGTCATGGTAAGCACGCAGCACCTCGATGATGCCGGTCTCGCCGCAGCAGTCGCGGTGAGCAGCCTCGGAGAAGTCGCCGTTGGGGAAGTGGTGGATGTTGCGGATGTGACCAAAGGCAATGCGGTCGCAGTGCTTGCGCACGATCTCGGCACAGTTGTTGTTGGGGTTTGCGTTCAGGCTGCCGGTGCACAGGGTCAGGCAGTTGTACGGATCATCCACCATGCTCAGGAAGCGGTCGATGCTCTCAGCATCCACCAGCAGACGGGGCAGGCCGAAGATATCCCAAGGGGGATCATCCTGATGGATAGCCATTTTGATGCCGCACTCATGGCAGGTGGGCATCAGTGCTTCCAGGAAGTACTTCAGGTTTTCCCACAGCTTTTCCTTGGTGACAGGGGCGTAAGCCTTGAACAGCTCGTCCAGCTTTGCCATGCGCTCCGGCTCCCAGCCGGGGAAGGTCATGTTATACTTCTCAGTGAAGGACATGATGTACTCAGCCATAGCCTTGTAATCGCCCTTGATCTTATCCTTCTCATAGAACAGTGCAGTGGAGCCGTCGCCCACGGGGTGGAACAGATCGGTACGGGTCCAGTCGAACACCGGCATGAAGTTGTAGCAGATGACCTTGACACCGAACTTGGACAGATTGCGGATGCACTGCTTGTAGTTCTCGATGTACTTGTCGCGGGTGGGCAGGCCGATCTTGATGTCATCGTGGACGTTGACCGACTCGACCACGTCCATGTCAAAGCCGTAGGCGTGGATCTGATCGGCTACCTTCTGGATCTCGTCGATCTCCCAGATCTCGCCGGGCATCTTGTCGTGCAGCGCCCAGACGATGCTGGTCACGCCGGGGATCTGCTTGATGTCGCTCAGGCTGATGGGATCGTTGCCCTCGCCATACCAGCGCCAACCCATTTTCATAGGCATAGGAAAATCCTCCTGTTTTATATTTTCTGCTTTGCATTTTCCGCGCAGCCGTGTGCCGCGCTCTTGTACTTATATTCTAGTATATCAGTTGTGTTTTTTCAATGGTCGCTTTGCCGGTTTTTAATGTTTCTTCTTGTATACTTTAGACAAAAAGAACAAAAAACCGTCGGACATCACCCGCCCGACGGATTTTCACACGATTCAAAATGCCGGTTTCAGCGTTTCAGCTTCTGCCGGATGGACGGAGCCAGCACATCCTTGAAATATTCAAAGGTGTCCAATTCCAGAATGGCAGAGCCTGTCAGATAAATGCCCAGACCAACCACCACCTGAATGATCACCGTCAGCAGATCCGGCAGGTGCAGGAAAATGACCAGATACATGCACAGGCCCGCGCCCGCTGCCAGCAGCAGGGTCGGCAGGATATCACGTATCTGTTCCAGATAGCCATAGCCGATCAGCTTTTTGCTGAGCTGTGCATCCAGGATCTGGGTCACAACATTCGTGATCAGCATACCATATGCAATGGCCTCGACACTGACACGGAATGTTGCCAGCAGAAGAAGGATGCACACCCCTTCGTTCAAAAGCTGACATTTCAGGTAAAGATCGCTGCGGCCCACCGCCTTGGCTGCATTCAGGTTTGCCGTGATGATCGGCCAGCACGCATACCCCAGACAGAACACCCTGAGGAACAGCACACAGGGCAGCCACTTCTCGGTGAGGATCAGGCGCACCAGCGGCTCGGCACAGAACGCAGTGCTCATCATCACCGGCGCAATAATATAGGTACAGGTCTTGATGGAGCGGCGGGTCATGTTCTTGACCTGCGCACGGTCATCCTGCAGTGAGGACATGACCGGGAACAAAACGCTCTCAATGGAAGTATCCACGCTTGACACGATATTATAAGTCAGGTTATCGCCCTGATTGTAATACGCCAGATCCGCCGAGGTGTACATCTTGCCGATGATCAGGCTGCGCAGGTTGTTGTAGATGACGCTGCTCAGCGACGAGGCCAGCAGCTTCCAGCCATAAGAGAGCAGCCCTTTCAGGTGTTGCCACGAAAACTCCATCTTAGGCCGCCAGGAGGACAGCTTCCACAACACCAGCGTGTCCACCGTGATATTGGATACCTGCTGCACCACCAGCGCCCAGACTCCAAAGCCCATGTAGGCAAGGCCCAGGCCCAGGACCGTGGATACGATCGCGCCCGCAAAGGCGGAATAGAAAAAATACTGGAACTTCATGTTCCGGGTCACATGCGCCTGCTGGATCGTTTTGATGCCGCAGACCGCCACTGTCAGGCTGATGCCGCGAAAGATCGGGGTCATGCTGGGGTCATTGTAGAAAGCAGCCAGATACGGTGCCGCCACGAACATTCCCCCATACAGCACAAAGCTGAGCACAATGCTGAAAAAGAACGCCGACGAGTAATCCAGCTCGTCCACTTCCTTCTTCTGCACCAGCGCGGTGCCAATGCCGCAGTCCAGCAGGACATACATGATATTGTTGAACACCGTCACCAGTGCCACCTTGCCGTAATCATCGGGTGTAAGGATACGCGCCAGAAGGATGGACACCACCGCTGAGATCAGCTGCACACCGCACCGCTCTGCAAAGCGCCAGAAAAAACCGTTTACAATAACATTTTCTTTTTTCTCGTTCATTCCTGCGTCCACTCAAATTCCTTTCAAAAAACCGGTCGGTCTGCACCCTGCGCAGAAATGCATTTCCGCCGTATCCTTATCATCTTCTTCCCTGCTGCCAAAACAACTGAGCAGAGATAGTTAGTTCTATAATATCACACCCATCCATGCATTTCAACCAACATATTCTTAAGGAATGACGGCCCGAAAATTTCATTTAAAAAGAGAAAAAGCGCTTGACTATCTGCCAGGAACGTGGTAATATATTCAAGCAGTCCGCATCACGGTCTTTCACCTCAGAGATTTCAGGGCTGCGAAAACAATACGGTATGCGAGGGTGGCGGAACTGGCAGACGCGCACGTTTGAGGTGCGTGTGGTTTATCCTTGGGGGTTCGAGTCCCCTCCCTCGCACCAAAAACCAGTACACATTGTGTGCTGGTTTTTCTTTTTGTGCGAGGGAGCAGACCTCGAACAACACTATTTATTATATAGAAAGCGCGATGAATTCTGAGAACTCATCGCGCTTTTCTTTGTATGCGGGTAGTGGGGGTCGAACAACAAAAAATGATTGAGTGATGTCAAAAACATATCTGCAACGCGTCTAAGCACTTGCTAAAAAGGTAGTGGGGTTGGTTTGTAGCCCATGTGTTTTGCTACGTTTACAAAAAAGAGTGTTACCAAAACTGTTACCAGAGTCAGGCCTGTGCCTTTTTGAATGCCGTGGTGGTAGCGGCAGCAAGATCTTCCCTCTGACCGTCAAGCTCGTGCCGATACACTCCGGCAGTGTCCATGTTCTTGCTGTGACCGACCAGCATCTTCAGCTGGCTGTCGGTCAATACGCCGGATTCAATGCTGACGAAAGTGTGCCGCATCTCATACAGCGTGACCTGAGGCTCAATGCCATTGTCACGCTGGTACTTCTTCCAGCGCTTGAATAAAGCCCTCTGGTTCTGGATCTGGAACAAAGGGGTGGTATAGTTCAGCGGGATACCGGAAGCTTTCAGCAAGGCCACCTGCGCTTCGTAGGCCTCACGGGCTTCCTCGCCCATGTCAAATGAGCGAATGGCGTTTTCGTTCTTGCCGGTGGTTTCCTCATCCAACCGGTTGATGCTGCGGCGCAGATTGACCGTGTTCCCTTTGATGTCACCATACCAGAGCCCCACAAGTTCACCCGGGCGTACACCTGTAGCAACTGCAAACCGGTAGGCATAGATATACTCGTCAAAGACCAGCTTGCCATAGTAAAGGCGGGTGTCCACATCAAACAGAACTTTCAAAGCGGTCGGCTGTAAAATCTTTTTCTTCCCCATGCGGGCATTCTTCGGGATAGACAGCTCAGGGAACATCGTACTGTACCTATTCCGGCGGCACCATTTCAAAAAGCTGATCTCCGTTGAGCGGATCGTCATAATGGTCTTGCGGCTCAAAGGCTTGTCGCTTGACCTACGCTGACGCTCCTTTTTAAGGCATCGCTTTTTGAAAGACATATTGATGGCCTTTTGCAGATCGCCTTCGGTCAGCTCGTCAATGCGGATGTCCCCACAGACAGGCAGAATATAGTAATCTCCGTATTTCTTGCACTGCTCAACATAGGACGTCCCGCAAGTCAGCTTCAGTTCTTCTACCCACTCTGAATAAAGGGCAGCTACCTTCTTCTTGCCGTCCCGGATGCTGTCGTCAAGCCATGCATCCGCTTTTGCGTTTGCTTCCCGTTGTCCTGTTCGGCCCGGCGTACTGCTGTAAAAGCGCTTGCGGGTGCCGTTCTTCTGAACTGCGATGCACCAGCGCTTTTCCTTCTCGACCCAAAACGCTGTGTTCGTTCTCTTTTTCATCGTTCTGCTCCTTTCGGTTGAAATTGCAAAAGCATCTAATTTTTTGATATTTGTTGACAACAACAACCGTTTGATGTAACATGTGGTTGTGAGCAGTTGTTTTGTGAGCTTTGGAGAGGGCTATAAAACAAAAATGGAAACATGGAGGTGACCGCAGATGCAGGAGAAGGCTGCTGTTCTTGAAAGCGACCAAGGTGTTGAGGTAGACAAGCGATACATGAGGAAGGCGTACAACGCCCTTTCAAAGGATAACCGCAAAAAGCTGGAAGTATACGCTGCCGCGCTGCGAAGAACCCAGCTCGCACATGAAGGGGCTGATTGAAGGGGTTCCTTTGTACATTGGCCCTTCGGCTTTTCCGAGGGGCCTTTTATTTTCCAGCCAGTTCAAATAATTCAGCGCTTGCTTCGCCAAGGGCTGTCTTTTGCCGGTCGCTCATATAAGGAATGTAGGGTTCAAAAGCCTGATGATACTTTGCTGCCCAGTTTTCCTTTGCCTTTGATGTCTTGAGCGTCAGTATTTTGTTAGAGTACTTTATCTGGGTTCGATGTATAAGTTCTTCTATTGCGCCATCCCTGAAGTCTAAATCTGTGTATTTGTTCAGCGAATCGGTGGTAGCAGCATTCACCCCGTATTTTTTACAATCTTCAAGCATCATAAGCCGACCAACGCAAAAATCGTATCTCATAAAGAACGTTGACGGTTCAGTGGTTGACGAGAGGATTCTGGCACAATCTTGAGCCTGTTTCAAAAGCTGAGGGGCTAATATCCTTGCATTCGCACGAGAGTTGACAAGATCCATTTGCCCCATCCACTCAGGATTTGGTGAGTATTTTGAACGTTCATCTTCTTCCGCTGCTTCAACAGCCATCTTGCCAATGACCTTTGTAGCCTTTTTCAACCATTTGAAAATTCCCATTGTAAACTCCCTATAAAAAAGAAAATGGAAAACAAAAAGCAGGGCTTGCGCTCAGCAAACCCCGCTCTTACAAGTGAATGATATTCTACGCCACATGGCACCCCGTCATTCCCGGAGGATAAACATAGAACGAGGATTAGCTTTTGTTTTCTTTTTCAAACTGAGCTTTGAGCAGTTCGTACATATTGACCATTGGAAGTTCGATTTTTCCATGGTTAAGAACCATAGAGGACATAACCTCCATTTTGGAACGGGCAATGCCATACACCGTTGCAGAGCCATTGAACCACAATTTTGCTTCAAAATCTTCGTCAGGTACGCTCTTATCAATCATAAACTTGCCGTGTATAACCATGTGATACTTGCAGGAAGCTTCTGAGCCATCCTGCAATGAATAAACGCCGTCAAGAATGAGCCTGACATAAGCAGCCTTCTTAGAAGGATCATCAATTGGAACTTGCTCACTGATAGAAACAGAGAGCTGATGCGTTAATTCACACTGCGACACAGCATCAATGATATTATTATTAAAAGAGCATTCCGTAAGAAAGCTTCCAAGATACTGAATGTCAGCTTCAAACTGCTTTGAATCCATTGTGTGCACCTCCGGTTGGCTTTTTAGGTGTTTCAGGGAACCGAATCAACCTTGACGAAGAAAAGTCAGGCGTTTTAAAAGCTGTGTTGTTTGCAGCATCAGACTTCACATTTTCAGGTTCGGTGGACATGATTCTCTCATCGGGCTTCAAAGGGCACTGTACCGACAGCCCCAAAGCATCGGCAATGTCAATCAAAGTATCGATAGTATAGTTGCATTCTCCGCTCTCCCAACGGGAAACAAGACTTTGCTTTACACCCATTTTCTCGGCAAGGTCTTTTTGCGTCCAACCTTTTGCCATGCGGGTATCGTGAATCATCTGCTGAATTTGAATATTTATTGCGGCTTTTGCCATCTCAGCAGCGGACATGTTTTGGGTAATGGCTTTGATTAAATCAGATAAAGTTGCTCTGCAAGACATAATCAGTCCCCCTTTTTAAGTTCATTAAAGCGCTGCTTTGCAATAGGAGTATATTTGGGATAAGCGGTGTTTTGATGCCCTGCGCGCTCATGAAAAGCGGTTAGAAGGTAAACCATTTCATTCTGATAGACAAATAGAACACGTATGTTTGAACCCGGAAGTAAAAAGCGCATGGAACACAAAGGAGATTGTCCGACAAGATATTCCATGTTTGATTTTTTCTTGCGAATACAAACATCTCCATAATCCCGGAGTTTTGCAAGATTATCAGAGAGCCTTGACATGAACTGTTGCTCAATTCCGCCTCTTCTCAAAAGGAGAACAAGTTCTGGTATAAAAAGCTGGTGAATAGAAAGCATGCTGCCATATCTTTCAAAAAGATCTTCTAGCAGCATTTGAAACAATACGTCGTTCAGATTGACCACATCCTGTCTGCGCCTATACTATTATATCACTTATAAGTGATATTTACAACACCTTTATACATTTTTACACTATTATTATAGTAGGATGTCTGTACTTTACAGCTTTTCTTTCCCTTTTTCCTGCCCAAGCAGGAGCAGCTCTGCATACTCTCTCAGTTTCCGTATACTTTCGGCATTCAAGCCCTCCATCAGGCGGTCAACGTCTGACTGGGGGGCGTTTTCTTTCGTCCTTATATCAGTTCACCTTTTCAAAAACCATTGTAGCCTGAATGCGGTCACCGCCCATCAGTCCCTTACTGCCGCCGTTGGCGGTGGTTATAGTATGGAGCCGATAGCCTTTGGCGGCCTGCTGGTTAATGACATTCTCCAGCTCAGTCAGGTTTCCAGAGCCGGTGCCGATAAATTTTTCCTTCAAGGTCACCTGCAGCACCACATACTGGTACGAATTACCGGATGCAGTAGAGTAAGAAGATTCTTTCTGTAAAGTATCCATAAAACCCATGATTTTGTCCTCCTGTATTCTTGTTGATTCTTCCGGCGTTGGCGCGCCGGGGGAGTTTTTGTTTAGTTTACATCAGTTATTCAAAGCCTTTGCGCGCACAGTCGGGCTTGCTGCCTTGAACAGATCATATGCGTTCAAGACATCCGTAATTGCCTGACGCTCTTCGGGGGTGACTGTGTGGTCGATGCTGCCACCATCGCCGCTGTATCGGATAATGATTTCATCAGCGCTCAAAATATTCTTAAACCACTGGATATCTTCATCATCGCCCATAAAAGATGTCAGTTCCCAGTACTGCTTTCCATCATAGCCACGATCCACATCCGTCCAATCGATCGTGTAGGTATATTTATACTCGCCCGCGCGAATCGTGATCGTGTCCAAGTACACATATTTGTTGCCGCAACACAGAACCATGAAAAACATTGACGGATCATTGGTGCTGCCATTTACAAAGAAGGGCAGTATATAGCTTTTGCCTTGATTGCTCAGTCGGTCTTCCGTGGGTGACACATAGCTTCTTGCGTCCTCGACCTTATCGTAACTGATTTTCAGCTTTGCAAGAGCGTCTTTCAGTCCCAGTACCTGCTGGGCTTCTGCCAACACCGCAAAGTTACTGACCTGCGCCTTGCTTGCATCGTCCAATTCGTTATAAGCATTTACAGCAGCCACAATTGCCGGGCGGCGGGCAGTCGTGACGGTTCCGATTTGGTTGATCAGGCTTTCCACCTGCGCTACCGTCGCAGTATTGCATTCTTCAAGAGCGGCTGTGCTCATATATTCTGCTGGGCTGACAGCCATTGCCGGCGCTGCCACAGATACAAGCGTTGCGGCAATGCACAGCGCTGCAGCGGTCTTTTTCATAGTTTTCTTCATACATAACACTCCTTCGCTATATAGACTGGAATGACTCCGATAATCCAAAATTACCCCACCCAGTGCGTCCAGCCTACGGCCTTGCCCTCAATGTGCACCTCTTCCAGCTGGGGGCCGGTGTAGACCATTGGCGCATAGGCCGGGTTTGCAGGCATCAGGGTCAGCGTGCCTGGGTTGTAATATACCCGCTTGAGGGTGGCTTCGCCGTCAATGCGCACTGCGGCGATCTCTCCGTTCTCCACCTCCGGCTGGATGCGGATATACACCACGTCTTTATCGTGAATGCCGGCATCCACCATGCTGTCACCGTGGCAGGTCAGGGAAAAATCGCACCGGATGTTCTCCGGCACGTCCACCATTTTTTCAATGTTCTGCTCTGCCGTGATGGGTTCCCCGCAGGCAATGGCTCCGATCAGCGGGATCTTCTTCATCTTTGGCATCGGCTCAAAGCCCGGGGGGATGGTAGGCTTCTTGGGCTGCGGCTGCTCTTCCCAGCCCATCAGGTAGGCAGGGGTAGTCTCCAGCGCATCCGCAAATGCTGCAATCTTAGATTGCGGAATGTCTGCCTTTCCATTTTCAATTTTACTTATAGATGATTTATCCTTATAGCCCATCTTATGGGCCAGTTCTTCAACTGTTAAGCCAAGCTCCGTGCGGCGGCTTTTAATTCTGTCGTATAGAGTTGCCATAAAATCACCAACCTTCGCTCTTATCTTATCATACAGTGGAATGATATTCAAGTATTTTTTGCTTTTTTCTCAAAAAAGGTTGACTTTGTTTCCACTCGGTGATATCATACAGACAGTGGAACGTAATTCCACTCGAGGGAGGTGAAAACAATGACTGATACTACTACGCTTCGTTCCATCATTGCCAACTCTGGGCTAAAGTATAAAGCCATTGCGGAGATTATGGGCATTACACCGTATTCTTTGCAGATGAAAATTGACAATGAAACCGAGTTTAAGGCGAGCGAGATTGACACTCTTGCCAACGCTCTCGGCATGGACATGCAGCAGCGTGATGCCATCTTTTTTTGCAGAAAAAGTGGAATTTAATTACACAGCTCAAGCTTTGTTTAGGAGGTGAAGAAGATGACGCAAAACAATGAAAAGTCCGTGGTCAATATCACGGTCAACATTGCAGGCGTTCAGGAAGCCAACCAGCTCGTTGAACGCCTGTGTGAAAAAATAAAAGAAGCCAGGACGCTGGCAGGCGACCTGACTTCTCTTGTGGAATCACTTGAAGTTAATATTCATCGTTAATTCCACCGGATTCCGACAAACCGGACAGTAGCATTTTCCGGGCATCACGTTGATTTTCGCATGGCAGTGCGGGCATTCAACCTGATAGACCCCGCGCATAACTTTGTCCGTGGCTGCCTATTTTACTTTATTCTCGATGGCAGCCTTGTCAATGTTGATTTTGAAGTCCATATCCATTTTATCACCTCCTTCCTGTTTTCCCCATTTTACCGCAGGAGCGAGGTGCACACAAGGAGGTGAACCACATGGACAACAACAAAAAGCCCAGCCGCAAGCGCGACTGGACTCCTAGGACAACAACCAAAATTCTGATTGCTACGATTTGTATGCAGCTTGTCACCCTCGTCGCTCTGATTATCCGAATCGTCCGGGATTTCATCTGACAATCGCGATGATGGCCGCGACCATAGAGACAAAAGCGATCAGCAGCGACGCAACAGTGAGCCAGCGGTTCACTCGGTTTTCTTTCGCCTGCTCTTTCTGGTCGGCCTTGTACTGTTCCACAAACTTGTGCAAATCCTCAGACGAGCGAAGCTGTGCATTCTCTACGATGTGCTTCGAGCCTTGAGATGCCGCCACGGTTTTAGCCATATTGAGGTTTTCATCAAAGAGTGCCCGGCTGGCATCAAGGATTTTATCATTCATTTCCGTCATTATTCTCACCTCCCTTCTGCCTCTCTATTCTACCGCAGAAGGGAGCCACCCACAAGGAGGCACATATTCACCATGAACGACATCATCTTATCCACCCAGAACGGCGAACCGGTGGCATCCAGCCGGGACGTTGCCAAGCGGTTTGGCAAGGAGCACAAGCACGTTCTGGCCGCTATCCGTCAGATTTTAGTGGCCGAAAATTCGGCTACTAAATTCTTCCACGAGGGCACGTTTGAATATCGTGGGCAGAAGTTCCCGGAATACCTGATGAACCGGGACGGCTTTTCCCTGCTGGCCATGGGCTTTACCGGCAAGGAGGCGGTGCAGTGGAAGCTGAAGTACATTGCCGCGTTCAATGCAATGGATAAGCAGCTGGCGCAACGCCCGCAGCTTTCCCGCGCGGAGCTGATGGCACAGGCCCTTATTGCTGCCCACGACGAGCTGGAACACAAGGACGCTCAGATTGCAGAGCTGACCCCGAAGGGCATCTTTGCGGATGCTGTAAGCGCCAGCAAGAAGAGCATCCTTGTAGGTGAGCTGGCAAAACTGCTGTGCCAGAACGGCGTGCAGATCGGGCAGAACCGGCTGTTCAGTTGGATGCGTGAGCACGGCTATCTGATCCGCGACCCCAAGCGCAGCGACTATAATATGCCCACCCAGCGGGCCGTGGAAATGTGCCTGTTTGAGATCAAGGAGACCACCGTGGTGCACTCCGATGGACACACCAGCATCAGCAAGACCCCGAAGGTGACGGGAAGGGGACAAATTCACTTTGTGAACCAGTTCCTGAATGGCCGGGCAAAGCGGCTGGAAGCGTGAAAGAAGGTGATAATTTGAAGGTAAACATGAAAAAAATTGAATCCCTGATGATTTTACAGGGAGTAAATGTCACTGAGCTGATGCAGGCTGCTGGCCTTGAGCGGGCCACCTACTACTACATCAAAAAGAAGGGCGGCGCCAGCCCCCGGACGCTCAAGGCCATTGCCGACACGCTGAACGTTGACCCCCGCGAGCTTTTGAGCGAGCAGGAGAAGGAGCAGCGTCTTGGCAAGGAGACCGCCTGATGAACGGGCGGAACAAATACTGGCGGGAAGCCCGCTGGGACAAGAACCAGCCTGCACGGCTGGCACACATCAAAGAAAAGAGGTCGAAAAAGCATGATGAAGGTCGTACAGGGCACCTTCCGGCAGATTCCGTACTGGAAGCTGCGGGGGCGGTTCCACAGCTGCGGCTACCGCGATCAGGAAGTCGCTGAACATAGCGGCATTGGCCGGTACACTATGAGCGCCCGGATGAACGGGCACCAGCCGTGGACAAGTAAAGAGATCGTAGCAATTTGTGAACTGTTGGACATCCGGCAGGACGAAATCGGGGAGCTGTTCTTCCCTACTGTTGAGAAAGGAGAATCCGCATGAACGCAAAACTTTACATCGACAGCGAAGCATCCACCATCCGAGCCGAAGGCAACGTCACGGAAGTGCTTGACTGTCTGGCCTCTGCAACCGCTCAGATTCTGAACGCCTATTTCCCCACTAGGAACGACATGCGCCTGGCAGGTGTCGCAACGCTTACCTACAAGACAATTGATGCCCTTGCTTATACGGAACCTGAAAAGGAGGACACCGATGAAGATTAAATCTGGCGTATGGTACTGGCTGGCAATGGCCTGCTTTGTGGTGGGCCTGCTGTACGGCATAGGCGTTGAGGGCACTGCCCAGGCACTGGGCACCGTCTCGGACGGCGCGTTCGTCACGGCCATGGTGCTGATCCTGCTGGCGGTGTTTTTTGCCCGGCTGGGCTTTGCCGCTGAAGCCGAGGAAAACCGCCGCAAGAGCCGCCATGGCAAGATCAAGCGCGCCCATGCCCGCAACCCGGAGTATCCGGAGAATCAGGAGCGCGGAGCATGACAAAAGAAGAACGCGCGCTGGCAGCCGCACGGACGCTCCGTGACTTCTGCGGGGAGTGGGATTGCACTGTCTGTCCTTTCTTGATAGAGGACTCTCTCTTGGCAGAGGACTTTCAGTGTCGCTTGTCTGTACAATCTCCTGCATACTGGAAAATCCCAAACAAAAAGCCCTCCGGTGTTACCAGCACCGGAGAGCCTGCAAAGGGTTGATGGATTTTACAGGTCACATCAACCCGAAGATAACACATTTTCGGAGGTTTTACAAGATGGAAAAAAATTATGTTGAGATTCAGGGCCGCTTTTCCAGTGACGGCAGGTTTGTGGGCGGGAACTATATCCCGGAAGTCATCGACAAGCTGATGAACGACGTCTATTCTACCCTCGGTCAAGCAGGAAGCCTGTACCGCTTGCGCGTCACGGTCGAGGTCGAAGATCTGGGTGCCGAGGTCAAGTTCGGGAAGCCTGCAAGCGAAACGCAGCACTCCCCTGCTCTGCAGCGTTTGACCGCTGGAAAGCCGATTCCCGCACCGGACGTCTCCCCTGCCGCCATTGACCCGGCACCTGAGGTGGTAGCATGAACCCGATGTATGATCTCGCCCTTGACGGCTACGGCCCGGCACTTGAGCCGCCGGACGACTACTATTTCCTGCCGCAAAGGGCAGAACAGACCGAAGATCAGGAGGATGAAGAGTAATGGAAAGCACAAGCATTTACGCCGCTCTGGCCGCTGTGCAGAGCGAACTCAAGGCCCCTAAAGGGCAGATGAACACCTTCGGCGGGTACAGGTATCGTTCCTGTGAGGACATTTTGGAAGCAGTGAAGCCTATTCTCAAGGCTCATGACCTGCTGCTTACGCTCTCCGATGAACCGAAGGTTCTTGAGGGGTGGCACTACATCGAAGCCACTGCAAAATTGGAATCTCTGGATGGTGGCTGCATTTCCGTGAAGGCATACGCAAGAGAGCCGGAGCAAAAAACCAAGATGGACGCTGCACAGGTGACTGGAACATCCAGCAGCTACGCCCGCAAGTATGCCCTGAACGGCCTGTTCTGCATCGACGATACCAAGGATGCCGACACGGACGAGTATCATGCGACAGAAGGTCGAAACCCCGCAGGTGTGAACAAGCCGCAGAAGCAGCCTGCTCCGAAGCGTGAAGCTCCTGCTACGAAGCAGCAGCCCGCACAGGAACAGCCCTTTATCTGCGCCTGCTGCGGCAAACCACTTCAGCCGGTGTCTTATAAGAACCGCACCGTTGAACCGGCAGAGACCGCCGCAAGCACCAAGAAGAAGTTTGGACGCATCCTGTGCTTGACGTGTGCCAAGAAGCAGCCGAAGGAGGGCTGATCTATGCTGAACACGATTGCAATTATGGGCCGCCTGACCCACACCCCGGAACTCCGCACCACCACAAGCGGCAAGGAGGTCTGCTCTTTTGATATCGCCTGCGAACGCAGCTATTCTGCCAATGGCCAGCGCGAGACGGATTTCTTGCCCTGCGTTGCATGGGGCAAGGCGGCGCAGTTCGTGTCCCAGTATTTCGACAAGGGCAGCATGATCGCCGTCAATGGCAGCTTGCAGACCCGGAAATATCAGGACAAGCAGGGCAACAACCGCACTGCCTATGAGATTCAGGTGCGTGAGGTCAGCTTTTGCGGCTCGAAAGCCCCTGACAGCACGTCTACACGGGGGTTCGATGAACAGACGGAAAGTTATGCCCGCGAAGCTAGAAACGCTCAGAGCGCCCAGCAGGCGGCTGAGACCGGCACGGACGATTTTGCCGTTATCAACGACGATGAAGATTTGCCGTTCTGAGCGGAAGAAATGAGGGAGAGAAAAATGCCAGCAAAAAGAAATATTATGCCGGAAGAGGTGCGAAATGCAAAGCTTCTTCTCAGTAAGGGCCTGTCAGATGCAGAGGTCGCATCCATTATCGGTCGTTCCGTATCGGCAGTTGTCAATATCCGCAACGGTGCATATGACTTCATTCTTGCGGATGTACCGAATGATACCCCGGATGATAGCCGGGTTTACATCCTGCTGAAATCTATCGACAGCCGCCTGTACCAGCAGAACGAGGACATGAAGAAGGCCATTGACCAGCTGGTGGGCCTGAACAGTGCCCTTGTTGAGCTTCAGAACGAGATCAAGGTGTGCAGCTCCTGCATGACGGCAATGCTGGATGCCCTGAACGAACTCAAGAGCAAGAACAGCCCGCAGGCTGAACCGGAAGCCACCCCTACGAAGTATCCGGGCAAGGATTTTGCGAACTGGGGAGAGGTTATTCGCCGTGTTGAGGTCTACGGTGACAAGTTCATTGCGGACAACCTGCGCGGAACCAAGGCCAGTCTGGACGGCGTTACGCTGTATCTGGCCTGCACCCCCAGCACGAAGAAGTTCCTCAAAAGCAGCGCTGTTGCGATCCCCCGCATTAAACAGCAGTGCCGGAACGTCATCGGCTACGGCGTTGAGGTTAAGATCATTGACCTGTAAATCGCACATAATCGCAAACATCGCAAATGCGACATATGCGAGAAAGGGGGTGTATCATGGCGAAGAAGTTAAAATCGGTTATCCTTTTCTCCGAATGGAAACGATCACTTGTGAGATTGTCTTTGGAACAAAAGGGAATGCTCTTGGATGCTCTTTTAGACTATCCTGATAAAGGAGACCCAGCTTTTGACGACCCGCTGCTTGATACTGTATGGCTTTTTATTGGAAACACGCTTTCCGAAAACGAACGAAAGTACGAAGAAACCAGCAAAAAGCGAAGCGAAGCCGGGAAGCGTGGAAATAAAAAGCGATGGGGTGCGACAGATGACATCGCAAACATCGCAAATGCGACAGATGACATCGCAAACATCGCTATATCTAAATCTATATCTAAATCTATATCTAAATCTACAGATACTAAAGTATCTGATAGTAGTAGCGCTGAAGCGCTACCCCCTACCCCCAAAAGCAGGTTTTCACCGCCTGATGTTGAAACGGTGAAAAGTTACTTTGCGGAGAAGGGTGGCACAGAAGCGCAGGCTATTCGGTTCCATGCCTATTACGAATCCAACGGCTGGAAAGTGGGCCGGAATCCCATGAAGAACTGGAAGGCAGCAGCATCCGGGTGGATATCCCGTGATAGGGATGAAGCAAAAAAGGCGAATGCCCCGCGCAACCGGGCGTTCATGGCAAGCCGCCCGGCAGAGGAAGCCGAAAATGCAAAGAATTTTCTGGCAGACGCAGCCCGGCGAAGGCCATTAAAAAAGCAATAGCCGCTACATATGCGCTCAGGCCGGCACACGCAGCCCTCTGAGCATGGTTTTAGGGTAAACCGGCAAAGTTATACTACAAAACGCAAAACGCCGTTCAGGGCCGTTTCTCGTGCTCTGAACGCATGGAGGTAAAAAGCACTATGAACCTGTATGAGATCAACTCGCAGATTTTGGACTGCATCGATCAGGAGACCGGCGAGGTTATGGACATCGATTGGCTGGAAAAGCTGAACATGGCAAAGGCCGAGAAGGTAGACAACATCGCCTGCTGGGTAAAGAATCTCGAAGCCGATGTTGCGGCCTTTGAAGCGCAGGAAAAGGCTTTTGCTGACCGCAAGGCAGCCGCAAAGCGCAAGATCGACAGTCTCAAGCACTATCTGACCGATGCTTTGGGTGGGCAGAACTTCAGCAGTGACCGGTGCGCGGTGAGCTTTCGCCGCAGCAAGGCGGTCAGCGTGCTGGATGAAGCTGCTGTTCCTGCTGAGTACATGACCGAGAAGACCACCCGCACACCCAACAAGACGGCCATTGCGGCCTTGCTCAAGACAGGCACGGCAGTGCCCGGCTGTGAGCTGGTTGAGCGCGTGAACCCGTCTGTGAAGTGATGGGGGGGAAGGATCGCAGGCCGATATCACCGCTGCCCCCCGTGAAGCTGCAAGGCTGCGGGCAAGCGAACTGACAAGGAAGGAGATTGAAAAATGAGCGATAAAAGATTGATTGACGCGAACGCTTTGCACAAGCGCATTGAAATGAACCTTCGTGCAAGCAATCCGTTCACTATTGAAGAATGCTGCTATAAGGATGCCCTGAACAGCGTGGACGACGCTCCCACCATTGACCCGGAAACACTGCAGCCGACATGGCGCAACCCTGAAACGGACCCGCCCAAGGTCGAAACCGAAGTGCTGATTTTGTACCGCAACGATATTGACGGATACAGTATTACGACAGCGCACTATGAAGACGGGAGCGTTTTTTTACAAGATAGCGTATGGTATTGGGAAGATCTTCCCGATTGGGGGACATACGACGAGGAGCGGGACGACTACAAAATCCCGAAAGGCTGGTGGGAATACCGCCATTTCAACCCGGACGACGTTTACAACAACAAGATAGACCGCCCCGTGGTAGGCTGGATGCCGCTGCCGCCGGAGGAGATTACAAAATGAGCGAAAAGCACACAACCATCCGCAATGAATTTTACAAGTGCCGCGGCTGCGGCCAGGTTGTTACGTTTTCCGATGAGCGGGAAACCATGCTTGTGATAAATGGGGCAACCGTAAAGGTAAACCTTGACAGCGGAAAGACAGAAAAAAGAGTTTACGCCATTTTTGCCGGTTGTGACCAAGGAAGGGTCTATCTTCTCCATCGTTGCGACCGTTCCCGTGTTTGCGTATGTGACTTTATCGGATTTGAGGTGCAAGAAGATGGCAATCAATAAAAAGATCCGCGAGGCGGTATACAAGAAGTACGGCGGCCGCTGCGCGTATTGCGGTAGGGCGATTGCCTACAAGGATATGCAGGTCGATCATTTCCGGCCGCTGCGGGTATGGAATGAAGCAGACGGCGCTGCAGATGACATTTCAAACCTTATGCCCGCCTGCCGGATGTGC
>ERZ791826.523-NODE-523-length-34194-cov-4.320630_pt1 | contig 34194 bp, 27 predicted proteins | sample MGYA00510297_ERZ791826 | MGnify/ENA primary metagenome ERZ791826 (study PRJEB30046, sample SAMN00792004) | human gut metagenome | study: EMG produced TPA metagenomics assembly of the A metagenome-wide association study of gut microbiota in type 2... | reverse complement strand
TTCTTCTTCCATTTCAAGTTCCTCCAAAAACAAAAATTCCGGTAAGGCTGAAAGAATTTACCTTACCGGAATTATAATATATATTTAAGGTTGGGGGGTGATACGGGTGAGAAAAGTGATGTGGTTTTCGCAGCACCTTTCCGAAAACAACTCGTTTTTACAAACTGAAAATTGAAAGTGTTATACTGATACTGCGGTTGCAGAAGCATTGCAGCCGATAACGAAACGGGAGGAATTTTCAATGTCTCAGAAAAAACGAAAACCAAACGAATTTACAATAGGATACAAGGCAATGGTGACAGATTATCTGCTCTACGAGGATTGCTGCGACTATCATCTGAAACTGATTCTTGCGGTTTGGGATGGTGTGACTGTGCAAGAAGAGGTGAAATACTTTAGCTATCTGACCACATGGGGCAGCAGCCAATTCCGTGATTTGTGTGTGGATTTTGGCTTGCTGGCTTGTGCGGAGTCTGTATACTGCGATTTGAACCGTCTGCTGGGAGCCTATTGCATTGTGCAGTATTATCCGAAAAAGCAGCAAATACCGGAGGATAAAATTGACGAAGTCATGCCGGTGGTGTCGAATTGTGACAGGGAAAATGATTGGGATCATCTGCAATTTGCAGAACCATTTGCTCATATTGCCGTGGCAGAAGAAAAAGCGGAAAGCAGCATACCGCTGGCAAAGTATGTAGATGATATCGAAGAAACATATCGCTTTTGCGTCAATCATCTATGGCTGCACCCGAACATTCGGTGTATCTATCGAAAGAATCTGCCGGAGCTTCCAATTCCCAGACATCCGGAACATGACAAGAAATGGATCTCGATGCGGAAAAGGAATTTTCCAGAGCATAATCTGTATGTTCCAGTCAAGGAGTATGACCTGCGAATGGAGCATGATGCGGAGTCATACTATGGAAAGGAGCCGTTGCGGCGGAATCGGTAAGGGGAAACTGATAGAGTAGGGGAGATGTGAAAAAATCCGGTGAGGTTTGGGAGGAAACCTTGCCGGATTTTTTATGTGATAGGGTTGAAATTTGTAAGAAAAGGCTTACTTTGCCGAAACCAATTTCAGGGAGTTATCCAGACCGTCCAGAACGGCGAATGTGGAGTCGTCAATTTTGGTGAAAGCTACAATGTTGTCGCTGAGATAATTGGTGCCGGAGTTTTCGATGTCTTTGCCGTCTATGATTAGGATATCATGGTTTTCGTCACTTTTTTTATTTAAGGCACCTGTATCAGATTCCTGATAGTCAAGATTCACCTGATAGATGGAATGGTCTTCTGTCATGTAATACACGGCATCTGTGTCTACAAAGAACGGATTTTCATCAATGTTTGTTTTTATTTTTTCAGAATATTCTCCGTCCGAAGTTAGCAGCTGTGTCGTTTTTACAATACTAATTTTATCATCAACGCTGCTTGAAAGAGCAGTCAAATAATAATATTCATCATTATACAAAAAAGGATAAGAGAAGGAAGGATAACCTACATAAGGAACTTTTCCGGAAGCGAGAACATCACCCGTATCCAAAGAAAATTGATATCCATTTGTAAAGGCTTCATTTTCTGACAAAAAAGTAAAAGCTGTTGGCGAAACAACGTTGTAAGACTCTTCTATATAGCATACACTTTTATCTGCCTCTACATCGTAAATACCAATATTTTCATTCTGAACATTTAGGTAAAGCTTTCCGGTATACGGATTCACCCCATATGTTTTGAATGCATCTCGGTAATCGCTTTCGGATAAATCAACCGCTGTTTCTGTTTTATTTGTATTCAGGTCGTAATACATGATTTTAGCTTCATCTTGCATATAGTAGATTCTATTGTTTACCGGATTATATTGAATTTTATATGTTCCATCATGTGTATTAAAATGTGCTAAAGATTTTACTCCATAAGTTGCCGTATTGCCAGCTGTTTTCTCTGTTGTCTGTTCCTCTGTTGCTTCCGTTGTGCACTCTGTCTCTGTCGCTTTTTCTGTGGTCTCTTCTTTGGATTCTGTTTCCGGTTCGGTGGATGCTTCGCTGCTCTCTTCGACTTCGGCGACGATGGCAGGCGTGGATACCGTTTGCTCCGGTTCATTTTTGTGGCTCATCAGATACCAGATGACCAATCCGGCGAGAAGCAGCAGCAGAATCAGGATTGCGATCAGGTAGCCAAGCGGCGACTTCTTCTTCTTTTTGACGGCAGCATTTTCCGGATTCAGAGTGCCGTTAGGATTGTTTTGAAGTGCACCGTTTGCATTTTTTGGTGCAATCGTTCCGTTGGGATAAGCCTGTCCGTTCGGCACCGGCGGGACAGGATAGGGCTGTGCACCCTGAAAGGTAGCGTTCGGTGCTTGCTGCCGAGGATTCTGTCCGTTTGGATTTGCAGCAGGATTCGGCTGACCGGCGATTGCAGCATTCGGAGGCATTGCAGTTCCGGGTGTGGCAGCAGGTGAAAATGTTGCATTTTGACCTGCCGGATTCGGGCTTGTCTGAGAAGCATTCGACACTGCCGGCTGCTGTTTCTGTGTCGGCGGTGCGGCGGCTTTTGCAGCGGGCTTCGGTGCAGCCGGAATCGCTGCTGCATTCACAGCCCCTGTTTTTTCCGCTGCCGCTGCGGGAAGTTTCCATTGCAGTGCGTCTGTAAAATACGTGACAACTTCTTCGGCTTTCTTTTTCTCTGTCGAGAATTCACGAATCAGTCTGCCAATGGCCTGCTGTGCGGCAGCCTGTTTTGCTTTTTCGTCCTTTTCGTCTGCATCGATCAGAATTGAACCAATGTCGCTGTCGATGGCGTTTTTCACCAGATTGTGATCCGGAAAATCATTGCCCATCAGGTCATTGATATAGGCGTTCATTTTGGATTTGTTTTTCAGGATTTCCTTTCCGCCCATTTCCAGACAGTAGGCAATTCCCTCCGAAACCGAATCGAAATACTGGAACTTAGAGATAAATTTTTCTTTGCAATGGGGACAATGCTGCTTATCTGACAATTTTTCGTCAAACAAGCTCCATGTCTTATTGCATTTGCTGCACTTCATAATCAGATTCCTCTTTTCTCACATACTGCCGCCTTTTAGCGACATGTTGTTTTGTGTTTTTGTTTCCCCGGATAATCCGCACCAGGCACACGTTGCATAGGATTCCCCATGGTAGCAGGTAATCTTGGAACAGCGTGGACAGTGTAAAAAAGTTTTGGTTCCGCAAAAGGGACAGCCGTTATAATCGGGGGACGGGTGAAACGTTCCGTTCAAAACAGTTTCGTCGTAACCCTCCGATTTTGCTTTGCTCTCGTCAATCGGGAACGCCCATGTCAGTGCCCAGTGGTCTGGCTGCTTTTCGACTCGGATGCCGTATAAGCGCCGGTTGCACTGGGGGCAGCGTGCAAGAACAATGTGTGCCTCTTTGATCGCCATGTTTCTCACTCCTCTTCCCATTCGTTTTCGCTTTCGCTGATGATCTCTTCCGGAACTGCGTCATTTACTTCGCCGGCATTGTCGCTTTCTGCCGAATCCGGTTCTGCTGCATCCAGAGAGAATTCCTCTGGCTGTGCGGATGCGGTTTCTGTTTCACAGGCGGGAATGTGGGCTTCCTGTGCATCTTGCTGCGCTGTGATTTCCTGTGACCGGTCATCCTCTGAAACCGTGGGACAGATTGCAGCGTTGTCTTGTGTTTTCTCCTCTGTATCAGCAGCTTGCACCTGACCGGAAGCATCGTCTTTTTCTTCCCAGCCTCTTTGCACTGCTGCAATATCCCGTGTGACACCTGCCAGCTTCTGCTGCTGTTCAGAGAGCTCTTCCTCGATTTTACGTTTCTTTTCCAGATACCGCTTGATTTTTTCCTCGGTTTCCGGCGTTTCAGCCGATTGTGACAAAAGGCGCTGTATCTTTTCCAGCTGGAACTGCAATTCCTGAATGGTGTCCTGCAAATGCTTTTTCTGTGCAGTTAGCGTCTCCAATTTTGTGATCTGTTGTAAGGTTTGTTCGATAGCGGATAACTTCTGCACATCCAGAATCCCCGCAATGGAAACATCGTCATGACTGCCGGATTTGGAGATGTTTGCAAGATTGGCTTGCAGCATTTCTGTTCGCTTTCGGAAATTGTCGTGTAAAAAATCAAGTGCAACATTGCGGTAAAAAGAGTGCAGCATCTCGGCAAATGTATCATCGATACCGTCCGTTCCTAGAAAAATGGCAACGGGAATCTGGTTGTCCCAGATGTGGCAGCGAAATTCACTGGCTGCATTTTTATCGCAAATGGAAGTGCAGCGGTTCAAATGGCAGTTCTCATCCCATGGAATCGGCTCGTCCATGGTCCCGTCCTCGTATAGGGCAACGCATTTCCCATCGCCGATGTGCAGACCGATGGCGTAGGATTTGCATAACCCGACCGCAATTAGAGTAGTACCGTAGGCTTTCTGTACGTGAGAATGCTCCTTTTGTATCAGGTCTGAGATCTCACTTTCCGTATGTGCTCTGTAGTTTTCCTCGGTGAAAAATTGAAAGGTTTTCTGGTACTTTTCCGGCACTCTCTCCAGTTCGTCCGGCGTGAAAGGGGATTTGATCAGGTCATTTCTCACGGCAATATGCCATTCCGTAATGATGCTGTGGATCAGCTGTGTCACCACACTTTTTTTCGTTTTGGAGTCTGGAAACGGAAAGGTGATTGATTTTAGAAATTCCCGAATCTTATTGCAAGCGATCTCTGCGGCAAAGCGGGAACCTCGGTCGCTCCGGAAGTACTGCTTGCTTCCGTGACCGTCTGCCACAGTTGCAACGACACAGTCCGCATCCTGCAGATATTGTGTACTGTCCTGGCATACGGTATGGTTTAAGATATGCTGATAGCCCTTTTCTGAAACGGCAAATCCTTCGTACATCATCATTGTTTAATCCCATTCGTCATCATCATCGGAATCATCCGAACCCAGTATCATCGGTTCGGGCGATTCTTCGGTGCTTTCTATACTGCTGTATGCAGATTCCTTTTCTTCTTCCAGCATAACCTTTGCGGCTTCCGCCATCTGATGTTCCGCAGACGTAGAACGGACGTCCTTCACATCTGCTGGTGTTTCCGCAGAATCCTCGGAAACCGTTGCAGAGGTGCTTGCAATCTGTGAGGAGGTGACTGCAATGAAACGGATGATTTTTTTGAGGCTTCCGATGTCGTTTACAGTGAAAAGAAGTTCGACATTGCGAATTGCTTTTTTCAGTACTTCACGGTTGGCATCTTCGCCGATTGCGATTGCAATTTTCAACGCAGCCTGATACCACTTATTTTGCTGTAGCTTTTTCAGTGCAGTGAGGTAGTCATCTGTTGGCTCGCCGTCAGAGAGGAGCAGGATGACCGGCGCATAAAATCCGGAAGATGCTGCGCCTCGGTCCATGAATCCATTTTTGGACAGCTTGTCATTCAGCTCCAGAAATGCAGCGCCCAGATCGGTCAGGCCGTTGGCGTCCAGCGGTTCCCAATCATCAAAGGCGTCCAGAGACATCAGAGCAGGCGTGACCCATTCACAGCCGGTGGAAAATTTCAACACGCTCAGTTTGATTTCGGAATCTGCCTGCGATTCGGAAAGATGCCGCAGATCCGGAATCAGTTCCTCGATTGCAGAATTGACGGCACCGATTTTTTTGCCCTCCATGCTTCCGGAGGTATCGATCAGGAAAAAGATCGGCATGACTCTTTTCGGGATGCTCTCTGCATTTCCCAGAAAACTGCTTAGATTTTCAGACATAGTCTAGTCTCCTCTTCTGTTATTTGATTTCCATATACTCATTTTTGATTTGAATGCGGATTCCCTTTTGAATCAGAACACGCTCTCCGGGAGCGACAGTTTCATTGTTGATCCGCCAAGATTCGCCGGACTTGTTCATGAGTGCAATTTTGGTTTTGGTTTTATTCTGTACGACCTTTGCTGTAACTGTCCGGCATTCGTTTTGGTCGTAGCAATCTGTGATGTAGGCTGTAACAATCTCCTGCTTGGGGAAAATCGGAATGCGGAAATATTGTGTCTGGATCCAGCCAATGTGCGTGATCGGCTGATGACAGCACATACACGTTGCATTTTCAGTGGTATATCTGGTTTCTTTTCCGCAATTGGGACAGATGATGACTTCCGACTGGAACCGAAGCAGATTTTGCAGCCACTCCTTTTCCGTGATTCCCATTTTGTCTTCGCACATGACTTCCTTGCTGAAAGCCTTGATAAAGGTATTCTGAATATATGCCGGCATCTGCGGCCATCTCATCAGGAAGTTATTGTGTACGCCCTTTACCGGACGGTTGGACGCATCCTTGGGGTCGGCAATGAAAACAGGGGATTCGCCATAATAGCGCTTCTGTCGTTGTTCCGTCATGACAGCCTTACTCTGCGTCTGCTCGCCCTCCAGAGGGTGGTTTCTCAACAGCAGCAGGAAAAGGACAACGGCAAGAGAAAACTGGTCAGTTCTTTTATCCGGCGTCTTTCTTCCTACAACGATAGATGGTGCCATGTATCTGCATTTTCCAGCAATCCCGGACTTTTCTCCAAACTGGGAAACGTTGTCGTTATCGCAGATCAGGACATCTCCGGTTTCAGGGTTCAGGAAGAAGTTGCCGTCATTCAAATCCTGATAGGAGAATCCACGGTTATGCAGAATCCGGAAACTCTCTACAATGTTGATGGCTGCATTCAGCAGCGTGTGAACACTGGAAAAATCAATCTTTCCGATCAGGAAATCAGAGAAGTCATAGTAGTTATCGGGGCGCAACTTCATAATGTAGCCAAATGTATCGTAGTACATACGGGTGATGGCAACGGGCCACAGGAATGAGTCTGTGGGAGCCTGTTCCCGAATGTTGTTTTGCAGATTCTTGCGAAATCCCTCAATGTCCTTCAGCGAACCTTTTTTGTACCATTTCAGTGCCATCTGATTTCCGAGATAATCCACCAGATAGACATATCCCTGGCCGCCCTCTCCTAATTTCCGGACGATTTGAATCGTTCCCATGTTATCATCTAATTCAATTTGCATTCCTGCTTGCAATTCAGACATTTTTCTATCTCCTTTTCCTTAGTCCTCCGCAGCGAGAATCCGGTCGATTTCCCGAATGATTTCCAGCCTGCGTTTCCGATTTTCATTCTCTGCATTCAGCTGATTATATTTTTCCTCTAAAATATGTGCCTTTTCCATGTTGATGAACGAGGTGAATGCCGCAGTTTCCAGACTTTTCTGTAAGCTGATAATATCCTGCTTTACCAGATCCAAGAAAGGAATTTCAATGGAAACCGCATTCATGACCTGTTCGTTTAAAATGTTCTTCAGGATGCAGACATCCTGGTTGAACTCGCTCGGAATCTTTTCAATTGTTTTTCTGTAGTTCTGAAAGAACTGCGCATATGCTCTTTCTGTCAACTGGCTTTCAGCGGAATTTGGACTTTCCTGTAGTGCATGTTCCAGCAGCTGATTCAGCTTGGTGACTGCTGGATTTTCCTGAATGGCAAAGAGCGGAATTGCATTGGCATTTGCCGTTTCAACCGGTGGGAGTTGAGCCAGAAGGGTGTCCAGTTCGGCGAGTGCATTGTTCGGATGCTTTTCACAGAAGTTTTGCAGATTGTGGTACAGCGGGCTGTTGACTGCGATCACTTCGTTTGTCACAGATTCCACCTTTACAATTGCATCGTTCAAAGAATTGCTTTGCGGGTCATTGTTGGAATTGATTTGCTGATGAAATAAGATCTGATAGTGCATCGACTGTTTGTCCGGCTGGATCTGCGGATTTTCTTCATCTGTAAACAGAGAGATGCTGTAGAAGTTGCGTCGGTCGTCATCAAATTTTTTATATCTTGCGATGTTTCCAAAGGGTGTGGAAATCAATATTTCAAATAGGCTTCTGGAGTAGCGGCGAATCAAGCTGTTATAATAGCCTTCCGGTGCAATTTTTCCGCATTGTTCGGAGATGTACTTTTTCAGTGCTTTCTCCAGCTCCTTGAAAAAAGGATGGGAAGGTGTCAGTTCCAGACCGGATTCAAATGCGGTTAAAATCTTCTTTTCGCTCTCACGATACTCTTCCACTGCCAAATGTACTACATTGTCGATAAACTCCTCATACATCGCAGTAAATTTGCTGTCCCGTATGGATGCGTCAAATCGCTCCAAAACACCTGCACCGGAGAGTTCCTCGTACTGTGCTCTTCGAATCTCGTCTTCGGTGATCTGATAGCGTACAGGGTCGATGCTTTGAATTGCATTTTTGCGGACTTTATCCGTGATTGGCTTGTTCTCTTTGCACTGCTGTACAATTTGCGTCCGGCACTCTGCCAGTGCGTTATGGATTCTCTGCCTTGCCGTTCTTTTTAGTTCGTCAACCAGATTGTCCATTTGCAATTCTATGCTGGAATTGCCGTCGATCTGATTTTCCTGTCGGAGTTCACTGAATAGTGCGAGCACATTTTCCTTTAAGTTGGCAATGCGTTGCTGCATCACTTGCAGGCGAACGGTATTGTTGTAGTCTTCAAGCAGGCTGCGGATGGTGTCGATGCCGTCTCCGGCAAGTCCTTTTTCTTTTAGGCTTTGTAAAATTGCACTTTGCGTATTGCCGTTGTCAAGTTCAATTCTTGCCCTTGCGGAGCCGGCCGTCAGGCGCTGTGCAATCAATGCCGTTGGCATGATTCTGTAATTTTGCAGTTCCTCTCGAATCCGCTGCAAATTATCCTGGAGTGTGGTTGCAATATCTGCACGGTTTGCGAAAACAAATAGCTTTTCCCCAATGGAAATGCCGTCATCGTCTTTGTCCACAGATTCAAAGAACTGTACCAGAGAATCATTGAAACTGGGGCGATCTGCATTGACAATTAAAATGACAGCATCCGATTTTTTCATCCACGCTCTGGTCTGGTCTTTGTGTAGTTGTGTCGGAGAATCGAAACCTGGGACATCATATATGATCGCATTTCGCATGGCGGAAAGCTTATCGGAGCGTATCACAATTTCCTTAACGGCAAGTGCTTTTGCAGGATTTTCGATGTATTCCTTTACCTCGGTTTCTAGTTCATGGTTAACAAAATGCAGAGATTCAGAACCGATCAGATTTTGAATGCTGCTCCGATTTGTGATGATTTCGAGGATGTCGTTATAGATATTTTTCTGTTCCGAACGCAAGGGTGGCAATTGTTCGGTTTCTTTGTCCAGCAATTCCTTTGACCATTCGCTCCAATGCTGCGGGTTTTCAATGCCGAGAAGGTTCAGCTTTCTGTGAAATTCCTCGTTGAACTGTGCATCGGAGTAGAAATCGACCTGTGCATCGTTCTCCGTGCCAAACCGGATGCTGGTTGCGGTGTATGTGCACCGTGCGTCTTTCGTCGGAAGAACATCATTCCCCATAAATGCGTTTGCAAAAGTACTTTTTCCGGATTTTTCAAGGCCAACAATGGAAATCTCAAAGGTGTTGTTTTTTAGCTTTTCCTGAAAAAAAATCATTTTTTTCAGAATTCCCCGGAGCTTTTGCTGATAAGAAATTTCAATTACTTCACTATATTTGGTATCCAATAGCTTTTGTACACAAGAAATCTCTGAACTCAGCCGTTCTAATGTTTCTTCACGATTCATCGATAGCTCGTCCTTTCTGATAAGCATATTTCTTCTCAAAAAATTATTTTTCAAATGGTGAACACTATTAACCACCACTATCCTCATTATATCATATAATAGATATGATGTCAAATAATATTTACCATATCTTCAAATGAGGGAAACCAATATGTTCAAACTGAAAACCACCTTGGGCACCAACAATATCTGCGGACCGAATCTGATTCGGATCCGGCATGAAAAAGGGCTTTCTCAGCGACAGTTGGCAAAGAATCTGCAAATTGCCGGATATGACGTAGACCACCACTTTATCCGCCGCATCGAAAATGGAGAACGATTTGTGACAGATATGGAGCTGGTGGCACTGGCAAAGGTGCTGCAGGTGGAGATCACCGACTTGATTGATCCGACAATTCCCGTGGCGGTGCAGAAAGATTCCCTTTGATTCTATTGTAGCAAATGAGCAGGACAAACGTCTGTCCGTTCAAAGAAATGTTACGGCTGTAATAAAAAAAGGACCGGCTTGTCATGAAGCCGATCCTTTCCGTTATGATTTCTTGGGAGCATATTTCCGAATTTCTGCAAAACACGTGTCACAGTAGCCTAATCGCTTCTCCCAATGCAGCTGCTGTTCCGGAACGACTTTGCCGCAGCTTTCACAGCGGCAATTGCCGGAAGTGTCTTTCCAGGGTTGGTTTGGCTTTAGCATTCGCAAAAATCGAAGCTGCCATGTTCCTGGTTGCAATAGTGTTCATAAGCCCAGACAAACTGCATCATGTCCATTTCGTCCTGGAAGTTCACTGAAGAGTATTTCATCAACCGGTTTACATAGAGGTTTCCGGATTTCGGGGACTGATAGAGATAGATGGTAAGCGGTACAAAGCAGGCATTGTGCAGCTCACACAGATCGATCAGCTCATTGGGGTTGTCTTCTTCATAGAGCAGCCCAAGCGTCGCACAGAAGTGCTCGTAATCGCCACGCCCTACAGAGCGAATGCGGTTGATGTAATAGTCCTTGTGTACGATGTGTCCTCTGTCTATGATAGCAACGTAACAGTATAGTGTCAGTTCTTCCGGACGAAAGCGGTCTTTTTTCAGCTGGATCTTTTCGATAAATCCGGCACAGGGGCGATGCAGCTGCAGCGGCGGAAAACGACGGTAGTTTTGGAATAATGCCGGAATCTCCCGTTCTGCCTTTTGATAAGAAACGCTCTTTATCAGCATGAGATCTCGTTTCAGTTGCAGACGCTGTTCCCTGATCTCCGGAGCAAGGTTTGCCATATCCTTTTTAGTGCAGTAGGTTTCCGGCTGAAACCAGCGGATCTTTTCGTAGCAGTCGTCCAGTCCGAAAGCAATTTTCAGATCTGTATCGCCAAGAGGTGTGATGCTTTCAAAGCCACGGTCTGAAGAAAGGACAGCGGTGCAAGGTGTTCCAATGGCATAGTCGAGTTCCAGCACGTAGTCATTTCGATGTTCTGTTCGATCGGAAAACAGGTCGAACTCCTCGCAGAAATTCTGGAATGCTTCTCGTCCGTTGGTAAAGGGCTTGTTGAAACATTTCTGATGTTCGGAAATTTTGCCGTCGACCGCCAGTGCAGCGGTTACTGTAACACTGGGATACGGTTTTTCCACTGTCTGAATGTCTGTGATGATGCCGATAAATGTGCCGTCTGGGTAGTTGCAAGTGTCTTTCATTGAAAAAATCTCCTTTGTATTGATTTGCAGTTTTTTCTGCCTTTATAGTATACCATGCCAAAAATCCATTTTGTAAAAACGACTTTGCAGGAGGCGATCGTGTGACGGAAGAAGAATTGTACGCAGGTGCAGGTGAGGTTACCAGAAAGTGTTTGGATGACATTCTGGAATCGGAGTATGGCTTTGTGCAGGACGATGAGGAAACTTATACGTCGGAGTACCTGCTGACTTATCCGTGCAAAACATTTGCAGAGGGCTTGACGGATACGCTTTTGCAGCATGGATTTTCCGGACAGGCAGACGATGCCAAAGAAAAGATCGCTTATGTTCGGGAATGCTGTAAGCAGCGAGGGGTAATGCTCAATCCGGAAGTCATCAAAAGTTGGTTCTGCGGAACTCGTCCCAACAGCGGCGAACGCAGCCGGGACAGTCTGTTCCGGCTCTGTTTTGCTCTGGGATTGAATGACCGGGAAACGGCTTCTTTTTTTCAGAAGGTGTACTTTTCCTGTCCTTTCAATTTCCGCAGTGCAAAAGAAACGGTGATCTGGTACTGTCTGCGAAATGGAATGGGATATCCAGAAATGCTGTCCCTGGCAGAGCAGGCAGAACAGCTGATAAATGGGGAAAGTACGGCAGAGGAAGAAATGTACTATGAGCAGACCAGCCAGCTGGAAAGTGCACTGCTGCAAGTTGGTTCTACAGAGGAACTGCTTTGCTTTTTCCGGGAAAACCGTCTGGATTTTCAGATGCCCAGAAAGACTGCCATTCACTACGCGAAGTGCTTGATACAGGAAGCCACAGAACTTGCTCAAAATGCAGTTGCAGATCAAAATGAAATTTCCCACCAAAAGCAGAAATCCGGAAATGTTGATCTGCTGCTGAGTGTGATCTTCGGGGAGAATATGCGGACTTACCAGAAAAAGAGTTCCTTTTCCAAAGAGGCTGTTTTTCCGGAATTGATACGTTCTGATTTTCCCTTGGGAATGAACCTTTCCAGAATCAAACGGGGAGAACCAGTTTCAGATACGATTTTGAGAAAGACACTGATCCTGCTGAACTTCTATTGTTTCTTTGCAGTGCTGTTTGCAAAGAACAGCACATCTGATTTGTTTTGTGCCATTGAGTCTGATTTTCTGGACTTTGTCCATGAAACCAATGACCTGTTGTGCAGCAGCGGTTTGCCGGCTTTGTATGTGCGGAATCCTTATGACTGGCTGTTTCTGCACTGTGCCAATCATCCCTATCCGTTGGAAGAACTGCGGTCTGCCATGCGGCGGTACTATTTTGACCAGGCAGACGAAAAAAGCACATCACTTTCCACACTGTGATGAAAGTGATGTGCCTGGATCATGTTGCTGTTAGAACATGGTCTTGATTTTAGAACTGCATTTGCAGGTGTAAGTAGAAGTCGCCGCTGTTACGGTGTACCATGCGTGCTTCTGTGCCTTCTTCGGTCAGAATGTTTTGAAACATCCGGTGAAATTGAATGCTGGAAATGCTGCAGGGGAATCGATTTTCCCGGCAGTAGCTTAAAAATCCGGCATATACCACAGCGGTTCGCTCTGCTTTTTTGTGCTTGGGTTCTGACAGGACGATGCAGTGATTGTAAAACGCCTTTACCACATTGTGTTCGTTTTTGTAATGCTCCAATGCAGCTTCGCAGGCAGGAGAATAGGTGAAATTGTAATCGTTGTCGATCAGCCGTTCCAGTCCGGCATAGGCAAAATTGAAGATGCCCGGGAGTTCTTGCATCAGATCTCCTTCCAGATAAATGTTCTTGTAGAGAACACCCTCCTCCGGTTCCTGATTGGGAGCGAGGTCGTGGAAACACTGTTCAAAGGGAATGATCAGCAGCCGGCGATAGAACCCGTCGCTGTAATCCTTGGTCTGGATCATATCATTTGCAAGGAGAATGAACTTGCTGTGGATCTCTGTGGTATAGGACTTTTCAAATTTTTCTTCGATTTCAATGGAATCGCCGCCGGTCAGTGCCTTTAGGTCAGCTGTGCTGTACAGCTTTTCTGTCTTGGTTTCAGAGGAAATGTTCAGCAGCTTTCGGTCCAGGTTTTGCTTGCCAAATCTTCCGCTGCTGATCTGATCCAATGCAACAGCAGATACATTCCGTTCTCCCAGCATATGCTTGATCATGTTGGATAACAGAGACTTTCCGTTGGAACCGGAACCCAGAAAGACAACAAGCTTCTGCATAATGTCTTCATAGTATAGGCAGGCTCCCATGATCTCCTGAACCAGATCAATCCGTGTCTGGTCATTGTCAAAGAGTTCCTGCAGAAAGCGTAAAAACTGCGGTGCTTTTGCCTTGGGGTCGTAGTCATATGGAATCTGTACCAGACAGAAAATGTCCGGCGTTGGTTTCTCTATCGTTTCCTCCTGTAAATCGAAGATGCAGTTTTGGAATTGCAGAAGTCCCGGACGCATTCCATTATCCTCTGCATAGGGAACTTTTCGCTTGAAATAGGGGATATACTCGTTTTCCTGCTTTCGTTTCCAGATATTGCAGGAAGCTTCTTCAATGATCGCAAAGAAAATCTTTTTGTATGCGTGGTCTTCCAGGTATTCATAACACTTTGACTTGAAATTGTAGAAGTAGAGCTTTCCGTTGCAGTACAGTGCGTGAACTCTTGTCATTGCATACTGAATAAATACGGTGTGGTCGAATTGAATCTTGCTGCCGTTTTCTTGAGTAAATCCACGCTGTGCCAGCATCTTTTCCTTGACTTCTTCCGGCGGCAGACTGCTTTTCCATTGTTCGTTTTCTTTGTCTTTGGCAATGTAGTTTGTTTCCTGAAATGGTTTCATATAATTTTTTCCTCCTGTTGTAAATTGGCGGAGAGATTTCCGCATGATTCATTGTATCATAGGAAGAAATGGGTTTGTAACAATGACTTTTCAAGTGGTTGTTACAAATGCCGTATGGCGTTGTGTTACGATGACAGCCGGGAGGTGATGGGATTGCAGGAATGTGTTCGCCAGGCAATGGAACTGATCTCTGCTTTGCAAAAGGAGTCCGTTTCCCCGGCAGCTTTTTTGAAACAGCACGTTTCATTTTTTTCGGGTATCCCTTTGTGGTCACTGCTTGCACCGGAATGCAGGCAGAAGGCAGTTTACACAGAAAGCAGCTATGTCTACTTGATCGGCAGCTATCTGTATTTTCAATGGGAGGGAAAACCGGTGACATGGCTGGAGCGAAGACGGTTTGCTGTCTTTCCGTCACACTCGGAATTTTATCAGAAAACATTGTGCAGCAATTGGAAAAGGCGATTTCAGACATTGCAGGAATTGCAGGAATACCTTTTACAGATGCCGTCATAAATCAATATCATAACTTTTGAAAAGAGGAACTTACCATGCGAACGCCACTGCCAGTCGGTACACATCTGACCCTTTCCGCCATTGGAACCCAGCATCAGATCACAGTGCAGATTCAGGAACTGATCGGAACAGGAGCCAGCTGTCTGGTCTATACGGCGGTTTGCAGGGACGGAGAACAAAACGAATTTTATCTCCGGCTGAAAGAGTTCTGTCCGGAAAATCTACACCTGATTCGGCAGCAGGACGGCAGTTTGCTTGCGGCAGACGATACGGCGTTTCAGCAGCAGATGCAAAGCTTTATCAAAGGGTATCAAAAGCAGATGCAGTTCCGGCAGTTTCCGGAAAGCTGCAACAGCATCAGCAATGTCCAGTGCGTTTTTGTCGGAAACGGCACCCGGTATATTGCTATGAACTGTCAGAATAGCATTCCGCTGGAACAGCAGGAGTTGTCGCTTTATGACACATTTCGGGTACTGCGTGCAGTGGCACAGCAGCTGGACAATCTGCATCAGCATGGCTATCTCTATCTGGACTTAAAGCCTGCCAATGTGCTGCTCTATCCGGAAACGCCGGAACTGGTGATGCTGTTTGATTTTGACAGTGCCATCGAAAAAAGCCGGCTTTCTGATGCAGTGATCTCCTGTACAGCAAAGTGGGCAGCACCGGAAGTGTTACAGCAAAACCGCAGAAGGATCGGCGTTGTGTCCGATGTCTATACGCTGGGCGGACTGTTGCTGTACCTGTTGTTTCGCCGTGCTCCGGAAGTAAAGGACAGGAGAAATCGTGCGGTATGGGATACGGAGTTCCCGGACTCGGTGCTTGCCGGAACTGCTCCGGAAATCAGACGCATGGTCACGGAGCTGCTGCGAAAGACCTTGGCTGCCAATCCGGAAAAGCGATATGCCTCCTGTGCGGAACTTCTGGCACAGATCGAACCTTTTCTGGATTCATTTCAACAGCCAAAGCCTTATCTGCAAACCAAATTGCCCTTGGGTAACAATTACTTTTGCGGACGGGATATCGAATTGCAGGAGATCCATACCCTTTTGCAGCAGGAAAAGTTCCTGCTGCTCCACGGTGTCGGCGGTATCGGAAAAACAGAACTGGCAAAGCACTATGCTATGACGTATGCGGAGGAGTATGACGCCGTTGTATTTGTTCGGTTTCTGGATAGTATAGAGAACACCATTCTCAGCGATACCAATTTCCCCATTGTGCATTGTACACGCTCTGACGGGGAAAGTGATGCGGCATATCTGGAACGAAAATTGCAGGTACTGCGTCAAATCTGTACGCCAAGGCATCTGATCCTGCTGGACAATTTCGATACCGGTGACTGCGAAAATCTGGACTTCCTGACAGAGCTGCCTTGCCCCATTCTGGTGACCTCCAGAGTGGATTATGACGGCATTTTTCCTCAGTATGAGGTAGACATTTTGTCTGACGAATCAGCGTTGTATCAAATGATGGCGTACTATACAAAGCGAGAGCCGGACTTGTACACCGATGCCATATTGAAGGCACTGAACGGGCATACCATGGCAGTGGAACTGGTGGCAAAGCAAATGGCACTGCATCAGCTCACTTCCCGTGAAATGTACGAAAAGCTCTGTGCAGAAGGCATTTCCGGAGATAACGGCAAAGTGCGTCAGCTGAAAGACAGTACACTTCGGGAAAAAACAGCGTTCCATCATATGGAGATCCTGTTCTCGGTGCTGGATTTGTCCGAATCGGAAAAGCAGGTGCTTCGCTGTGCTGCCCTGGTCGGTGCAACGCCAATGGTACGGCAGTATTTTGAAGTCATCGGTGACTTGAACGAGGCAGAGATCAACAGCCTGGATCGGCTGATTCAAAGCGGCTGGATCTCCGAAGTGTATCAGGATAAAATGTGCATTCTTTCCACTCATCCGCTGATCGTAGAAGTGCTGTGTGAAAAACTGCGTCCGAACAGCAGGGAATGCAAAAATATGGTGGAACTTGCTGGCAGTGTTGCTGGTTATATTGAGGAATCCGAAAATGCAGAACAACGATTTTTATCTGTGCAGTGGTTGGATCATATGGCACATCATATTCAAGGTGATGATCCGGAACTTTCGTATTTCTTCGGCACCATGTGTTATCCGCTGTATCTGGGAGAAGATCGTTATGAGGATGCTCTATGGGCAGCACAGCAGGAACTTCGGATTCTGAGGCTGGAGGAGGATTCCAGGCAACGGCAATTCAATGCACTGTCTTTTATCCGGGATATTGCAGCACAGCTGCATGATACAGAAACCAGTGAAAAAGCGGCGGCAGAAATAGCGGAACTGCATTTATCAGCAGAGGAACAACTCAGCGATCTGAGTGGAATACTGTTAGGGTATATAACCGATCGCTGTGATTTTGAAGGAACGAAATCATGTGTAGAACAGATCATACAGCTTGCGGAAGAAATCGGAGAGCCTATGAAGCTTGCTTCGGCTTATTCCAATTTTATCTTGCTGGAAAATGCTTATTGGATCGATTGCAATAGTGCGGTTTACCTTGAAAAAACGTTGTTCTATGCAGACCAGTGCTTTGCAGAACAAACGGCGGAACAGGAGCAAGATATATCATTTTGGTCAGAACTGGGGGACATTTACAGGGATTGTGAGCAGTTTTCCCGTGCAATGGCGTGTTATCAAAAAGAGCGGGAATTGTTTCAAGTGCAAATGCAGGAAGAGCCTATGGAGGCAAGTACCAAACTGGTTCAGTTTCAAACCGATGTGGCAGTCTGCAATTTGAAAATGAAACAATTTTCTGAAATGGAAGAAAATTATGAGGAAGCAATCGCAATGGCAAATCAGCTCTATGGAGAGGAACATGAAGAAACCGGAGAGATCTGGGCTGCCTATGCCTGTGCATTGATCGACTGGTACAATGCTGAGCCAAGCCGGGAACTGCTGGAAAAATGCAAAGCTGCCATGGAACAGGCGTTGGAAATCTTACTGGAGCATGACGTGTATGGCGAAGTTAGGATTGCAAATTTGATGATGCGGTATAGTTCTGTGCTGTCAGAATTGGGAGAATTCCAGAATTGTGACATCGTTGCAGCTGAGGCGTTGAAGTGTTTTCAGAAGAATTTTGGGGAACTGCATGAACAAATGGAATGGGTGTATCTTATGATGGCAGACAATTACCGCAAGGCAGGGGATAAGGAAAACGCCAAGCGATATTATGACCTGGCGATCCGAGTTTTGCGGGCAAACGATTATGAGACGGATGAGCTGGAAGAACGAGTGGAGGAGATATTGCAGGGGATGTGATTGTGGGAAGGTGTGTCACTTTTTTCACGGTATATAAAGATAAAACCAGCCTGAGGTTCTATGATTGGAATCTCAGGCTGATTGTTTTATGGCTTTTTAGGAGTGAGAAAAGTGATGTGCTTTTTGAAAATCTATCCTTAAAATATATTGAAAAATGAGCCAAAGTCATTTTAACGCTCGGTTTAACGCACGCAGCGAGCGTTAGCGAGTGTTAAACCAAATTCTATAAATATTCCGAAATTCCGTGCTTTTTTCAAATGCAAATAAAATTTTTTATCGTTTAACGCTTGCTTTTAACGCTCGGTCGTGTTATAATGAATTTGATTCAATGCTCACCGAGCGTAAAAGGAGTGTTAAAATGAATATTGGATTTCGAGAAAATATGACGGTTGAATTCAAGAGCGATCTGAAAAAGTTATCAGATGATGTGATAATCGAAAGTGTAGTCGCTTTTGCGAATACTGACGGTGGTAAATTTTTTCTTGGTGTAGAAGATAATGGTGATATTACAGGACTGCATCCGTCTCACAAGGATCCTTCTAAGTTGGCAGCATTTATTGCCAATAAGACGATTCCACCTGTTGCAGTTCAAACGGAACTTATGGATGCGGATGATGTAAAGTACTTGATCATAACAGTTCCGAAATATACAGCGATTGTTGCTGCTTCAAATGGAAAAGTTCTGAGAAGACGCATAAAATTAGATGGAGAGCCGGAAAATATCCCGATGTATCCATATGAAATGAATACACGGCTTTCTTCTTTGCGTATGCTGGATTATTCTGCTCAGCCTGTTCCGGAGGCAGTATATTCAGATTTAGATCCGGTAGAACGAGAACATCTTCGTAACATTATACAAAATTATCATGGTGAAAAAAATTTGCTTGATCTTGATGATACGGAATTAGATCTTGCACTTCGTTTGGCAGTAGAACAAAATGGTACTTTTGTTCCTACTTACTGTGGTATGTTACTAATAGGACGCCGAGAACGGCTTTCAACGCTTGTTCCGACTGCTGAAGCAGCCTTTCAAGAACTACAGGGAACGGATGTAGCAGTAAATGAATCCTTTGTATTGCCGATATTGACGGCTTTTGAGAAAATAGAATCATATATGGATGCCAGAAACCATACAGAAGAAATGGAAGAAGGACTGTTTCGAATTTCCATTCCGGATTTTGATAAAAGGGCATTTCGAGAGGCATTGGTAAATGCTTTCTGCCATCGGGATTATACGATGTTGGGACGTGTTCGTGTTTTACTGGATGATGATGGTTTGACCATCAGTAATCCGGGTGGATTTATTGAAGGTGTAACAATTGAAAATTTATTGACAGCCGAACCACATGGAAGAAATCCTGCACTTGCTGATGTATTAAAGCGAATCGGTCTTGCAGAGCGTACTGGACGAGGCGTAGATCGTATTTTTGAAGGTTCACTTTCCTATGGAAAATCATTGCCGGACTATTCAGAATCCAATACAAATCAAGTGAAACTATTTATTCCTAAAAGTTTGCCGGATAAGGCGTTTATTAAAATGATTGCAGAAGAACAAAGCAAGATCGGCAGACCATTATCTATCAATGCATTACTGATATTAAATGCTCTGAAATCCAATCGAAGACTGCGGCTTGGAGAACTTGCACATATGATTCATCTCAACGAGTACAAAGTACGCACAACCGTTGAAAAATTAGTTGAATCCGGACTTGTGGAAGCGGACGGAAATGGAAACAGCAGAGCTTATATTTTGAGTGCAGCACTTTATAAAAATGCGGACAATGTAATTGGATACGTGCGGCAGACAGGGATTGATCGGATTCGTTATCCAGAACTTGTTTTGAAGTTTGCAAAAAATAATCAAGGCAAAGTAACTAGAAAGGATGTAATGCAGCTTTTGCATCTTAATCAGGGGCAGGCATATCGTCTGCTTGTTAAGATGACGGAGGAAGGAAAGCTTTTGCTCGTTGGAAAGGGAAAATTTGCTTACTATAAAATAAAGTAAGAGTGACAGTCTGCTGTATTGTCTGAAAGTGGTTGTAGAATTATGTTGTTTTGTGGTTGATGTAGTATAATAAAACTTGACACCCTAACCTCAAAGAAATAAAATAGGAAAAGAAATGGAGGAAAAAGGAATGTCAGAAAATAAAAAATATGAAAATGAGTACAAAGTGCAGGCAGTAAAGCTTGCAAAAAAGATAGGTGCGGTAAAAGCAGCGAATGAACTTCAAATTCCTGTAAATACGCTGTACGGTTGGATCAGAAAAGCAAGGATAGGAAGCCTTGATATCGGCTGCGGAGAACGCAGCCCGGAAGAATCTCTGAATATCGCCGAAGAAAACCAGCAGCTGAGAAAGCGGATCAAAGCATTGGAAAAAGAAAACAAGCGGCTAAGCGAAATAAATAAGTTTTTGCGAAATGAATGAGTTTTTTGGAGGATGCAGTGGCTTTTTTCGCTGCCAGCCGTCAGAAATCGGGAAAGAACAAAGGCTGATGTATATTGCGATCCGGACAGATGACGGCAGAAACATCGGAAAAATCAGTTTTTACTGCAGCACGCTGCAAGTCAGCAGACAGGCGTTTTACAATTACCTTGAGCGTAAGGGCAAACCATGGAAGTATCAGCCGCTTGCCGACGCCATGTTGGAAATTCATGATGAGGACGAAGAAAATGCGGATTACGGAAGAGTACGTATGTATCAGGCACTCAAGTACAGAAAAGAAGTCGGCAAGCTTGATGGCATCACGATACCATGCGAAGCAACTGTCCGCAGCGTGATGGAGCAGATAAACCTGATCCATAGACCCAAATGAAAGCCCAACGGAATCACCAAAGTCGACCGGGAAGCCCGTAAATCAGACGATCTTCTGAAACGTGATTTTACAGCAGATGCACCTTTGAAAAAATGCGTTACAGACATTACTGAAATCAAGGCAAAAGACGGAAAGCTGTATGTTTCGGCAATTTTTGATTGCTATGACCTGATGCCAAATGGTCTTGCCATGGCAGATCATATGCGAGCTGAACTATGTTGTGAAACACTGAAAAAAGCGAGCTTGCGGTATCCGGAGATTCGCGGAGCCATTGTGCATTCCGACCGCGGCAGCCAGTACACAAGTGCTGCTTATCGGGCAGCCATTCAAAAATACGGCATTGTCCAGAGCATGAACAGTGCAGGAGGAAGATGCCACGATAATGCAAGATGCAAAAGCATATGGGCAAGAATGAAGGAGGAATTATTTTATAACAGAGGCAGAAGATCTGAAGATTATACGATTGAAGCATTAAAAACGATGGCCTGGCGATATTTTATGAGTTACTGGAGCAACCGCAGAATCTGCTCGGCAATCGGCGGGCTCCCACCAGCTGTAAAACGGCGTAGGTTCTATTCTGCTTTGACTATCGCTGCTTAACTTCAAAATCCTTGCGGTTAATGTGTCAAGTGTTATTGACAATATCACGATGCTGGCTTAACTATGGAAGTATTGGCCGCAGGCTTCAAAGACGGTGACGGTTTTACATTTTTCGACACTTCCGTTGAAACAAGAGCCTTTATTCGTGTGGGTGCTGTAATTGACGATGAGTTCTTCTTCTTTGACGATGCAGACGGAGGTTTGAGCAATAAATACGCCGAAAAGCTCGATGTGCTAAAGCATTATGAGGCTTCAGAAGAAATTGAGGAAACCCGCAAAATGGGCTTTTTAGATAAGTCTCGTCACGATTTCTACCCCGATGATGTGATGGTTTACTTGACAAGAGAGGGCTTGAATCCGGAAGGCTGTTGGGTACGAATTATTGGTCTTGGCGATCATTTTATCATGGGAACGCTGCTGAATGAGCCAGACCAAGACTTTGGCTATCATAGTGGCGAAAAGGTTGCGTTCTTTGTTCAGAAGCAGGAAGATGAGAGTATTATTCTTTACACTGATATGACACCCAGCCGAAAACTGACCGCTGAGGACTTGGAAGATGGCACATTGCTGAAAGAAGCGATAGCAGTTTTCAATAAGGAAAGAATCGAAGATCACTTCTTAGATGTACTTGAATTTCTGAGAGACAGTTATGTTTGGATACCATGTAATGCTGTCATGAGTGAAGCTGATATGGCTCGTTTCGAGCAAGCTATGAAAGATGCCGGAGATGATCTCTCTGCATTGGTGGGCGAAGAATTCACCACTAACGATGAAGTAAGATTGGTTCCAGATATTTTGCAGAATGGCGATCAGTTCTATTTCCCTGTCTTTTCGAGTGAAGAAGAAATGGGCGAATACGGCGAGCACTTCTCAAAGGTACAGAAGCATCTTTTAGAGGTTATCCCTATGGCAAGGAATAACGAAAAGAATGTATCCGGCATTGTCCGGAATGCCTTTACAGAGCCTTTTGTGCTTGATGCCGAGATATATGATATTGTCGAAAAAATGAAATCAAGATTGGAGTAAATAATAATGAGCGAACATAAGATAGATGTCATGTGGGACGATGCTCCCGTAGATGTTTCCACCGAGGTGGGCTTCATTTGGTCTATTGCCAATAAGTTGAGAGGTACATATCAGAGCGACAAGTACAAGGATGTTATCATTCCTATGGTCATTCTCCGCCGCTTTGAGTGTGCTTTGGAAGCTACGAAGCAGGCTGTCGTGGAGCAGTACAAGAAGAATCCTGCATATCCTGCAAAAGCTATGTGCCGTGTATCGGGGTATCAGTTCTTCAATACGAGCGAGTACACCCTTGCAGAACTTGTCAATGATCCCGACCACCTCGCAGCGAATTTCCGCAACTATATCGAGGGTTTTTCTGCCAATGTGCAGGACATCATCAAAAGCCTTGACTTTGACAAGCAGATCGACAAGATGGATAAGAACAACCGTCTGCTGTCGGTGGTAAAGGCTTTCTCGGAGCTTGACCTCGATCCCAAGACCATTGACAATGTTAAGATGGGATACATCTTTGAGGACTTGATTCGTAGGTTCTCTGAAAATGCCGAAGCCGGCGATCACTACACGGGCAGAGATATTATCAAGCTCATGGTAAACATTCTGCTTGCAGAGGGCTGTGACGATATTTTCGATGACCACAAGGAGATCACCATACTGGACCAGGCAGCAGGCACAGGCGGTATGCTTTCTACTTCGTACAACTTCATTCATCGCTATAACCCGACTGCGAATGTGCGTCTGTTCGGGCAGGAGATCAACCCTGAGTCCTATGCGATGTGCGTGGCTGAAATGCTTATCAAGGGGCAGAATGCCGAGAATATCCGTATGCAGGATACCATGAAGGCTGACTGTTTCCCTGACAGACAGATGCGTTTCGTGATCGAAAATCCGCCGTTCGGTACGCCGTGGGGCGGCAAGGACGCAGCAGAGGGTGTTGAGCAGGCTGTCAAGGAAGAAAAACAGAAGGGCTTTGACGGTCGCTTTGGTGCAGGACTGCCAGGTTCAGGCGATATGCAGTTGCTTTTCATTCAGTCGGCTGTGAATAAAATGGACAATGCCCTCGGTCGAGCTGCGATTATTGAGAATGGCTCTCCGCTGTTTTCGGGCGGTACATCTTCGGGCGAGAGCCAGATCAGACGGTGGCTGCTTGAAAACGACCTGATCGAAGCAATTATCGCACTTCCCGTTGACCTGTTCTATAACACAGGTATCGCTACATACATTTGGGTGCTGTCGAAGAACAAGCGTGAGGAGCGCCGTGGTAAAATTCAGCTCATTGATGCAGGTTCGATCTTCCACAAGCTGCGCAAAGCTCTTGGAAACAAGAAGAACGAGATCAGTCCCGAAGACCGTTCCGCTATTACGAAGCTGTATGCAGACTTTGCTGAGAACGAGCTTTGCAAGATCTACCCAAACACGGAGTTCATCTATCGTGAGTACACGGTCATGCAGCCGTTGCAGAGAAGCTATGCCGTGACCGAGGAGCGTATCCAGGCAATGCTGTCAAAGGGTTCGCTGTCCTCGCTGTACGATCCTGTAAAGGTGGCAGAGCTTGAAAACTCTGAGGAGGAGCTGACGGGCAAAGAATTGAAAAAACTCGAAAACTACCAAAACAACGCACCTGTTTACGAAGCTATCATCGAACTGCTGAGATGCGCCGATGCTGATAAGGTATATTTATCCCCTGCGGAGTTCATGCCCGTACTGACTAAGATACTCAGCACCGCAACAACAGACAAGAAGCTCCTTGACAAGATCGCTGACGGTCTGTCGGTCATGGACAAGTCTGCCGAGATTCAGCGTGACAAGAAGGGCAACATCATCTACGATAAGGAGACAAAGGACACGGAGATCGTCAAGTTTGACGAGAGCATCGAGGACTATATGGCTCGTGAGGTGCTTCCCCATGTTCCCGATGCACAGTGGTTCTTTGAGGAGGATCTGAGCAAGAAGTCGCCTATTGTCAAGACGGGTGCGGAGATCCCGTTTACAAGATATTTCTATAAGTATCAGCAGCCGAAGCCCAGCGAGGAGCTTGAACAGCGGTTCCTGGAACTTGAAAAGTCTGTGAGTGAGCGTATCGCACGGCTGTTTGGCTAACGAAAGGAGCTATAATGAGCGCTATTTTTAAGTTTTTGTTTGAAAGAGCGACCGATCCCCTCGGTCTGCCTATCAATGCACTTTACGAATATATTATTCTCGCTGTGATCGATGCGATTGCCTATGGTATCGCATACAGCAAGGTCGGTGATATGTACCACGGCGGTCTTATCAGCGGCAGAACGGAAGGCTCGTTCTTCCATTGGCTCATCAGACTTATTCTCTTTGTGGGGCTGTGGCTTCTCACCTACGGTGCTATTCAGGGATACTACTTCATGATCGCAAACTGGCAGATCATTCTTATGATTGCAGGCAGTGTGGCAGGAGCCGCTTTGCTCTGCACACTGGCGGTGACAGCTGTGAGATTATTCAAGAAGCATAGGACGGTGAACGGCAATGCGTGAAATGAAAGATAGTGGTATTTCGTGGATAGCAGATATTCCAGAGCATTGGAGTGTTTCTAAGATTGGAGGGTTATACTCTCTACGAGTGACAAAGGTTAGCGACAGGGATTATCCACCTCTTTCTGTAACAAACAAAGGTATTCTGCCTCAATTAGAAACAGCAGCAAAAACTAATGCACACGATGACAGAAAACTCGTTTGCAAAGGAGATTTTGCGATAAATAGCCGTTCTGACCGTAGAGGTTCATGTGGTATATCTTCATATACAGGCTCAGTTTCGCTTATAAATACCATTCTCCGTCCTATGACGGAGATGCACCCTCAATACTATGACTGGCTTTTTCATACTATCCAGTTCGGCGATGAATTTTACAAGTGGGGACATGGCATAGTCGATGATTTGTGGACGACTGGTTGGCAAGACATGAAGAAAATTTCGATTCCCACTCCTCCGATTACTGAACAAGCAGTAATTGCCGATTTTCTCGATGAACAATGTGCTGAGATTGACTCTCTAATCTCCGACATTCAATCCCAAATCGAAGCCCTTGAAGAATACAAGCGTTCCGTTATTACCGAAGCGGTCACAAAGGGGCTTGATCCTGATGTGGAGATGAGGGATAGCGGGGTGCAGTGGATAGGTACAATTCCGAAGCACTGGACAGTTGACAACCCCAAATGGCATTTTGTTCAGCGTAAAGACAGGGCAACAAAAGGGCTTACACAACTTACTGCCTCTCAGAAGTATGGCGTTGTTACGCAAGAGGAATACATGGAGATAACAGGTGCAAAGGTTGTGACAGTCGAAAAAGACTTTGATATTCTGAAACTTGTTTGCCCCGGCGACTTCATTATTCACATGAGAAGTTTTCAAGGCGGATTGGAATACAGTGAGAAGTACGGCAGTATTAGTTCTGCCTATGTCATGCTGATTCCTCAGAAAACAATACTTGAACCTCGGTTTTATAAGTGGTTCTTCAAGTCTCCCGTTTATATTGATGCACTCAGCAGCACTTCTAACCTCATTCGTGACGGACAAGCTATGCGATATGCAAACTTTATTCAGTTGCCTATACCGCTTATGCCTAAAGAGGAACAACAGCAGATCGCTGACTATCTCGACATGAAGTGTGCTGAAATCGACAGCATAATTGCCGAAAAGAAACAGCAGATCGAAACAATAGAGGAATACAAGAAGTCGCTGATATTTGAGTATGTGACGGGGAAGAAAGAGGTGCAGGCTTGATTATGATCTCAAAAGAAGCTGAAAACCTCCTGTTTGAGATTATCGAACATGAGTCTGACGGAAACCATTGGGCAGAACGATTTGAAGCAGCCGACCATCGAGAGGATACTATCCTCCGTGGCTGTTTCAAGGAGCTGAAAGATAACCAACTGGTAGATACTAAATGGGCAGATAATATCCCATATATCATAACTGTATTGAAAGACGGCTATCTGTATCAGCAACACAAGGAAGAACAGGAAAGGGCTGAACGAGAACTGACTATGAGCGAATTTGAGAAGAAGCTGGCAGATTTATTGGAACGCACCAATTCACTTAGCAAACCGAATAGAATGAAAACAGATAGTCAAGGAAAAGAGCAGAACCTGCAAGCTAACATTTGGATGGATGACGTGCAGACATTCTACTCCACCTACTTACGATCTCACCCATTGTCATCAAGAATTGATACGTTATTGCTTCAGCGAAAGTTTGATGAGCTTGTAGCAGCCCTTACAAGTATAAGTAAGGATGAGGCCTTTATTGATAAAATGAATGGAGTGGAAAAGGCGGAAGTTCCGAAGTATCAGGCTAAAACTTTGCCTGAATATGATGTGTTTATTTCCCACGCTAATAAGGATAAAGAGGATCTGATTGAGGAACTTTACCAGTCACTTCAAAAGTTAGGGATAAGCATCTTCTATGACAAAGAATCACTTGAATGGGGCGACAACTGGAAAGAGCGGATTTTGAATGGTACAAAGAAGGCTGAGTTTGCTATTATTGTTATTTCCGAGAATTTCTTTGACCGTGAATGGACAGAGCGTGAGCTTTCTGAGTTCCTGAACCGTCAAAACCGTAATGGACAAAAGTTGATTCTCCCCATAGTACACAATATTACCATGCAACAGCTTCAGGAGAAGTATCCGAATGTGGCTGATATTCAGGCAATCGATTCAAGCAAATATAATTGCGATCAAATCGCTCTGCTGTTTGCAAAACAACTAATCAAACGACTGAAAGCCAATTAAATGGAAGTGTGTGGTATGGCTAAACCGCTGAAAAAAGTCTCAAATGCCTATTGGGTGTATTATGTGAACGAAGCAGAAGCCAAGAAGTTTGATGACAGCAAGGTTGGAAAATGGATGTGTTTTTTCAAAGATAATGACTTTGCGGCTAAAATATGCGAGAAAGCGGTTGCCGATGGCGTTGTGGCAGAAGCAAAGCATAGCAACGCTCCTGACGGTGTGTGCTGTTTCTATCTTCATTTCGATGATAAAGAAGCTCATAAACGCTGTATCACATATTTCCTTGAAAACGATCTTATCCGAAAAACTAAGGCTGGAAAGCTATACAATATCTCGTTTAAGCTCGATGATCAGACACGAAACGGCGAATATGGCGACGGTTTTGTATCTGAGATCAAACTCGCTAATTTTGTAAATCTTGAAACTGGAGAATGGATCGGAGGATAACAACATGAATGACATACTAACAGAAAAACAATATCAAGCTGAACTGCTCGGTATACTTCGTGACCAAAACGGCTACACGATCAGAAAAGCGACCGACTTTGACCGCCGTTTTGCGATCGACCGTGAAATGCTGTTCGGCTTTCTGAATGATACCCAGCCTGAGACAATGGAGAAGCTCCGCAAGATACATAAGGACAGGCTCGAAGATACCATTGTTTCGTTCATCAATGCGGAGTGTACGAAGAAAAGGGGCAGCCTGCTTGAAGTCCTCCGTCACGGTGTCGAACTGTCGGGGCATAAGCTGGAACTGATGTTCACAAAGCCTGCAACCACTTTCAATAAAGATCTGATGCGGAAATACGAAATGAACCGCTTTACCGTCATGGAAGAAGTGTGGGCGAACGACAAAGAGCGAATTGATGTTGTTATCTTCCTCAATGGCTTTGCGATCATCTCTATGGAGCTGAAATGCAACTATGCAGGACAGTCAACGGACGATGCGATATATCAGTACCGTATGGAGCGTGATCCGAAGTCCAGACTGTTCTTATTCAAGGCAGGCACACTCGTCAATTTCGCTATGGACTTGCACGAAGTCTATATGACAACGAAGCTCGACGGTGAAAAGACTTTCTTCCTGCCGTTCAATCAGGGCAACGGTGAGGGTGTCAATGCAGGTGCAGGAAACGCTCCCTGTGAGGACGATTATCCTGTACATTATATGTGGGACGATATTCTTACCAAAGATACCATTCTCGACCTGATCTCCAAATTCATTTTCATTCAGACCTCTGAGAAAGAGAATGAAAAGACAGGAAAGGTAGAAGTTAAGGAAAGTATTATTTTTCCCCGTTATCATCAGCTCGATGCAGTCCGCAAGCTCCTTGCCGATGTAGAGGAAAACCGCACCTCGCTCAACTATCTGATCCAGCACAGTGCAGGCTCCGGCAAGACCAATACTATTGCTTGGCTTGCATACCGCCTTGCGACACTCCATGATGCTGACAACAAGATCATTTTCGATAATGTTATCATCATGACCGACAGAGTGGTTGTTGACCGACAGCTTCAGAAAGCGATCATGGGTATGGAGCATAAGTCAGGGCTTATCCGTGTGATGGACGAAAAGTGCAATTCTGCCGACCTCGCTATCGCCCTCAACGGCAATACGAAGATCATTGCAACAACGATCCAGAAGTTCCCGTATATTGTGGACAGCGTTCAGGGCTTGAAGAATAAACGCTTTGCGGTTATTATTGATGAGGCTCATTCATCTACTGCCGGAAAAGATATGGCAGCAGTCACACAGTCCCTCGGTATGGGTGATGAGCTGTATCAGGATATGGAGGACGAGATTGCTGCAGAGCTTGCAAGAAACGGCAAACAGCAGAATGTTTCGATGTTTGCTTTCACGGCTACTCCAAAACCGACTACCTTACAGCTTTTCGGCACGATCAATCCCAACGGACAGCGTGAAGCGTTCCATGTGTATTCGATGAAGCAGGCTATTGAGGAGGGCTTTATCCTCGATGTATTGCAGAATTACACCACCTACAAGACCTTCTATCAGATAAACAAGGAAATTGAAGAAGATCCAAAAATGCAGACTGCAAGTGCGAAACGGCAGATCGCTCGGTTCGTTGAGCTGCACGAAACGAATATCGCCCAGCGTATAGAGGTCATCGTAGAGCATTTTCGCACAACTGTTATGCAGGAACTTGGCGGACAGGCAAAGGCAATGGTCATCACCGCATCAAGACAGGCCGCCGTCAAGTACTGTCAAGCATTTGAGGACTATTGCTCTAAAAAGGGATATAAGGGCATTCGTGCACTTGTTGCGTTTTCTGGCAAGGTGAAGCTCCCTGATGATGATACAGAATACACAGAGCCGGGTATTAACGGTATTCCCGAAGATCAGCTCACCAAAGAGTTCGACAAGGACGATTATCAGGTGCTTTTGGTTGCAAACAAGTATCAGACAGGATTTGACCAGCCCAAGCTCTGTGCAATGTATATCATGAAGAAGCTCAAAGGTGTCAATGCGGTACAGACACTTTCTCGTCTGAACAGAATATGTCCACCCTTTGAGAAAAAGACCTTTATCCTCGATTTTGTCAATAGCTATGAGGATATTGTAGGGGCATTTGCTCCGTATTATACCACTACGCTGCTCTCAAATTCCGTTACTCCCACTGCAATCTATGACCTTGAAGCACAGATAGACGCTTATGCGATCATTGATCCCGATGATGTGGATAAAGTCAACGAGATGCTCTACAAGGAGAAGGTGCAGTCTGCTGACAAGAAAAAGATCAACTTCTGCCTTGATAAGTCTCAGAAGCTGATCGAGCATTACAGTATCGAGAAACAGCGTGAGATCGTGGTTGACCTCCGTCATTTCGTCCGTTTCTATGAGTTTATGATCCAAGTATCCAGCTTTGAGGATACAGAGCTTCACAAGAAATACAACTACATCATTCTTCTGCTTTCTCACATCAATATCAAACACCCAGGTCCAGGCTTTAACCTCGATGGTAAGATCAGAGCGACACAGTTCGTACAGAAAAAGCAGGACGAACATACAAAGTCCGAAATTGTCGCAAAGCCTGTTGTGAAGCTGCCCTCTGCTGAAACATTCGGTCTGACTCCCGCAAAGGAAGAAAGGCTCTCTGAGATCATCGCAGCAATCAATGCACGGACAGGCAAATCCTATGACAGCGATGTTGCGGTAAAGGCAATGCTTCAGATCAGGGATATTCTGATGAAGTCTGACAAGCTGAAAGCAAGTGCAAAGAATAACACAGTCAAGGACTTTGAGTTCTCCTACTTTGACGATATTGATGATGCACTGATCGAAGGCTTGGAGCAGAATCAGGACTTTTTCTCCCTGTTGCTCAATGATGAGGAGATCAAGTGTGAAGTCCTCGGTATCTTTACAGAGGAGATCTATACATCACTAAAGCAGGCAGCGGAAGAATAATAGAACGGAGATGATAAAAAATGGCTATCAACATTGCTCCAAAGTCTCTTGATACAGAGCTGAGTGAGCTTATGCGTGAGGTATCAAGCGGTAAAGAACAATTACCTGAGTTTCAGCGTGGGTGGACATGGGATAATGACAGAATCCGTGGCATTATCGCAAGTTTATCTCAGGGTTATCCTATGGGAGCGATCATGCGGCTTGAATATGGGAATGAGAATGTGCGTTTCAAATATCGCACTATTGAGGGTGTAACAGTCACGGGAGTAACTCCTGAGTTCCTTATTCTTGACGGACAACAGAGATTGACTTCAATGTATCGTGCAACTTGCTGCAAAGAACCTGTTGAGACAATGACAGAAAAGGGCAAGAAGATCAAAAGATACTACTACTTAGATATTAAAAAGTGCTTAGACGAAAGTGAAGATCGTGTTGATGCTGTTATTGCCGTTCCGAGCGATAGAAAGGTCAAGACAAATTTCGACAGAGATGTAGTTCTTGATCTGTCGACTCGTGAACTGGAGTTTGAACACGAAATGTTCCCCATAAACATCATATTTGACAGCAATGCCCGTGAAGATTGGGCAGACGGCTACAAGGAATACCACGAATACGATAAGGCATTCATGGAGAAATACAAGCAATTCAGAACTCAGGTCATTGATACGATCGTTGGCTATAAGTTGCCTGTTATCACTTTGGGCAAAGAAACGCCAAGAGAAGCTGTTTGCAAGGTCTTTGAGAATGTGAATACAGGCGGTGTACCGCTGACGGTATTTGAGCTTGTGACAGCTACCTTTGCGACCTATGACTTTGACCTTCGCAAAGACTGGATCGAGTGCAGAGACAAGATTCGTGGCAAGGGGGAAACTCTTAATACAGATGTTATGGAAGGTGTAGATGAAACATCATTCCTTACCGCTATTACGCTCTACACAACCTATCTTTCAGATAAAATGACTACTTGTAAGAAGAAAGATGTTCTCGCTCTGAATTTTGAAGATTACAAGAAAAATAGGGGTATTTTGCTTGAGGGCTACAAAATGGCTCGAAAGTTCCTGTTCCAGCAATATGTGTTCAGAAAGCGTGATCTGCCTTACACAACTCAACTGATTCCGCTATCAGCGATCTGTGCTGTGATTGGTACAGCTACATTCAATCTTCCAAGCACTCAAAAGATACTGGCAAAATGGTTTTGGTGCGGTATCATGGGCGAAATGTATGGCGGTGCGAATGAGACCAGATATGCAACAGATATTGAAGATGTTGTGGCAGAGATTCAAGGGAAAGATAGCCAGAACAGAACGATCAACGCTGCTTATTTCTCCGCAACTCGTTTACTGTCACTTCAAACAAGAAATAGTGCCGCATATAAAGGCATTATGGCGCTCGTATATAGAGAACAATGCCGTGACTTTATGCAGGGCATAACAATGGATATTGTCAAGAGTATGGACGAATCGCCGGATATTCATCACATTTTCCCTGAAGCATATTGCAAGAAAATGGGGCTTGACAAGACTAAATGGAACTCGATCGTCAACAAAACTCCGCTGCTTCCTGCGTCCAACAGACAGATCGGCGGTGATGCTCCAAGTGTTTACAGCGGAAATATAATGAAAAAAGCGGAGATCGACGAAGTTGAACTTCGTTTCCGAATCGAGTCCCACCTCGTCAACTACGATTACCTTATCGCAGATGACTTTGATCACTATTTCATAGCAAGGGCTAAAGCTATCCTTAAAGTCATTGAAGCAGCAATGGGTAAGACAATAGCCGATAAGGGTTCTGAGCAGACGATCAAGGAGTATGGTTGCAGCTTAGAAGATAATGCAAACTGAAAGCGGTGAGGTCATGCGAAATAATGCCCACATTCTCTCTGCTGTTTCGTTTCATTTCTCCTGCGGTGGTTTCTTTGGCGGTTACGGCAATGTGACGGTCTGATGTAGTATAATAAAACTTGACACCCTAACCTCAAAGGAATAAAATGGGAAAAGGAAGAAATGGAGGAAAAAGGGATGTCAGAAAATAAACAATATGAAAATGAGTACAAAGTGCAGGCAGTAAAGCTTGCAAAAAAGATAGGTGCGGTAAAAGCAGCGAATGAACTTCAAATTCCTGTAAATACGCTGTACGGTTGGATCAGAAAAGCAAGGATAGGAAGCCTTGATATCGGCTGCGGAGAACGCAGCCCGGAAGAATCTCTGAATATCGCCGAAGAAAACCAGCAGCTGAAGAAGCGGATCAAAGCATTGGAAAAAGAAAACAAACGCCTAAGCGAAATGAATGAGTTTTTGGAGAATGCAGCGGCTTTTTTCGCTGCCGGCCGTCAGAGATCGGGAAAGAACAAAGATTGATGTATATTGCGATCCGGACAGATGACGGCAGAAACATCGGAAAGATCAGTTTTTACTGCAGCACGCTGCAAGTCGGCAGACAGGCGTTTTACGACTATCTGAAACGCAAAAAGAAGCCGTGGAAGTATCAGCCGTTGGCAGATGCGATACTGAAGATCCATGCCACGGACGAAGAAAACGCAGATTACGGCATAATCCGCATGTTTCAGGCACTTCAGTATCAAAAAGAAATCGGCGAGCTTGGGAAGGTCACCATTCCCAGTGAGGGAACAGTTCGCAAGATCATGGAGCAGATGTGCCTGATCCATAAACCGAAGCGAAAGCCAAATGGAATCACTAAAGCTGACCGGGAAGCACGCAAATCTGATGATCTTCTGAAACGTGATTTCACAGCAGATGCACCATTGCAAAAGTGCGTGACAGATATTACAGAAATTCCGGCAAAAGACGGAAAATTGTATGTTTCAGCGATTTTTGACTGCTACGATCTGCTGCCAGTGGGTCTGGAGATGGCGGATCATATGCGTGCCGAACTGTGCTGTGAAACGCTGAAACATGCGAATTTACGGTTTCCGGAAATCCGCGGAGCCATTGTGCATTCCGACCGCGGCAGCCAGTATACCAGTGCTGCATATCGGGCAGTCATTCAAAAATATGGCATTGTGCAGAGTATGAACCGTGCGGGAGAAAGATGCCATGATAATGCGAGATGTGAAAGCATCTGGACAAGGATGAAAGAAGAATTGTTTTATCATCGAGACAGAAAGACAGAACATTACAAAATGGAAGAACTGAAATTCATGGTCTGGCGGTATTTCATGAGTTACTGGAGCAACTGCAGGATCTGCTCGGCAATCGGTGGGATCCCACCAGCTGTAAAACGGCGTAGGTTCTATTCTGCTTTGACTATCGCTGCTTAACTTCAAAATCCTTGCGGTTAATGTGTCAAGTGTTATTGACAATTTCAAAGAGAATAGAAGAATACATAAGAAACCAGTTGCAGGACGATATTGCAAATGATCAATTGAGTCTGTTTGAATCAGTAGATCCGTTTACCGGAAAAAAGAACAGTAAGAAATAAAAAAGAATACCCCTTAAGGGGTAGCTGAGAATGAAATGCAGTTGGCAGACCTTTCTCAGCCCACTTAAGGGGCAGTGTCCGTAATATGCCCTTATAGGGCTTTCTCAAACCACCCGTTTAACGGATGGTTTTGATTTGCTTAACAATTATTGAGCATCCCTTAATTGCTCTACAACGCTGCATTTTGCTGCGTTGTCATACATCATGCAGGGGATCAGCCACCCCAGCAGAAGAAATACCGGAATTGTCAGC